>Ga0129297_10000460_pt1 | contig 19334 bp, 19 predicted proteins | sample I18A1metaG_FD_94708 | JGI IMG/M metagenome (GOLD analysis project Ga0129297, IMG submission 94708) | Lake sediment bacterial and archeal communities from Gulf of Boni, Indonesia to study Microbial Dark Matter (Phase II) - ​I18A1 metaG | ecosystem: Environmental > Aquatic > Freshwater > Lake >... | reverse complement strand
GCTCATGAGTGTCGCCGGAGCCTTCTGCCTTTGGAAAGAGAATTACGACTTGCAGGGCTTGGTGCGCGCAGCGGAATCCGCGGCCTCGAAATCAGACATCCCCGCGGACGGAGGATAAGCGATGATCTCGGTGATCGTGCCTGGCTACAATGTGGCCGCTACGATTGAAGCGTGTCTCGGCTCCCTGTTGAACCAAACGGTGCCGCGCGAAAGCTACGAGGTGATCTTCGTAGACGATGGTTCCACCGATGGGACATCCAACATTGTGAAGAGGTACCAGGATGTGCGCCTCTTGATGTTATCGTCTAATCGCGGGCAAGCGACGGCGCGCAACTTGGGCCTGCAGGAAGCTAAAGGGGAGTTTATCCTATTTACGGATGCCGACTGCATCCCCGCGCCCGATTGGATCGAAGCGATGCTCAAACCCTTCTCCAACCCCGAGATCGTGGGCAGCAAAGGGGTCTACCGCACGCAGCAAAAGGGGCTTGTGCCCAGGTTCGCCCAGATCGAATACGAGAGCCGCTACGACATCATGAAGCAGAGGCTGTACATTGATTTCATTGACACCTACTCGGCGGGCTATCAGCGAAGCGTCTTGGAGCAAATCGGCGGCTTTGATGCCCGCTTCCGTGTTGACGAGGATCAGGAGCTTTCCTTCCGCCTCGCCAGAGGGGGCTACAAGATGGTCTTTAACCCCAAAGCGGTGGTGTATCATCAACATCCAGCGACGCTACGGCGCTACCTGAAACGCAAGTATCAAATCGGCTACTGGAAAGCGTTCGTCCTGCGCCGCCACCCACAGAAGGCCATTGAGGATTCGCACACGCCGCAATCGCTCAAGGCGGAGTTGGCCTGGGCTTTGCTGGCTCTACTGGGTGCGGTTTTCGCCCCGATTTATCCCCCCTTACTCCTCGCCTCGGCGCTGGCGCTGGCCCTGTTCCTCGTTACTGCCCTGCCTTTCACGCGCAAAGCCTTGCGCCGCGACTTCCCCGTCGGGCTGATCTCTCCCTTCATGCTCTTTCTGCGCGCCCTGGCTTTGGGCCTCGGCCTGGTTGTCGGCCTGGTCAGCGCCTGGCGTCAGGCCATATAAATGTTACCGTACCTTGATCTCCTTCAGCAGGGGCTGCAAGAGATCGGGTGGCGCGGCGAGCATCGGCTCTGGAGCCTTGCGGCCATCAAGCAATAGCGACAACTCGACCGGCTTGCCGGATAGGTAGCACACGAGGCCTCCCACACGCTCCAGGATGGCCAGCGCCACAGCGATATCCCAGAGATGAGGGCGGCCAATTAAAGCGCCGACAGCCGTGCCTCGTGCCACATAGATAATATTGGCGGCGGTGCTGCCCATAGCGCGCGTCACGCCGGAGAAGCGAATGTCGTAACGGCGGTGAGCATCAGAAGGGACGCAAAGGAGCGCGTTGACGTTCCAGGAATCGCCGCTCAACCTGGCCAGAGGACGATCATTCCAGAATGCCTCTCCCTGTGCATCCACATAATAGCATTCCCGCAATAAAGGCATGTAGAAAACGCCTCTCGTCGGGCGACCACGCTCCAACAGGCCGATGGATATCCCCCAAACCGGCAATCCGCTGGCAAAGGCTCGCGTGCCATCAATGGGATCTAAAGCCCACAAGCATTCTTTTCCCTCGACGCTAATCCCCAACTCCTCGCCCAGGATGCCATGCTCTGGATAGGCCTCGCGTAACCGGCTAACCAAGAAGGCTTCGATCTCCCGATCAGCCCGAGTAACCAACTCATCTCCGGGCTTCAACGACGGCTGAACATGAAGAAAGCGGGCGAGAGCGATCTCGCCCGCTTGCAGAGCCAACTCTTTGACCAGTGAAAGGGAGACTTCTGCCATCGGCTCACACGTTGCCATGCCACTTGGTATCTTCATCGGATGGCGTTTTCCCCGCGGGAGTCGCCGGCGGCAAACTCGAGGCCGCGGAGCCAGTGCTGGATGGCCAGGGATACGTTGTCGTCCCGAAGCGCGTCAGGATAACGGCGCCCAGGCCAAGAGAGGCCACAAGCAAGGCCAAAAGCCATCCCAAGCAGGGAATCTGCGACACACCGGTCATGATCAGAATTCCCAGGACAACAGCGACCAGAGGGGAAGCTTCTTTCACCTTCAAAGCCTCCAGCGCTTTCTGGCCCAGGACTAGGCCGACAGCTATCCAGCCGAACAGGATCGCAATGCCCGCCGCCAGGATGAGAATCAGCGGCCCGATACAAGTGATGACCAGCAGGATCGTCAAGATCGGGATAACGACGAGGGAAAGCAACCCCACTCCAAAACTGGCCGCAGGAGCGGTCAGGATCACTTTGGCGACTTGGTTGGTCTGCACAGGGAGGAGAAGGATGACCAAAACCCCCAAAGCGGCCATGCCAAGCATAGTAAGAATCGCCTGAAAAATGTAGCGTACGATGTTCCAGGGCGACCACATATCGAAGGGCATGCGCCACCACCCAACCATAGGAAGGCGGTATGGCATCCTGAGTCCCTCCACGACTTCACCCTCAACGCGGGCACCTTCATCGCGGCTTATGGACCCTCCGAAGGTCGTCACCTCTCCTTTCACCAGGGCGGTGGAATAAAAGTGAACCGAGCCGCCGAGAATCGTCACATCGCCGGTCACCGTGCCGGCAATGGCCGCTGTGCCCCCCATGATCACGACATTACCATGCACGGTGCTGCCCTTTTCTGTGCGGGCTGTGCCACCCATAACCACCAGATCGCCATATAGGTCCTTCCCAGCCTCCAGGACATAGTTCCCGCCGAAGACGAATTGACCCTCTCCGCCATCGTCAGCCTGGGCTGAGCCAACGAAGGCCAAGAGCAATAACAAGACTGCCAAGACCACATATATCTTTTTCATCATTTACAACCTCCACATCAAGATTTGATCCCGGTCTCCACATAACTCAGGCGAGGGCCGGTTACCAGTCGAATCCACAAGACGGTCAAAGCCCCGGCCAGAATACCACAAGGGATAAGCACCTCTCTCGGAAGCGAAACAAGCAATGCTCGTGTCAGCAGGCCACAAGCAGCCGGAAAAGAGCGAGCGACCGCGCCCAGGCTCACGAGAAACTCGGGGGCTTTGCTCCAAATACCAGAGAGTACCTCGGGCTGATCCGCCAGCGACGCCGGCTCCAGCACGAAAGTCAGGGGCAATGCTAAGAGAAGCAACACCCCTATCGTCAGCACCAGGTATCCAGCCGCCAATTGCCGACGAGCGCGGCGTTGCGTAATCCGTTCAACGACTCGCGCTGCAAAGCCCACCAAGGGGGCCACTGCCGGCGCCGTCGCCAGCATCGTTGAGAGACGCTGCATGGCTGTCCAGGTCTGCTGGCAATCAGCGCAGCCCACCAGATGAGCCTGCAAAACCTGCCGTTCTCCCTCGTCCAGCAGATGATCCAATTCCAAGGACATAAGCTCAGTCGCTTGTTGGCAATGCATTCCGTACCGCCTCCATTTTCTGATGCGAAATAGGCCAAGATGATTGGCTCCCCGGATCGGGTGAGGGGCTGGCGCCGGGTTGCAGCTCCCGCATCCTCATCCGCTCCGCCAACATGCATCTGGCGCGATGCAAGAGAGACTTGATGGCGCTTTCGGTGGTGCCTAACACCTGCGACATCTCCTGATACGACAAGTCCTGCCAATAGCGAAGGATGAGCACGAGACGATATTGTGCCGGCAACTCGGCGAGCAGGTCATTTACAGCATCTTTTTCCTCCCGTTGCAAGGCCGCCCTCTCGGGGCCTTCATGCGGATCGGAGAAAGTGCGCCGCGACAAAAGATCATCCAACGATAGCCAGCTTAAACGTCGCCGCCGCAGACGGTCAATACAGTAATGAGACGTAATAGAGAGAATCCAGGATGAGAACTTTTTGTCCGGTTCGTATGTGCCCAAATGAGTGTAAACGCGCACAAAAGTCTCTTGCGCTGCATCCTCAGCTTCTGCCGCATCTCCCAAAAGCCGATAGGCCAGATTGAAAACCGGCGTCTTGTACGCATCCACCAGGCGCGCAAAGGCCACTTGATCCCCAGCAAGGGCCTGCCTGACCCAAGCCTTCTCTTCGTCCATTCGCTCACCTCTTCGCTACTCTATACGGATTACGGCTGGAAAAGTTGCAGCTTGACTTTTGGGCGGACTGGCCTTATGCTATGAGCGGCACGGCCAGGTTCGTAGTAACGGCTTTAGCCGTTGCCAGCGGTGCAGAGCCAAACCCATACATTTCTATTTTGCTCAGAGGAGGCACTTGTGTCAAAATATCCTGTAGCGGTAGTCAAGACGGATGAAGCCAATATCGGCGTGGCAATAGAGCACGGCATTAGCTTGTTGGGTGGCATAGGCCGCTTTATCCGCCGCGGCGACCTGGTAGCCATCAAAGTCAACATGTTCATCCATGCTACGCCGGAATCAGGACGCATCACCCACCCCAAAGTGGCCATCGAAGTCGCGCGCCTCTGCCATGAGCAGGGAGCCAGAGTGGTCGTCATCGAACGGACGCCCAATCTGGAATTGGACTTTGAGCCTTATCCCGAAATCCGCAGATATGCGGATGTGCTCTGCATGGATTACGCACGGCACACCCCTAAACCCCTCCCTGGCGCGAGGTCCCTCCGCGACGAGGTGGACTGGGCCGACATCCTGGACGATTGCGATGTGTTCATCAACATCCCCGGCTTGAGGACACATGCTTTAGCCCGCTTTTCCAACGCCTTGAAGAATCTGATGGGCGTATTGCCTCGCTCTTCCACATTTCGGGTGCACATGTACGGGCTTGAGGGATGCATCGTAGATCTGAACGTGGCCCGCCCCAGCGACCTGATCATCACCGATGCCATCTATACCCTGGTGGGCAACTTCCCCGCCGAGGGAACCCCCATCTACACTGGCTTCATCACCATCGCCGATAATGTAGTCGCCGCCGATCTGGTAGCGGCCCACATCCTGGGCGTGAACCCTGAAGAGGCGCATACCCTGGCCGAAGCGCACGAGCGCGGCCTTGGGCCGGCCTCTCTGGCCGAAGTCATGCTGCTCGGCGATGACTTGGGCAAAATCCTGGAGGGCGTCACCATCACGCCAGCGGCCTGCGAAGCAGACCTGGAAGCCTTGTCCAAGCGTTTCACGATCTATGCCGACAACGCCTGCGCTCCCTGTCGCCAGGCATTGGCCGGCGGCCTGATTGCCGCGCAGCATTACGCCCCTGACCTGGTGGAGAGCCTTTCTGATCTCACCGTCGTTTGCGGCCCCCAGCCGAAAGAGCTGGAGATCAAAGCGGAGAATGTCCTATATTATGGCAACTGCACTTATGCCTTCCGCAACAAAGGGACGCAAATCCCTGGATGTCCGCCTCTGTCCGGCTATGTCCTGCAAGGGCTGCGGAAGATGGCTCCCTTGCGGCCCCGCCCTTCGCTCTGCTCCATCGCTTGGAAAGAATCTCCCATCCAGGCCGTGATCCCGATAGCCGCTGAGGCAGGATACGAGGGTCTGGAAATCTGGGGGCCACACATCGAACGTTACCTGCAGGAGGGGGGCAGGCTTAGCGACCTGAAAAAGATGCTGAAAGATGCAGGACTGGCCGTGCCGATGATCAGCCCCTACTTTGATTTCGTCAAAGATATGGAAGGGTCGCTCGTCGTGGGAGCGCGCTTTGTCGAGTACGCCAGCGCCCTGGGGTCGCCTTTGATCCGCGTCTTCACGGGCGGAGGAGCCTCTGCCAACGTTGACCACCAGACCTGGGAAACGGTGGTGCGCGGGTTGAAAGCGCTCTGCCAGACCGCTAAAGAGAAGCACATTGACCTGGCTATCGAAACTCATCAGGGCCACTTGCATGACACCAGCGCCTCGACATTGCGCTTGATCCGGAAGGTCGGCACGGATAACCTCGGCATCAATTTGGACATCCACAACCTGTTCGACATGGGGGAGGATCCGATCCTGGCTCTGCGCCTGCTCATGCCTTGGGTGCGCATCATACACCTCAAGAACGGCAGGTATGTAAACGGGAAACTCGTTCACGGCGTCCCCCTGGCTGAGGGGGACATGGAGTACAGTTCCTTCCTGCTGGAAGTCCTCAGACAAAACTATGGTGGCTTCGCCTCCATCGAATGGTTCGGGGCTAATCCCGCCCAGGCAGTCAGGTCCGAACTCGCTTACCTAAAAAGACAGTGGAGTAAGGCTGGAGCAGACAGAGGTATATGATCGTCCAACAGGCATTGCCGGAGCGATATCGCTGTTGTCGTAGCGGAGAAGGGGGAGCGAAATGACAGGCAGAAAGATGACTGTAGCAGCACAAAGAAGCTATAGTGTTCTTGACGTCCAATCAGCTAGACAAATCGCTTTCATCTGGGTGGAAAGAGCGCAACTGCAGAAGGCTATTGACTTCGGACTGCCCGAGATTGATGACCGTTATCACATATGGCGTGTCCCACTTCTGAACAAAGCCTCACAAGAACGCATTGGAGAGGTGGTCATAGATGCCTTCACTTCGTTAATCCTGGAAAACAAGTCAACAGCCCTCTCGATCTTGGAGGCACGTCTGCTGGGCAGAAACGGACAATCTGCCCAATCTATGCCGCGTCCTTCTCGGCGAATGTATGCATTGTCATCCCTACGCAATACTATCGCACAGGGAGACTGTGAAGAGGTCCTTCAGGATTTGCCTGCCGAAAGTGTGGATCTGGTTTTCACCTCGCCCCCTTATTACAATGCGCGCCCGGAGTACACCGATTATGTCACCTATGAAGAGTATCTGCTCAAACTCCGCAAGGTGATTCAAAATGTCCACCGGGTACTAGCAGAGGGCCGTTTCTTTGTCATCAACATGGCTCCAGTGCTCATCAGACGGTCCAACCGTAGCGAGTCATCTAGGAGGCTTGCTGTCCCCTTCGACGTCCATCGGCTCTTTATCGAAGAGGGCTATGACTTCATAGATGACATCATTTGGGAAAAGCCGGAAGGGGCGGGATGGGCAACGGGTCGCGGAAGGCGCTTCGCCGCTGATCGCAACCCGCTGCAGTACAAACCCGTACCCGTAACCGAGTATGTCTTGGTTTACCGTAAACAGACAGAGAAATTGATTGATTGGAATATCCGCACACATCCCAACCAAAAATTGGTAAAAGCGTCTCGTATAGGCGATGATTATGAGCGTACCAATATCTGGCATATCAAACCAGCTTATGATCCCCGCCATCCAGCGATATTCCCCGTGGAACTCGCCGAGAAGATCATCACCTATTATTCTTTCAAGGAAGATGTTGTCCTTGATCCATTCGCAGGGATCGGCACAGTGGGGGAAGCAGCAGTTAAGCTGGGACGGCGATTCGTGCTGATTGAGCAGAATCCCGAGTACGTTGCTATAATCCGCAAAGAGGCAAAAACGTGGCTAGGCAAAGAGGCCAGGCACATATTGACTATCAATTGCCCACCAATTATCGTTGATGACCTACTTGTTTAGCTCGGAATGAGGTCCAACATGTCCAGGCAGAAGTTGACAATTGCTACAATGAGTGAACTGATGTCGCCAACTGCGCTCAAGTTATTCTCGGCAACTGGCGGCGATTTCATTAAGCAGATTGGGGTTGACATCGTGCGTGGAGTCGTGTTGGATGTTCTAACGGGCAGAAACCTACGTGATTCGACTGAAATTCTAACCCGTCGTCGCATAGCAACGCTTAATCTCGCTACAGTCAATATGTTCCTGCGGGGTTCGGCCATGTCCGCCGACTTTGTGAATCAATTGCCTTATCTCGCAGCCGAAACGCTGACTAAAAAGGGTGCAGCGAAAACGGAGCGATGGCTTGCCCAATGGATGCTGGGATTGACCGAGAAAGCCTTTCAGAACGTTTTGAGGGATAATGAAGAACTGATTGCGAAATACCGGGATCGTTATATAGAAACCTGTGGGCAAGTCATCGCCAATCATGTGCAAGAAGGTGGGGAGCTACATGGGGTCTTGGAAATAGCCTCTGGGGTCAAAGCAAGAATCAATTGGCTCTTCATGGCCTATCTGCTCAACACGATCGGAGCACAGACATTAACCATACGCGGTTCGGAAAAGTCCACTTATGGTAAACTGTTTGAGAAGCTGATACTCGGCTCACTGCTTTCCATTTTGGGATTCAAACACGTTTTGCCGCCATATCGAGAGCTTGAGCGTGTGTTCTGGCTTTCGGCCCGGGGGGAAAGGCGCGAAAGCGATGCAACTTTGCTCTATGAAGCTGGCAAAGGTGTGCGTTTCGACATTGGGTTCATAGGCAGAGGCAACCCTGAGATCTCGCTGGATAAGGTGACACGGTTCGAGCGAGAAATATCCCTCGGTCGCAAACGTTGGTACATGGCGACTATCATCATCGTTGACCGTATCGGTGCGGGCAGCCGGATCCCAGAGCTCGCGGAGGAAGTGGATGGTACAGTTATCCAGATGAGCGCAGGATACTGGCCTCAGCAGGTGGCCCGGGAACTAAACCGAGTGTTGGGTTTCGAACATGAGTTGGTAGACATGGAGCGGAATAACATTGAGGAATTCCTGAAGCGGAAATTGAGCCAGGTTCCACTGGAAGATTTCCTGCAAGCACATACCGAGCGCCCTAAACGGGGCGCAACTAGCACCCCTGAACAACCTATGTGACACTGAAGGAACACATGAAAGCATAGTGCAGTGAGGTACCTCTCCGCGGTGCAGCGGGCGAGACTCGAGGCGATTTCTACCAGTTGCCTGTAGTTATGCGGATTTCAAGGTGGGGGAGATTTATGAGTGGCCCTTACTTTTTGGAAATGCTCCCAACTGGCAATGGCTAATGCGGATGCCCAGCGCCTCAGCGGCATTGCTGACGTCCAGCTTGGGCCGGCCCAGTTGGGTCGCAATTTTCCAGGCCATGGCACAAGGGAGGCGGCCGTCTACCAGGCTACCTTGGATGGCCTCGCGCAGTTCCTCAGGCACATCAGCCATCGGCTTGACGATGCGATGCTTTCCCTCAACCTTGGAGCCATAGCCAAAAAGCCCCAATTGGCAATGGCTGAGGCTCACCTTGATCCGATCCGCCGTTTTTCCCACCTCTATCGGCTCGACACCCAGCCGTTCAGCGATTTGGAATGCCACAGCACAAGATAATTGTCCCCCCACCAGTGCCTCTTGAACAGCAGGTGCGATTCTGTCCGTCACTTCACTCTCCATTGGCCGCGTCACAATTTTCGCGAGGTGGGTTCAACGATCGGAGTAGACACCGTCGCATCAGTGCGGCCGCTGCAATCCTGGCTGCGTTCCGCCTCATAGGCACACGCCTCGCAGCAGTACACTTTGCTCCCTCTACGTACAGGGTTCGGCCCCAAATCCTCACCACAGTAGGCGCACTTGATCTCCTTCTTACTCGCTATCATTGCTCATCCTCCTCACAGGCACAAGGTCCTATTCTACATGATTCTCAGACAGGCTCGGGCATCTCTGCCTAATAGCTCCTTAACGCAGCGAGTCAATTCGGTGGCGTCAAAAGGTCTTTTTAAAATCGGTGGTGCTGCGCCGCATTTGACAAATCAACGAGCGGCAGGTAGAATATCCATATATACAGGCGCCATGGCAGGTGCTTCCATCGCTAGCTCAGGACTCAGGACATTGCTTTCAAGGAGAAGAACATGCTGATTCGAGACTTCAAGCCAGAAGACTGCGACGCTTTGGTGGAGATCCTGAAAGCCAATCTGCAATATGGAGACCCCCTCACTGAGGGGCCTGAAGCCATGTTGCGCGTGCATCAATGTCCGGCCGCTGTTTTCCTGGTTGCCGAAGAGAATGGCGTCCCCGTCGGGATGAGTCGTGGCGTCTACGATGGGTCTAAAGCGCTCATCCATATCGTCTCTGTTCATCCCCGCTATCAGCGTCGCGGCATTGGCACCGAACTGGTACAGGAAACGGCTCGCCGGTTCAGGGAGATGGGAGCCACCAGTATATCAGTGACCGTCCCTGGTGATAACCTCGCATTTTGGAAACGCCTGTCCTTCCGATTAACCACGCGCATCATGTTTGCGCACCCCATTGACCGCGTCATCGAATACGGCAAAGACCCCAAAGAGAAGAAATAACGCGCCCCTAAAGCTCCCAAGACAAGGGCGCTCAGGGCGTTCTACGTTTCATGACAATTACCTGCGCTTCTTCTCCGCTTTCAGCTTTCGATACAGGTAGACCAGATTAGCTTGATGTAATTGTCGAACCAACCCATCTAGCGGGATGCGTGATTTACCACACGACTCGATATCAATGTGCGCCAGCCTGCTTTCAGGCGCATTGCTATCCACAAGTTTCCTGACACGTTCATAAATCGCATTCAAATAGGATATGCTGTCCTCGATATCTTGGCGCAATTCTCCTCTCAGCAGGATATCCCCGTGTCCCTGGATGATGTTCTCCGGCTTGAGTTCTTGTATGAACTTCAACGATTGGATGAATTGCTCTCTATCCCCCCAGACAATATAAGGCACCGGCATAACCACATCGCCGGCGAAGAGTATCTTGTCCCCCTCCACCATGACAACGATCGAATCGTCTGTATGGCCCGGAGCGTGCATCAAGTGTAACGTGCGCGGGCCAAGATGAACGTATAGCTCAGTTTCAAAGGTTATGTCAGGCAAGTGTAATTCAACCTCGGCCAACTCCGGGTTTTCCTCCCTGGCCTTGGCCAGGCCCTCTGGCCCCAGCTTGGCCAGAATTTCCCGACACCGACGATGGGCGATGACTTCAGCCTCGCTCAAAAGATAATTTCCGTAGGTATGGTCGGCGTGATAATGCGTGTTGATTACATAGCGCACTCCCTGCCTGGCGAAATGCTGGATGAAATCCACGACCTCCGCAGTCTCCGCCGGGAAAGGAAATGAATCAATGACGATTGCTCCTTCCTCCGTCAGGATAACTCCCATAGTGACCTGGGCGTACCGCTCGCTGATAAAGACGTAGATATCATCTGCTACCCGTTCTCGCCGCATGAACTCCTCCGCCTGCCTGGGTTCGAGTGTAGAGGTGATACATATTACAACAATTGTCAAGGGCTGGCAAGCCCAACCGTCGCTTCACAGGGCAACAGTATCACTTGCCCTGGTTCGGTTTGAGTCTCATCTTACCTGCCCGTGCATCTGACACAAAAAAGAGCCTGCAAGCACGTTCTCGCAGGCTCCGACAGATGGCTCGAATCTCTCTAGGGCAGATAGATCAACGGGTTAACACACTCACCATATTTCCTGATCTCGAAATGCAAGTGAGGGCCAGTGGAACGTCCCGTGCTTCCCATGAGGCCGATCTTCTCACCCTTGGCTACAGACTGCCCTTCTGCAACATAATACACGCTAAAATGCGAGTACAAAGACTGGAAGCCATTGCCATGATCAATGAGCACAAAACGCCCATATCCTTCAGGGATGTGTCCGACTTGGACTACATAGCCTGAATCGGCAGCATGGATTGTCGTGCCGTCTACCCAGGCAATGTCAATAGCCTTATGACGCTCCCAATACTTCTGGGTGATGACACCGGTGGTAGGCCAGACGAAAAAGCCTGATCCCTTCTTGGCCCCTTGGGGAATGGGGCCTCGCCAAGCCACGACCATCCTGGGAACATAAGGCTTCTGGCCATTGGGCACCATCAACTGTTGCCCCTCGACCAAAACCCGAGACCCTCCAAGCCCATTTCCAGGAAACGCGACGATATCCCCGACTTTCGCTTTGTATATCTTGGCGATACCCTCTAGCGTATCGCCTCTTTGAACCGTATGAAGAACCCCGGTCACTGGCGGAATGATCAGGACTTGACCAACCTGCAAAAAGTCCGGGTTATCCTCCAGCTTGCCATTGGCCCAGCAAACGGTATCCGCGCTAACATTGAATTTCTGCCCGATATCGCCAACGACATCTCCTGGCTGGACGACATAAGTGATGACTTTGGTACGAGTGACGACCTCGGAACTTTGCGCTGGCGAAGGCCCGCCCGTTGAAGGAGTATCCGTTGGTTGTGTAGCAAAGGCCGCTATGGTCGGTGTGGGAGTCTTTCGCTCACTTAAAGTGGTCCTTAATATTCCCGCCGGCGCCGCCAGATCGGGGCCAGCAATACGGCTCCCGCCACGGGCGCTAACCGTGAGCCGGTTGAACCGCGCTCCCTGAGGCAGTGGTGTCGGCGTTGTTTTCCACGCTGTTAGGTCCGCGCGGGCAGCCAGAACCGCAAGGAAAATCACCAAAACAGCGGAAACATGCATCGCGTGCCGGGGCAGACAGGCTGACCCACTACGACTCAGGCCAGCTTTGACACGCTGCGCAAACGCCGCCCACCGCTGTTGGGGCAAGGCAGGTGATGGCTCCATATCTAGATGACATCCTTGTTGAGAGTATCCAGAAAGTCACGATTGTTCTTTGTGCGAACGAGCCGCTGCAAAAGAAGCTCCGTGCCATCAATCCCCCCAATAGCAGACAACATGCGTCGCAAAGTATACACGCGAGAAAGCGTCCATTCCTCCAACAAAAGCTCTTCACGCCGCGTCCCCGATCGCTCGATATCGAACGCAGGGAAAACGCGCCGTTCAGCCAGCTTGCGGTTGAGATGCAACTCCATATTGCCCGTGCCTTTGAACTCTTCGTAGATCATATCGTCCATGCGGCTACCGGTATCAATCAGGCAATTGGCAATAATGGTCAGACTCCCCCCCTCCTCGATATTGCGGGCTGCCCCGAAGAAGCGTTTGGGCGGATACAAAGCGGCGGGATCAAGGCCCCCGGAAAGCGTGCGGCCGCTGGGTGGCACGATCAGGTTATAGGCGCGAGACAGTCGTGTGATGCTGTCCAATAGGATCACCACGTCCTGTCCACCTTCCACCAGGCGTTTGGCGCGTTCCAGAGCCATCTCGGCCACGCGGGCATGGTTTTCCACCGGATCATCGAAGGTAGAACTAACCACCTCGGCCTCTACCGAGCGATCCATATCTGTGACCTCTTCAGGTCGCTCGCCGATGAGGGCCACCATAAGGTGAATATCATCATAGTTCGCCGTTATAGCATTTGCGATCTGCTTGAGAACGGTGGTCTTGCCCGCTTTAGGGGGAGACACGATCAGGCCGCGCTGTCCCCGCCCGATAGGAGCGACCAGATTGAGGAGCCGCATGGCCAGGACACTATCCCTCGTCTCGAGATTGAACATCCTGTTGGGGAAAATCGGCGTGAGATCCTCAAAATGGGGGCGTTTCTTGGCAGCCTCGGGGTTCAGCCCATTGACGGCCTCGACGCGCAATAAGCTAAAGTATTTCTCGGTCTCCTTGGGGGAACGCACCTGACCGATGACCATATCTCCGGTGCGCATACCAAAGCGGCGGATTTGGGACTGGGAGACATAGACATCATTCGGTCCGGGCAGGAAATGCTCGGCACGCAGAAAACCGATCCCTTCGCTGGTGATCTCTAGTATGCCGCCCCCGAAAATATACCCCATCTCTTCAGCTTGAGCACGGAGGAGACGGAGAACGAGGTCGTTCTTTTTCAAGCGGCTGAAACCGGAAACATTTCTCTGTCTGGCCATCTCGCGCAGTTCGGCCAGCGTCAACTTCTCGAGTTCGGCAATATCAATCATTCAGTCCTGCTCTTAAATTCAGCTCATAGTTATGCTACACTACGAGGCCAACAACAGATATTAAGGCAGATTCGTGAGGCGGGTTTGGAAGGTTAAAGCCAGAAACGACCAAAATGGTCGCAGACATGGAGACTCGCTCCTAGAGGAAGGCTATCGTACCAGATATACAGAGCTTCACAAAACATTATAACATCATTTCTGGAATCCGTCAAATGCGGTTCTCCGGCTCTCAGGAGCAACGATTTTATGGTTTGTAGTGAGCGATTCATCGCTTTTGCCCTTCTCTCGCCCGGATTTGCGGCCTGGAACGCGCTGAAGCGCGCACTACGACGAGCCTTTGACTCGATGGATGTTGCATCTGGTCAGAATTGTGCTAGAATGGCCTGTAACTCAAAGAGGTCATAGCCAATGATTATCGGCGTCTGTACACTCCAGCTAGAACTGCCTGCAGCTCATTCACTGAAAGAGAAACGCCAAATCCTCCAGTCCCTCATGCGCCGAACACGCAACGAGTTCAATGTCTCCATTGGGGAGGTAGACCACCAGGATGTACCGCATTCCGCCATCTTGGCTATAGCGTGCGTCTCTACCGATACCTCACATGCCCATGGGCTGTTGACTAAGGTGGTCAACACCATCGAGCAAAGCCGGTTCGATGTGATCCTGGCGAACTTCCAAATCGAGTTTCTTTAGCATTGATGAGGTCTGCACAGGTGGCTCGACAATTGATGTACGCCTCTCCCGACAGAGCAGGATTCAGCGCCTCTGCGTTGGAACATGCCAGCTCTATCGTGGAACAGGCCCTCGACCGGGTTTTTCCGGCGGCGGTGGTTCTCATCGCACGCCACGGCCTGGTCGTTTACCATCGCGCGTATGGTTACTTCGATCCCGAGCAGCGCCAACAACCGACGCCGAAGGATAGTCTTTTCGACGTCGCCTCTCTGACCAAGCTGTTCACGACTACAGCGTTTATGCGACTGGTGGAAGCGGGCTATGTTGGCCTGGATCAGCCTGTGGCCGAAATCCTGCCCGAGTTTGGCGGACGCCGGCCCATCGGCGGGACTGAGGATCCACTGGCGAAGGTTCCTCTGCCGGTCGAAGATACCTACGCCGGGCGCGAGGTGGATGCCTCGGCGGTCACCTTCCGCCATTTGCTCACGCACACTTCTGGCCTGGCAGCATGGCGCAGCGTCTACCTCCAAAACCCGACGGAACAAGCCATTTCGGTGAGGGATTTCTCGCCCGGCCAGGTCATTCCTCAGGAGCGAGCAACGCGGATCGCTGCCATTTACAAGTATGATTTTGCCTACCCCACCGCAGCCAAGGTCGTCTATAGCGACCTGGGGCTGATCATCCTCGGCGAAGCGATCGCACGCCTGGCCGGAAAACCTCTGGAACTCGCCCTCCGGGAATGGGTGTTGGAGCCTCTGCGCCTGAAAGATACGGGCTTCACCCCCCCACTGTCATTGGCCTCGCGCATCGCCCCTACCGAGATATGCGCCTGGCGGCAGAGGCGATTGCGCGGCGAGGTGCATGACGAAAATGCTGCTGGGCTGGGCGGCGTAGCTGGTCACGCTGGCCTTTTCACCACGGCCTGGGATGTGGCGGTTTTGGGACAGCTCTATTTGAACGGCGGGACATACGGCGATGCGGCCCTGTTGACTCCAGTCACCGTCGCCGAGATGACGCGCGAACAGGTCGCTTGGGAAGAGATGCGGCGCGGCCTCGGCTGGATGCTCAAAGCGCGCCAAGGAGCTTCCTGTGGCAGCTTTTTCAGCGATGATTCGTATGGTCACACCGGCTTCACCGGCACTTCCCTCTGGATAGACCCAAGGCGCGACCTTCTGGTGGTGGTCATGACCAATCGCGTTTATTATGGCCGCGATGTCGAGGGCATCCTGCGCCTTCGTCCGGCCTTCCACGATGCGGTGATACAGGCCATAGAGGGAGACTACCACGGAGCACACGGAGGAACTATTGATCACTGAAGAACGGAATCCGGCCACAATGGACATTGACTGCAAAAGCGCCCTGGAGATCGTCACGCTGATGAACACTGAAGACTCCCAAGTGGCAGAGGCGGTGCGCCAGGAGCTCCCGGCTATTGCGCAAACGGTGGATACTATCGTCGCTCGCCTGCGGAAAGGGGGGCAGCTTTTCTACGTGGGCGCAGGCACCAGCGGCCGGTTGGGTGCTCTGGATGCTGCCGAATGCCCACCGACCTTCGGCGTGCCACGAGAGATGGTGCAGGCGCTCATCGCCGGAGGGCATCGCGCCCTCACCGAATCCGTCGAAGGCGCGGAGGATGATCGCGCCCAGGGCTACGCCGACGCACGCCAGGCAGGGGTCGGCGAAAAGGATGCGGTCGTCGGCATCGCTGCCAGCGGGCGGACTCCTTACGTGCTGGGGGCGATACAGTGGGCGCGAGAGAGGGGTGCAGCGACCATCGGCCTGATGTGTAACCGCCCCGCTCCACTGGCCGAAGCGGTTGATATCGCCATCTCCCCCCTGGTAGGGCCGGAGGTCATCGCCGGCTCCACGCGCCTGAAAGCGGGCACAGCGCAGAAGATGGTGCTGAACATGCTGAGCACGGCAACTATGATCCGACTGGGCAAGGTCTATAGCAATCTGATGGTGGATGTGCAGCCCACAAACGCCAAGCTTGTAGCGCGGGCCTTGCGCATTCTACAAGAGGCGGCCGCCGTCAGCCCCAACCGCGCCGAGGAGCTTCTCGCCGCCGCTGATAACGAAGTCAAGACCGCCCTGCTGGTGGCCTTGACGGGGATGACCGTTGAGCAAGCGCGGCATCGCCTGGCGCAAGCACAAGGCCATGTCCGCCTGGCCCTGGCCCGCGGCGATCCCGCTACATAACCACTTGTGAGCCAAGCCGATTAGTGTACCATAGACGTAACGTGTTGCGTCCCCGCACGTCTGTATAGAATAGAGAGAGACTGATGGGGGGTGAAGAGAATGAACAGCAGAGTCGCTGTCGTAGCGATAGGTGGCAATTCGTTGATCAAGGATCGGCAGCACCAGACGGTGCCCGACCAGTTCGCCGCGACCCGAGAGACAGCCGTCCACATCGCAGACATGATCGCCGAGGGGTGGAACATGGTCATCACCCACGGCAACGGGCCACAGGTTGGATTTATCCTCCTCCGCTCGGAGCTATCCAGCCATGTGCTGCACGATGTCCCTCTGGACTCTTGCGGAGCAGATACCCAGGGGGCTTTGGGTTACATGATCCAACAATGCCTGTTCAACGAGTTCAAGTCTCGGCATATCGAGAAACAGGTTGTCACCGTAGTGACCCAGGTGGTGGTGGACAGAAACGATACGGCCTTTCAGTATCCCGATAAGCCGATAGGCCCTTTCTTCGACGAGGCAAAGGCCCAACAGTATCGCGTCGAGCGTGGATGGGATATCGTCGAGGATGCGGGGCGTGGCTGGCGGCGTGTTGTGCCCTCTCCTATCCCGCAGCGGATTGTCGAGCGGAATGCGATCCAGGCCTTGCTGGACAAGGGGTTCGTCGTGATCGCCGTGGGGGGCGGCGGGATTCCAGTGGTCGAAGACAAGCGCGGCAAGCTGTCCGGCGTGGCCGCCGTCATTGACAAGGACTACGCCTCGGCGCTGCTGGCGAACGACATCCATGCTGACCTTTTCCTGATTTCGACGGCAGTGGAAAAAGTCGCGCTCAACTTCGGCAAACCCAACCAAACCTGGCTCGACCACATGACCGTTGCCGAGGCGCGAGAATACATGGCTGAAGGGCATTTTGCCGCGGGCAGCATGAAACCCAAGATTCAGGCGATCATCAGCTTTATAGAGCGAGGTGGCCGGGAGACGCTGATCACCTCGCCTGAGAACATCAAACGCGCGCTGGCAGGCAAAACAGGCACGCGCATCACTCGATAACAGAGGAGTGGCGTTCGTTCTGACAAGGAGACAGATGAGTCATCGCCCGGTTGATTCCAAGCGTCTGATACAACAGGGACTAGCTTATTTGACCGTTACCCTGATCGTGGGTGCGGCCTATTTCGCCACGATCCTGCTAGTGCAATTTGTCTTTCAGAGCCTGGCTCCTCAGAGCAGTCTCGCGGGTGCCTTCGTCGCCGCTATCGCCCTGGCCGTTTTGGGGCGACCCCTGTATGATCTGGCATACCGGACTGTAAATCGCCCGCCCTTCCGCGCCGGGGATGGACATGCCGCTGTGCTGCGAGAGTATGGCCAAAGTATCAGCGGTATCACGGACTTGAACGAGCTGGCGACCAAATCCGTGGCTTTCATCAGCAAGGTCCTGGGGGTGCGGAAAGGTGCTCTGCTAACGATTGAAGACAACAATGGCATCACTTTCACCTTTCGCGTGATTCCTGGCATGGGAGCGATAGATATTGTTCCCGCTCAGATGTCGTGGGATCATCCGCTCATAACCTATTTTGCGAAGACGGGCGATCCAGTTACAGCGCGCGACATAGGTCGGTTACCGGAACTTGAGTTTATGCCACGCCAGGACAGGGAATGGCTCTATCTCCTTGGCATGGATGTCCACGTCCCTATCAGAGCGGGCGAAGGCCTGACAGGCATCCTGGCCTTGGGGCCGAAGGGATCGGGTGACCTCTACTCCCGCGAGGACCTGGCTCTGTTACGCGCCCTCGGGGAGCGAACCGCGCCTGCTTTGAACACGGCCCAACGTTATCAAGACCTTTCAACCCTCAGCGAAGGGATGGCGCAGCTCAACGAAGAGCTGCAGCGGCTGGATGAGGCCAAGTCAGCTTTCCTGACCATCGCCTCCCACGAGTTGAAAACGCCTCTGACGCTGATCCAGGGCTACGCTACCATCCTTGGCTCTTTGCCCCTCGACGAACTGCGCAACTCGGAGAAGGTGAAGCATGTCACAGAAGGTATCACCAGGGGCACGGAGCGTTTGCGCCAGATCATTGATGACATGCTCGATATATCGCGCATTGATGCTAACGCGCTGCACCTGCAATGGAGGGAATGTACTTTGTCCCACATTATGGGGCTGGTGGTCGGTCAACTGATGCCGGTCGTGCAGGAGCGACAGCAGACGCTCGCTATCCAGGATTTGGAGAATATACCGCCATTTGATGGCGATCCGCGGCGGCTCTATCAGGCCTTTCACAACGTCGTCGAAAATGCCATCAAATATACGCCGGATGGCGGAAAGATCTCGATCTCGGCCCAGGTTGTAGGTGGCGCTGCCCCTCCAGAGCAATTCATCGAAGTCGTTATCTCGGACACGGGCATTGGCATCGCCCCCGAGGATCAAAAGCGGATCTTTGAGAGATTCTGCCGCATCAGCGACACAACATTGCATAGCTCCAGCAGGGTGCAGTTCAAAGGGGGCGGGCCGGGGCTTGGATTGGCCATCACGCGGGGCATTGTGGAAGCTCACGGAGGCAAGATTTGGGTTGAAAGCGAAGGATACGATGAAGAACGCTGCCCTGGAAGCCAATTCCACATCCTGTTGCCGGTAAAAGCCCAGGAGATACCGGAAAAGCTATCAAGGAGATTAGCAAGCGCGAAATAAGCGAAAAACGCCAAGATTTGTTCTATCACATGTGTAACTTGGCGTTAACTGTCTTCAGGTCAGAATGTCCTTCAGTTGGGAGAGCGCGAGATTGCCACCGGACATTACCAGAACGACCTTTTTCCCCGCCAGTCGCTCCCTGATCTTGAGAGCAGCCGCCAGGGGCGCAGCTCCCGCCCCT
>Ga0129297_10000459_pt1 | contig 19341 bp, 17 predicted proteins | sample I18A1metaG_FD_94708 | JGI IMG/M metagenome (GOLD analysis project Ga0129297, IMG submission 94708) | Lake sediment bacterial and archeal communities from Gulf of Boni, Indonesia to study Microbial Dark Matter (Phase II) - ​I18A1 metaG | ecosystem: Environmental > Aquatic > Freshwater > Lake >... | reverse complement strand
ATGTATGCAAAGGGGCTTATCGTAGGCTTAACCAGAGGGACCACGAGAGCTCACCTCATCAGGGCAACGTTAGAGTCTGAGTGCTATCAAACCAGAGATGTCCTCGAAGTCATGAAGGCTGAATCACGCATGGCGATCAAAACAGTGAAAGTTGATGGGGGAGGAGCAAGAAACAATTTCATGATGCAGTTTCAAGCGGACATCCTAGGCATACCTGTTGTGAGACCGAAGGTGACCGAAACAACCTCTCTTGGAGCTGCTTACGCCGCGGGCATAGCAGTCGGCTTCTGGGAAAGCCTAGATGAACTAAGAGAGAAATGGCTAGTAGACACGACCTTCGTGCCCAAAATGCCCAGATCGACACGGGAAAGACTCTACAAACGTTGGAAGCAGGCAGTGCAGCTAGCCATGCGCTGGCCTAGAGAGGCTGGAATCGGAATTTAGGTGGGTGACCGCTGTTGTCGGCTTGCATTCTCAGCCTCCTTTGGGCTCGAGCATATCATACGGGCAGAAAACCCCTTGTGACTACTTGCTTTTGTACTCCTGATCTGGGGGGTTCCTATGCCTAGAACCGAGCGTGTGGCTATCATAGGTGCAGGGGTTACGGGTGCTTGCATAGCCAGAGTTCTGTCCATGTACAGGAACTTAGAGGTTCATCTGATAGAGAAGGAGGTCGACGTAGGTTGGGGGTCAAGCAAAGCCAACACGGGGATCATACACGCTGGCTATGATGATGACCCGGAAAGATTCCCGGTAAGGGCAAGGCTATGCTCTAAGGGAAATGCCTTATGGAGAAAGGCATGGACGAAGGAGCTCGACATCCCTGCAGACTGGCCAGGAGACCTCGTAGTCGCAACAGACGAGAGCCAGATTGGAGCGCTTGAGACGTTGTTCGAGAGAGGGAAGCGAAACAGCGTCCCCCACCTAGGAATTGTACGGGACAGGGAGGAACTCGAGGAACTGGAGCCAAACATAACAACCAATGCAGTTGCAGCCTTGCATGCTCCTTCAGCGGGCCAGTTACGACATCCAGCAGAAGCCGTGATTGGAGTAGCAGAAAACGCCATTATCAATGGGGTTAGGCTTCGTCTCGCAACCGAAGCCATAGGCATTGAAGTAACAAGGGGACAAGTTTCGGGGGTAAAAACGAGTCGTGGACGCATTCAAGCAGACTGGGTGATCAATGCTGGAGGTCTGTACGCAGAAGCGATCAGCAAGATGGTCGGAGTGGATCATTTCAGGATTCATCCTAGAAGGGGAGAGTATCTGCTTTTCAGCAAAGATGCCTACCCTAAGACCGAGAGGATTCTATTTCCTACGCCAACCGAGACCTCTAAGGGCGTCGTCGTTACTACCACTATGGAGGGGAATCTGATGTTGGGTCCGAACGCGCAGGACCTGAGCAGGGAAGAAAGCGAAGCGACGGACACGACCCAAGCGGGGCTTGATTCCATATGGAACGAGGCCCAGAAGGTCGTGAAGGCACTTCCCCCCAGAGACAAGATTATAAGGGCTTTCGCCGGGCTGAGAGCGGAACCAGAGCCCTCGGCAGACTTCATAGTTAGAGCGTACGATGATGTAGATGGCTTCATCAATGCAGCTGGAATAAGATCGCCTGGTCTCACATCAGCACCCGCCATCGCCGGTGAGATCGTAGCCATTATGAAGGATAGAGGAGCCAAACTTGTCAGAAAGAGAAGATGGAACCCCTATAGAAGGAGAAGAAAAGCATTCAGAGAATCTAGCCATAAGATAAGAGACAGAATGTGTAAGCAAAACCAGTTGCACGCCAAGATCGCCTGCCAGTGTGAACTGGTCACTGAAGCAGAGATTGTGGAAGCCATAAGAAGGGGGGCAACAACCTTGGATGGGATCAAGTTTAGAACCCAAGCGATGATGGGAGACTGCCAAGGCTCATTCTGCCAGTTCCGAATTGCCCAGATACTGGCAAGAGAACTTAACATTCCCGTATGGAACGTAACAAAGACCGGCTCAGGGTCAGAGATCGGAATAGGCGACATCACTGTACTCGTCGAAAGAAAGGGCGAGAAAGAGGCATGAAGAAAGTCCTGTCAGACGTATTGGTTCTCGGAGCAGGCGCCGCAGGATTGGCAGCAGCATCCAAAGCTCGGGAGCTAGGTGCACCAAATGTGGTTCTGTTGGATGAGAAGGAAGAACCCGGAGGCGTTCTGCCGCAATGCATTCATCCCGGATTTGGGCTGCATTACCTCAAAGAAGACCTAACCGGACCTGAGTTTGCCATCAGGCTTTTCGAGAGAACTAGAAGTCTTGGCGTCAAAGTGTTCAACTCGACCTACGCTATGGAGCTGCTCGCTCACAAAGGCAGAAGAGTCGCTAGAGCGGTCACTCCCGAAGGGATCACAGAGTTCCATTCGAAGACGGTGATCTTCGCAACTGGCGCACGGGAAAAGAATTCCTTTGAGATCGGCATCGTGGGGCATAGACCCGCCGGAGTCTATACTGCTGGTGAAGCCCAGACCATGATGGATCTTCACGGAGCCATGCCGGGACAAGAAGCGGTCATAATAGGTTCTGGAGACGTTGGGTTGATAATGGCTAGAAGACTTGCCCTGCAGGGAGCTGACGTGAAAGCTGTGGTAGAGATGCTCCCTTACTCGGGGGGCTTGGCAAGAAACGTCCAACAGTGCCTCTTCGATTTCGGGATTCCGCTTTACCTCAGCCATAAGGCCACAAAGATACTTGGAAAGAGGCGCGTCAAAGCCGTAGAGATAGTCAAAGTGGGCGATAGGCTTGAGGAGAAGCCTGGAACAGAGTTCGAGATGAGGTGCGACACGATAATCGTTTCTGCAGGGCTAACGCCACGGGTAGAGCTACTGGAAAAGGCTGGCGCACGTATGGATCCGGCTACCAGAAGCGTGGCTGTAAACGAGCTTTTGGAAACGTCCATCCCTCGGGTGTTTGCCGCAGGCAATGCCTTGACCATAAACGATCTTGTTGACTATGCTGCAATGCAGGGAGAGGCGGCGGCAAAGAGTGCAGCTGGCTTGACCCAGAGCCGAAGGTTGTCCTCAGACCGTTGGAGACCCGTCGTCAAAGGCAGGAACACAAGGCTTGTTGTGCCCCAATACGTCAGTGGCAGGAGAGAAGTGTCATTTTATGGGAGAGTCATGCAGCCCGAAGAGGATGTCTACCTGAAGGTACCTGAGATCGAGGTTGAATTCCGCCAGTTAAGGGTCAAACCAGCCGAGATGCTTACCTTTACAATCACAAGTAAGGAGTTTCGGAAGCTAAAGGAAGGAAAGATAACGGTGACTATTGAACCTAAACAATGAGGTAAGACGATGAACCAAGAAACCGGGAAACTGAGAATGATATGCATCGTCTGTCCTTTGGGCTGCGAACTCGAGATGGAAACAGGAAGGGAGCCGAAGCAAATCGTCAACATCAAAGGCTCAAGATGTTTCAAAGGCATAGAGTATGCCGCTCGAGAGGTTGCTGATCCGCGCAGGGTCCTTATGGCAGTCGTGAAGGTTAGAGATGGGCATCTGCCCGTAGTGTCTGTCAAAACAGATGAACCTATCCCGAAACGAATGTTGTTGGACGCAGTTAAGGCCATCTCCAGAATCGAGATGGAGGCGCCTGTCAAGGCGGGGGACATCGTCATCGGCAATCTTATGGGCACAGGAGCCCGTGTCGTCGCCACGAACAATATGAGAAAAGCTGATTAGCATTCTCATAGTAAGGATGTACCACATTGAACCACACGAAAATACGTAACCGAGGTGACGCAAGACGACCTATTTGAACTTGTACACATCTACAACGGCGACTTTCGGCGGTTTGCAAAGCGAGTTTGCAGATGCCGATTACGTGATAATTGGAGTTCCTTTTGACATCACAAGCACGTTCCGGTCAGGTTCGAGATTCGCACCGCTCGCAATCAGGGAAGCCTCGCTCAACATTGAGGCTTACAGTTTCAGAGCTGGAATGGATCTCGAGGAACTGAAGCTCCACGATGCAGGCGATCTTCACATGACAGGAGACGTAGAGGAAACCTTGCGAAGGTTGAGCCTAGTAGCCAGCGAAGTCTTGAACAGCGGTAAGACCCCGGCATTTCTGGGAGGGGAGCATACCCTATCGCTGGGTACTGTAAGAGGCATCGACAAGAATCTCGCTGTGCTCAGTTTTGATGCGCACCTGGACCTCAGAGACGAATACGTCGGCCAGAGTGTCTGCCATGCAACCGTCATGCGGCGAATAAGCGAAGTAATCAAGCCTTCCGTGTTGGTCGAAGTGGGAACCCGCGCTGTCTGCAAAGAAGAAGTCGAGTACGCAGAGGATCAGGGAATCGCACACATAACCCCTCATCGCATCATGCAGATCGGCGTAGAAGAGACCGCCAGAGAGATCAACGCCCACTTAACAGGGTGCGATCGGGTCTACCTGACGGTCGATATGGACGTTCTGGACCCAGCTTTCGCTCCAGCGGTCCAAAATCCAGAGCCCGAAGGCTTGTCCACCACCGTGCTTCTGGATCTTCTTTCTAAGGTATGTGACAACCGGGTAGTTGCCTTCGACGTCGTTGAAGTCACACCTCACTACGATTCAGGGGTTACGGCGATACAGGCAGCGAAGGTCATCTTCGAGATACTTTCCTACCTCCAAAGAGGCAGAAAGGCAGCTTCAGCCACAAAGTGAACAGTCCATCGGGACCCCTTTCTGCAGGTAAAGCCAAAGACTCTAAAGGCATACGGGACCCCTTAGCAACGTTAATTAGGAGCCGCATAGCTATGTGCCTAACCAGAAGTAAAGCAGTGAGCCCATCTTGCCCGAGAACATACTTGAGATCAAGGACCTCTCCGTCGAAGTCTCAGGTAGGAGAATCTTGGAGGATGTCAGCCTAGACATCCCGGAGGGTGAAGTGCATATCCTCTTCGGACCTAACGGATCCGGGAAGAGCTCGCTGATAATGGCCGTTCTGGGTTTTCCGTTGTACAAGGTTACTTCCGGAGAGATTTGGTTCAAAGGAAAGGACATAACATACCTGCCTACGAATGAAAGGGTCGGGATGGGCATAGGCGTAGCCTTCCAGAATCCCCCAGCCATCAGGGGTGTAAAACTGGGCGGGATAGTGGATTGCCTAGCGCCTGATAAGGGGAAGATAGATGACCTTGTCGGAAAGATGAAGTTCCCATCCGAGTTCCTCCTTAGAGATGTCAACCTCGGATTTTCCGGCGGAGAGATCAAGAAATCTGAGATTCTGCAAGTACTGGCGCAAGGCGGAGACTTCGTCATGCTCGATGAACCGGACTCGGGCGTCGATGTCGAAAACCTCCAGCTGGTAGGCAAGGTTATCCACGAGATGCTAACGGATAGATCAGCTCTGATAATCACACATCTAGGCCACATCCTCCGCTATGTGAACGCCGACAGAGCTCATGTGCTGATAGGCAACACTGTCGCGTGCTCGGGCGAACCCGTGAAGATTCTGGGTCAGATATTGAATGAAGGATACGCATGGTGCATGACATGTCCGAAGCTAGGCAAGCCGCGGCAAGAGCAAGGGATAAGCCCGCTACATTAGGTCCTGATGTGGACCTGACCAAGTTTTCGAGGCAGCCTAAGATGTGGTTACCTTGCCCTCTTCCGCGTCTCCCGAAAGACGTGTTAAAACGGGCTTTTGAGGTAGGTGTAGTCCCCGAAGAGAAGTCCAGAGCTGCCTCCTATTTTCAGCTCGACCACTCAGTGGTCTCTAAGGCTGTCCAGGGAACGTTCGGGGACAAAGTTGAGATCATGAGCACTAAAGAGGCGCTTGAGAAGCACGACTGGCTTAGGGATTACTGGTGGAAGATCGTTCAGGTTGATTCAGACAAGTACACGTCGGCCGCGGAGACAAACTGGGACCAAGGATACTTCATAAGAATCCTGGAAGACCAGAAAGTGACCATCCCGCTTCAGGCATGCCTTTTCGTCTCAACCGACAACTTGAACCAGAATGTTCACAACGTGGTAATCTGCGAGCCCGGCGCAGAGGCCCAGCTCATAACCGGATGCACAGTCCATTCGAATGTGCATCGCGGACTTCACGTAGGCGTCTCTGAGTTCTATGTGAAAGAGAGAGCCAAGCTTACTTTCACGATGATCCATGGCTGGGCTCAAGACTTCGACACTCGGCCTCGGACCGCCGCACTCATCGAGGACAACGCTGTCTTCGTAAGCAACTACATGTGCTTCAAACCAGTCAAGAGCCTGCAGATGTATCCAGTTGCCTATTGCAGAGGCAGGGACTCGAGGGTTAGCTTCAGAAGCATCATATATGGCTCAGGAAATTCCTACATAGATACCGGCGCCAAAGTGGTACTTCAAGGCGAAGGAAGCAGAGGCGAGGTGGTGGCAAGAGCTATAGCCACGGACAATGCCAGGATTTATGCAAGAGGTTTCCTGCAAGGCGAACATGAGCACAGCAAGGCACACTTGGAGTGCCGCGGTCTGCTCCTTTCCGACAAGGCGATGATCCACGCCATCCCTGAGCTGATGGCAAAAGCTCAAGGTTCGGAGCTCTCCCACGAGGCAGCGGTCGGAAAGATCGCAGAGGAGCAAGTGTACTACCTTATGGCGAGGGGATTCTCGGAAGGCGAAGCTGAAGCCCTCATAGTCAGAGGCTTCATGGACGTAAGTATATTCGGCTTGCCGAAGGAATTGGAGACATCTGTTCAGAAGATGATCGGTATCACAGCGGAAAGGGTTCTCTAGCATTCTTCTGCAGCAACTCTACGGATAATAGTCCGGAATTCTCTTTTGGAGGCTTCCTTCCCTCAGTCCGATCACATATTCGACTATCTGGTCTACGCTTTTGAACCTGAGATTGAGGAGTTTGCTGAAACCCCATCCTGTACACTTGATGCTTGAGATCACTGAAGCCGCTGCTACCGACCTCCCAAAGTCCTTTGTCAGACTATATGCTGCCAAGAAGGCTCCGCACCACGCGTCGCCAGCACCCGTCGTGTCTACTATCTTCTCGACTGGAAACCTTAAGGCTGGCACCATCCGAACCTCACCTTGGTCAGTGTTAATTATGGCACCGAACTCTCCAAGAGTGACCACAAGCATCTTGGCTGTTAGAAGTTTCAAAGCGACTGAGAGCGACTCGGCTTCGGTTAGGAGCTTTGCTTCAGTGTCGCTTGCTATGAGGAAATCGACATCAGAGGCTAACTTTTTAAGGATTCTTCGGTTTTCCCTGCCGCTTAGGTAGCCTGTCCAAGTATTGACGGATATGGTCGCTTTAGGCAGAGTGTCCCTGATTCTTCTCACGATCTTTTCCAGCTTTGGGGGCGGCAGAGGCGATAAGTGAATGGTTCCTTCCGGTTCGAGTTCGTGCAGGGGCAATGTCAATGGCGATATCCTTAAGCCGGCTCCGTGGTCAGCCTCGAGGTAATGGGCCTCCCATCTTTTGTCGTAGCGTATGCTGAACCTCGTGGAACGCATCCCAGAGATTCTCAGATATTGCTGGGGGAACGAGCTCAAGACATCCATGAAGGGATAGTCCTTACCGACCGCAGAGATCAACTGGACGTTGTCGATAAGCGTTTTGGCGGCAACAGCTGCACATAGGGCTGCTCCGCCGGGCTGCACGCTTACGCCGTTGATGTTCTCAACCCTGTCCACCGAGACATGTCCAATGAAAGAGACGCTGCAGGTCAACGGTCAATCAGCCTCGCCGAACAGGAGATTCTGCCTAGATAAATAGGATTGGAGTCTCCTCTTATGCTCTTCGCAGTCCTGTTGAGATTCCTAGAACCGTCGCAAGACATAAAGCAGTGGCGACACTTAGGTTAGTAGGTCTGGAAAGGTTGAGGTGCATATGGTCACAGGCAGAGGTCCCGTAAGCAAGATCGAGAGGGAATATCTGGACAAGCATAGGAACTCTAGGCTTTTGTACGGGAAGGCGCTGAAACTCTTTCCGAGAGGTGTAACCCACGATGCGCGTTTCTTCGAACCTATGCCCATATACTGCGTCAAAGCAAAAGGGTCAAGAAAGTGGGACGTGGATGGAAACGAGTACATTGACTACTGGATGGGTCACGGCGCGCTCATTCTCGGGCATGCTCATCCCGCTGTCACCAGAGCCGTGGTAAGTCAGGCCCGCAAGGGAACACATCTTGGGGCTTCGCACGAGCTAGAGGTCCAGTGGGCTGAGAAGGTTAAGCGGCTGGTGCCATGCGCTCGCAATGGACTTGTTGAATTCACCAGCTCTGGGACAGAGGCAACAATGATGGCGCTCCGAATCGCGCGAGCATACACCGGCAGGCCTAAGATTGTGAAGTTCCTTTCGCATTTTCATGGTTGGCTTGACTACACAGTTGTGGACTACAATCCGGTCTACTCTCCCACTTTGAAGGGTTCATTCCCCTCTGGTGTTCCGGAGGGAGCCTGCCGCAGTGTTGTCGCATTGTTGCCTAATGACATAGGAGCCGTTGAGTCGACAATCGATCAAGGCGATGTTGCAGGCATAATTCTGGAGCCAGGTGGCGCATCGATGGGGCAGCTACCGACCCGCAAGCCTTTCCTCGAGAAACTGAGAAAGATGACCGAGAGGAATGGCGTGGTCCTAATCTTCGATGAGGTCGTAACAGGCTTTAGGGACGCCCCTGGCGGGGCACAGGAGCGCTACGGAGTCACCCCAGACCTTTCGACTCTCGGCAAGATTCTGGCTGGAGGCTATCCCGGTGGAGCTGTTACTGGAAAGAGGGAATTCATGGAGATGCTCGACATCAAGAAGGAGGAAGGTTGGGATTCGAGGCGGGTCAGTCACCCCGGAACCTTCAACGCCAATCCCCTATGCGCAGCGGCAGGCAACGCATGTCTCGGCTTGATATCAGAGCGCAAGGTCCATCCACGCATAAACCGCATAGGCCAGAAGCTCAGAGCAGGCTTAAACGATTGCTTCGAAGATGCTGGGGTTAGTGGTCTAGCTTGGGGCACAACGGATTCCATAACCTATGCTGGCATAGGCATGTTTAAAGAATGGCTAGAGGTTTCAAGCATCAACGGTTTTGTGCAATTCCAGCTGATGATGAAAGTGTTGAACCAGTTCATGTCACTCAACCTTGGAAAGATGTTGGTAAACAAGGGCGTCCATCCCATGGGACCAAGGTTTATCCTCTCAGTCGCACATAGCAACCAAGACATCTATTCAACCTTGGAGAAGTTTGAAGAATCCCTCAAGGAGCTCAAAGCAAAAGGAATCATCGCAGAAGGCTCCTGACACCGCGACAATCCATCCCGCGATGAGAAAACTCAAAAACTAGACTTCGACTGTTCCTCTAGAAATTTGGCCGCTTCATCCATCCGAGGCAAGCCGCCTCTCGTTCCAGCTTTCATGACCTTAAGGGCGGCAACGGCGCTTCCCAGTGAAACGGCCCTCTCCAGAGGCCATTCTCTGATCAGACCGGTTAAGAAGCCAGCGTCAAAGGCGTCCCCTGCGCCCGATGTGTCCACGGCTTTAACCTTGAGAACAGGGGTTCTGAAGCTGCGGCTTGGGGTGGTCACTTGATGGAAGCTCTTCCCTCTGATGACCACGATGTCCGGGCCAAAGGCGAGAACCCTTTCAGCGGTCACGTCAACAGCTCCTCGGCCAACGATGAGCGAGGCTTCCTTCAACGTCGCCAGAAAGATGTTAGCAAGATCCAGGGCTTCTCTTTGCGTCTCAAGGAATCCCTTTTTGTCTTCCCAGAGCTCTGCCCTCATGTTCGGATCATAAGAGACTGAAACGTCGCAGTCTTTAGCGATCTTGAGAGCCTTGAATACGGCATCGCGCGTCTCGTTTCTTCTGAGCAGAGACTCGGAGAAATGCAGCATCCTCGATTGCGCAATGTACTCTTCCTCTATGTCCTCAGGTCTAAGCATTGCCTCTGGATCAGAGTAGCCTGGAAGGCGGTAGAAGGCATAGTGCCGTTCACCTTTCCCATCAACCGAGTAAAACGCTATGCCCGTAGCCCTTCCCTTAATCCTCTTGACGCATGATGTGTCTACTCCCTCCTGTTCAAAGTCGCGAAGGATGAGAGAGCCGAATTCGTCGTCCCCCACGCAACCTAGAAGGCCCGTTCTGAGACCAAGCCGCGAAGCCGCCACAAGGAGGTTCGACACTGCTCCTCCTGCAGAAGGAGTAAAAGAATTCACCTTGCTCAAAGGGACGCCTAAGGTCGCGGGGGCGAAGTCTATTATTGCTGAGCCGATGCCGACAAGATCCAAAGCCATATCTGAACTGACCCTCTATAGGCTAACATTGCGGAGCTAGAAAACTCTTTGGTTGTTGCGGTTAGTTAAGGACGCCTTGTCTTGCCGAGGAGATTTGCAGCATGAGATCGTCTTGCGTGTAGCCGAAGGGAGAAAGCATGGTCTGAATAGCGTCGACCAGAAGTTTGAGGTATGCTTCTGCGTCGTATTTCTCTTCAGCGATCAACTGTATGGGTACAACCCGCCTTTCAGGACGCTTATTATCAGCATCCAAGATCACATATTTTACAGTTTGTCCCGCTGTAACCTCTACGCCGTGAGCCGAGAGCTTCTTGGCGGCTATAGCTTGATTTATGTTGTTGACGTATCGATTGGGTTCTTTAGAGAGCTGCTTGCTGATGATGAGATCATCTACGTCGACGTTACGATTCAAAATGCTGCAAGCATATTCCCTAAACACGTTAAGTGCATCAGGGATGGATCTGATGAACTCTTCCGAGCTCCTTGCCTTTGCCAGCTCTTTGATCATCTCTTCCTGACAGCGTAGGATTATCTCCGGGGTGTCCCCGCGTCGAAGCTCGATGCCTCGCGCCTTAAGCTTTCCGTCCTGAAAGACGCCGTAGAACCGGTTCAGCACAGGAACCCCGAAATGAGTTTTCGAGGGCAAGAAGACAATCCAGCGGTATCGCCCCTCATAGGAGATTGGCAGCCCTGTCTTCTCAGTGATCTCCTCGCACAATTCGGCAAAGTCTCTATCGCTGGTTTCGTCCTTCTTCAGGTAAAGCGAGTCAACGATTCCGTGAACAACCTCGAAGCCTCTCCGCTCCGCTATTCGTACAGTGTCCAGCAGAGTCTTCCTTGCGAAGGCGCACGCAGCGATATGCGCGTCCACCTTTCCGAAACGGGCATTCCTATACCCCAGATAGCCGAAGCATGTGCACAGGATTATCTTGTAGGCTGCCTGCCTTTGATCATACTTTCTCTTCTCCGCGGGATCGCTTGACTTGTCCCGCATCTTCTTGTAGTAAAGCCTCTTCCGGAGCATTAGGTCTAGGACTTTAGGTACAATTCCCATACGCCTTTCGCATATATTGTAGCCTAACTCGGGAACGCGGTTCGTTGAGCCGGGACAGCACTGGCAGCCTATGGTTTCCGGGCTTATGTTCTTCTTCAACATAAGCATAGGGTACATGCTTGAGAAGTCGATTTCGCCTACATTGTCGTGGATGCCAACCTTAGGCTCGAAGTAGAAGCCTCCCCTATCCGCCACCAGCAAATCCATAGCGGTCTTAAAGTTTTCCGGCTCGCTCTTGTTCCAAGGGATCAGAACATCATCCTTCATGGCTTGGTAAAGTTGGATCGCAGTCATACAGGTTCCGATGGTCACCCTGGAAGCCCTATGAAGCGGAATCCTGCATGTTCTGGCAACTTCTATCAATCCCTCTAAACCATAGTCTGCGTAGAGACCACAGTTTTCGACATCAATATGGAGCCTTCCGAGAAGTCTCTGAGGCGCATCGCGGTAGTAAACCCGTCCGTACGAGAAATACGAGGTTCCTCTCTTCTTCAGGACGTTAATGTTGGCTTTCTCTCGACCCAGCACCAACTTCGAGAGCACATTGTTCTTCAGAGCTCTCTGAGCTAAGTAGGTGAATAGAAAGGAGTCTCCGCCGTTAGTGACGATGACGTCTGGGTCTTTCTCTTTGATGGTTTCCACAAGGCTCAGAATTTTGTCTCCTTCATCGGCAGAATCAACCGTAATCAACTCCTCGCCGAATTCCAACAGAAACTTGCCGATCGAATCCTCGAAACTTGGGACGCTTCCCTCCTCATCTATTTCGACCACGATCTTGGCAATCCTTAAGGGGGGAACCTGGTACTCCACGCTCTCTGCAGAGTCCATTAGCTTCCAAGAGATACCTCTATCCTGAACCAAAGCTTCAACATAGGCCAACGGAAAAAGGTCCTTATCGTACAGGTACATTTGGGAAACCGGTGTGTCCACATTCCAAAGCCTGTACTTCCCATAGTCTCCTAGCTGCCATATCGCCTTAGCCATAAACCTTAGCTCAGCAGAGCCCGGCACAGTTACCTTTAGAACCTTTGACCGTTCACTGTCCTGAAGCCCAACAAACTTCTCAGCAAACTCATATTTAACCGCGACTTCATTTGTGGGCATATACCATGTAAGTTTAGTCAAGTCTTCGTCGCTTTGGGCAGAAATATAGAAAGAAGGACTCCAATTGTCTATAACCTTTAGGCATCTTCCCTTCTCGGTCTTGATCCAGACCGCCATCTTCCCTGCCTTTTCTGGATAGACATCCAATATCCAACCTTTGACGCCGCCTCCGCTATTTAGTCTGGAGACTTGATCTGAGTCTTTCAAAGCTGACCTTGATCTCCTTCAAGGTTTTTTGGTGGCTGAGGAGGATGGACATGAACATTGCTTCAGTTATAATGGGTCTAGTGGCAGATCCGGCGGCTGAGGCATATCTTCTGCAGGCGTTCATCAACTCCTCGAAGGCAGTCTTGTCGTCTCTACGAAGCGCCTTCAGAAACCCTTCCCACTTCTTAATCTCGCTCTCCAAAACCATCCGGTAAGAAGGAACGGTTCTGCCCAAGGTTAAACCTCCATGAAGTCTTCCAGCAGAGTCCACGCATTCGGCTCGTTGAAGGAAAGGTTTACAGAGGCTGCAGGTTCGGAGAGATGCTTCTCCAAGGTTATCTTTGTATGGGGGTTTCCAGTCTCAATATTGGCTACAATGTCGGCTCGTCCCTGGAGGTATTGTTCAAGGCATTGTTTTCGTTCGCCTTTAGATGAGAGAGAGGTTGTCACTGAGACAAGGTTTTTTTCTCTTGTGAGGTTCCATAGAAAGAGGGTGACACGATTAAAGGTTCTCGTGGCTTCTAATATTCCGATGTCAGGGTCGCAGTATAGAGCGGCGATGTTTGAAATCACAACAAGTTTCGGTCTTTCCCTTTCAAGAATCTCGGGAAGTTTCTCCGTGATTAGTGCTGTTAGCTGATAGGCTGTGAAGGCTCTTGAAACCCAAATATTCTTCAAGGTCTCCTCTGCGTCTAAGCCGAAAAGCCGGGCGGCTTCAGAAATGAGGTAGGGGTCGAAGATGTTTCCGCCATCGACAAAGACTACTGATGGGTCTAACCCTTCCTCGGAATTAGGAAGCAGACTACAGACGCACAAGAGTTCTGAGAGGACATGGGAAAACTGGGAACCGTGAAGGAAAACAAGATGCCCCTGTTTCAATTCTCTAAAGAGTTTTTCTAACTCTTCGATGCCGAAGTTTAAGGGCCCTAAGCTGGAAATGGGTTGTTGGAGGGGGGTCATGGAAGACGATTGAGTTTTCGGCATCTTGCTTTCCTTCTAGATACGGTGTTCTGGTGCCCACTATTCTCGGCAAAAATTATTTAAGAAGTGTGTGCGACTCTGGGGAGGGGGCTCCTCTTTTCAGTAACCCGGAAAAAATCTCTTAAGACAACGCCTTCCTTCCGTACGTTTCCCCATGCTCATACATGGCAAATATGTTTTCTGCAGGCACATCTGGCCCTATGTTTGTGTCGGTGCCGAGTATGTATCCTCCGCCTCCCCTTCCCTCCTTGGCTAAGTCAATGCATCTCTCCACATCTTTCTCAACCGTTTCTGTTGTTCCGAAACGCAATGCAGTCGATACTTGGATGCTGCCTATGAGAAGCAAGGGTCTGCCGCTCTTAGCCTTCATTTTCGTGAGCGCCCCGAAATCTACGCCGTATTTCTCTTGAAAGCCCTGAAATCCATCTACGCCTATGTCTATCAGGTTGTTCACTATGGGTGTTATGTAGCCATCAGAGTGCCAGATGATCTTGACTCCTGCGTTCCTCAACGGTTCGAAGGCATACCTAACAAATGGAAAGTATATATCGTCCAACACCTTGGGCGAAATCATGGGCCCATGGGAATAACATATATCCGCGGCGACGAAACAGAAGGGAGCTATGTCCTCTTCTTTCATCGCTTTGGCAACGACCTCATTATGGCATCTTGCCATTTCAGCGTAGTACGCATTAAGTTTCTTGGCAGCGTCTCTGTGACGCATACACATGACAATGTATGGCTTGTACCCGAAGAGTCGGAAGTTTCCGTCAAACGAAACGGTTTCCGCACTGCTCATCCAGAGCATATCTTCACCACATTCGTCTTGCGCCCTCTTCATTCTGTTGACATATATCAGATACTGGCGGTCAGAATCGAAGTCCGCTCGAACATCCTCCGGTTTCGGAAGAGATTCGACATAACTGACCACTTTCTCTGCCGTGTATCCTCGCTCTTCTGTCGAGGAGACTTCCCAACCCATGTATCCATAGGCGCCATCAGAGTTACTCATCATCTCAGGGGGCTTTGGCAGCTGTATTCCGCATGTCACGTCAACACCGACGTTCTTAAGAGCCTTGAGAGCGGCCCTCATAGGGTTCTCCCATTCATTGAGGGTGAAACCATACTTCAGATGGATGCCACTGGCCTTTTCCAAGAACCTTGGGTTCTCGCACCAGCCTCCCCACATAGGGGGTCTGTCGATGCTCTCGAAGTTGAGCGCCCTTACTACTCGTTCTCTGCCCTTCAGCTGCAAATATCCCACCAAACCCTCAAGAGGCAAAAGACATTATATTGCTTTCGCACGGAATATGAGTTGCTCTTGCATAGGTCTTCATGATCGAATTCCTTGAACAACATGTGGGCAGACGCGGACACAAGGCCGTGTGCAGCTCTTCCTAAGCCAACGAGCCGGAGCCTCAGATGTGGCAGAGAAAGGCGGAATCTGAGGTATGCGGTTACATCGCAGGAATAGACAATGGGGTGGGCGGGGTTTTCCTCTGCAGGTTCCGGAAGGAGCAATCACAGTAAGCAGACGCTAGAGCTCTTCAGGACCTCCTCAGCGTAGAGTAGTACCTCCTCCACGTTTCTGAACTCTCTGTCAGGGAGTCTTTCAAGCACAGATTGAGCATGGACCCTCGTACCCTCAGTCAGATCTATGACCTTCCACCATTGACTCTCTAGAAGTTCGCTTTTTGTCGTTGGGAATTCGGCGTCTTCCATGAGAACCTTTCTGAGGGACTGCTGTCCTTGGGCTCCTGTCGCTGAGGAGAACTTTCCAGTTTGCCTGTAGATCTTGTAGCGAGCTGCATCCTTGTACATCCTCACGTTGTGGAAGGAAACTGCTGCCCTTTCCGGGTTCCTACTGGCTATCCTTCTGTCCACCTCTTCCAGCTCGTTGTCAGTGAACTGGTAAAGGTTTTGCTCGCCTTTGCCAAAGAGCCGCGTGTAGACCGTGTCCGACTCCGTAGCAGGATTGTCCTTGGAAAGATCTACGCAATGGACGATGCCGCAGTCTTGCATCAATGTAGTCACACTCGGCGGTATCGGTTCACCTTCTCTGCGTCTGACCTCCCAAACCATTTTGACGCCTTTCGGGTTGATACTTTCGAGGAGGTTTCTTATGGACTGGGTTTTTTCATTGGTGTAGTGCATCTTTGAGGGCGTTTCGAGGACTAGGAACCTTGAGCCTAGAACGCTGCAGATCTCGATCATCGTGTCTAGAGCCCGAAAGGCTTCATCAACTGGTTCCAACTGGTACTTGTGTGTCATGTCCTTGTGGCAACGAACGGAGAATTCGAAGTCGGGCGGAACCTTCTGCCTCCATGACTTAACGAGCCGAAGGCTTGGTACTTTGTAGAAGGTGGAGTTTACCTCGACGAAGTTGAAAGCCTTCGCGTATGCGTCAAGCGGCCTTAGCCCTGGAATCTGAAAGTAAGCCCATCCACCGCAGCCGATATGAAACTCAGTCATCTGCTCATCAACATTAAATACCTACAATAGGCTATTTTACCGTATTCGTTGATGAGGATCACGGAAGGATGGACCTTGTCAGATTTGCTCTTCGGCACAAGTGGCTGGTCGTACAAGGAGTGGGTTGGACCGTTCTATCAAAAAGCGGAGAGCATGTTTAGTTATTACGCTCGCTTCTTCAACACAGCTGAGATCAACTCAACTTTTTACCGTTACCCATCCGAAGCCACAATCTTCGGCTTGAACAGAACCTCTCCCAAAGATTTCGTCTTTTCGGCCAAACTGCCAAAGCTCATCACCCACGAGAAACGTCTCGACCCGGAGATGGGGGTCAAGAATGATCTTGTACGATTCCTGGAGCTGTTGGAGCCTCTCAACGCGCGTGGCAAACTGGGCTGCATTCTGATCCAGTTGCCTCCGAGCTTCGTTTACCAACGTGACCGTGAGAAACTCGGGGCGTTCTTGGGGTTGCTTCCCGACGGCTTCGAGTTTGCTGCTGAGTTCAGGAACCATTCTTGGATGAGAGACGACACGTGGAAGCTTCTTGAGAAACACAATGTCGCCTACTGCATAGTGGATGAGCCTTTGTTGCCTCCGGAAGTCCACGTTACGGCTGATTTCGCCTACTTCCGGTGGCACGGGAGGGGCCCAAGACCTTGGTACGACTATCACTATGCCAAGGAGGAGCTAGTGGAGTGGGTGCCACGAGTAGAGAAAACGAGCAAAGAGGTCAAAAAGGTCTACGGCTACTTCAACAATCACTACCATGGCTACGCCGTTGAGAACTGCATAGAGATTCTTGAGATGTTGGATGCAGCTAGACCTGAGCATCAGCAAGTCAAAGAAAGGATAATCAGGCACAACATGCCGAAGAGACCGCTCGCCTATGGAAGGAAGCTCGAGGAGTTCGGCTTCGCTGTGTCGGAACTGAGCGTTGAGGGCCTCTTGCTGAAACTGACGGACGCCGCTCGATTCGAAAGGGGAAGAGACATCGAAGACCAAGAACTCGCCATAGCAGAATCCTCAGAAGATATGATTAAGGCTACTGTCAGGGACTATGCGATTGAGCTGAGTCTTGATGGGAAGACTTTGAAGCACAACTGTGACGACTGGCGCAAGGGACTGACAGTAAGACGATTCTGCAAGCACGTTGTCAAGCTCTTCTTGTCGCTTCAATCAGACCAGGCAAGGGAAATCCTGAAAGACATAATAGAGAACAAGGACGTCTGGGCTTTCCAAGCATACGGGGACTGAAGGCTAGACGGTCCTTGACTAGCCACCCTCTACACAGGTGTTGTCTACTTGCAGCAACCATCGTCCGCGAGGAAACTCAGCAAGACCTCTATTCTAGGAGTAGGGACTGATGTAAGTTGTCCTGAACCTTCGCTACGAGATCGTTGAAATTAGAGGGAACCCCGGTGGGGAGAAGATCTGTACGATCAAGAGATGCAAGAACGCAGAGAATAGGATCGACAGCGAAAGAAATGGGCAACTCAAAGTTTGACGGCGTTGTTCTCATGAAAAGCTTCAGCGTCGAGAAAGATTCCCTCCGCAGAAAGATCTGGAGCCTCATGGAGGAGGGAGGCATCTCAAGGTTTCCCAAACCGGTCTTAGGAAGAATCCCGAACTTCGTGGGAGCTGAGATTGCTGCCGCGAGACTGGTGGAGGAGGAAGAATATAGAAGGGCAAGGATTGTGAAGGTGAATCCGGATGCGCCTCAGCATACGGTCAGACTCAAGGTTCTTCTGGACGGAAAGATGCTGCTGGTTCCCACTCCAAGACTGAGAGAAGGCTTCATGGTTCTTGATCCCGACGGAATTCCACGCGGGTCTTACGCAGAAGCCTCCACCATCCGAGGCTCTTTCAAGCATGGCAGACCGTGCCGATTGGATGAGCTGCCGAGAGTTGATATGGTAGTAGATGGGTCAGTAGCCATCTCAGAGGATGGCGTTCGCATAGGTAAGGGAGGCGGATACAGTGAACTCGAGTATGCGATTCTAAGAGAGGTTGGGGCAGTCGGAGACGACACGCCAGTATTTACAACAGTCCACGATGTTCAGATTGTTGATCACGTGCCCAAGGAGCCACACGACCTGACAGTGGACGCGATAATGACCCCCACTAGAACAATTAGAGTGAAGCGGAGATATGAGAGACCTAAGGGGATTTTATGGGGAAAGATTTCGCAAGACCAACTACGAAACATCCCGGTCCTTTTGGCGCTAAGGAAGGCAGGCGTACCTCTCGGCTAGGAACCTTGGAATCTGCAAGTGGAAGACTGATACCGAGGGAAATTGCCTGAAGTCTTACAGAACCTCAATGCTCTCTAACAATCTAGCTGTGGGAAAAATCGAGAATGCCGGATTCATACTAGTGAGTCCAGCACTCTTCTTTCGGTGACTATGCCGATGAGTCTGCCGCTTCTTGTCACCGCCAGCCTTCTTATCTTTTTGTCTCGCATCAGTCTCAGCGCGTCTTTCACGGATCTGCCTGCCTCTATGCCTACTAAGGGCGATGACATAACGTCCTGCGCACGCGTCTTTTCCGGGTCCTTCCTGCCCCTCGCAATCTTTTCAACGATGTCTCTCTCGGTAACTATGCCTGCCGGAGCGCCACCGCTCACCACAATCACAGCGCCAATGTTGTTTGCCACCATCTTCTCTATAATTGATGCAACCGTGTCAGAGAACAACGCTGTAACAGGGGGACTTCTCGTGACAGTTTCAACTGAGGCCGCCAATCCCAAAATGCCAACCCCCGCTATATGTTCCTCGGTTCTGCCTTTTATTCTTTTGGGACACCTCGGTGGCTACTTTCATCGCTGTCTCAGTCTCAGCTGCCAGCATAGACACGAGGATATCCTTAAAAGTGCAAGCGAATCCATATTGAAACCGATATGAAAAATACGCTCGTCTTCTCGACGACTGCTTTGATAGGATACATGGTGCTGATCTTCTACCTTTCAAGTCTCCCGGGCGATCTTCCCGCGGAAATCGCAGTATTGGAAGCGCCTAGGATTATCATGCATGTGGGCGAATACGCCATTCTAGGTTTCTTGATGAACTCAGTGGCCACTAACATGTCTGGCAGAGCCCTCAAAAGCATCTTCTACTCTTCAGTCTTCTCTTCGGCTTACGGAGTCACCGATGAGATCCACCAGCACTTTGTCCCGACAAGGTGCTTCGACATCTACGACATATGCGCTGATGCGACTGGGGGAATATTAGGAGCTGTCTCTCTCATCCTTCTGTTGGCTCTAGTAAGACGAAAGGCTTCAGCAGGAT
>Ga0129297_10000457_pt1 | contig 19399 bp, 20 predicted proteins | sample I18A1metaG_FD_94708 | JGI IMG/M metagenome (GOLD analysis project Ga0129297, IMG submission 94708) | Lake sediment bacterial and archeal communities from Gulf of Boni, Indonesia to study Microbial Dark Matter (Phase II) - ​I18A1 metaG | ecosystem: Environmental > Aquatic > Freshwater > Lake >... | reverse complement strand
GTAATAATACAGTCATCTATCAGACGCCTCTGCGCACGATCATGATCCGCATATCCATTACGTTGGTGTTCGTTGGCCCGGTTATAATGAGGTCCTCGACCGCCTCGAAGAAATGGTACGAGTCATTGTTGGCGACATATTCGTTAACAGAAATACCCCGGTCCCGCGCCTTCGCGCAGGTGGCGCCGTCGGCCAGCGCGCCGGCGGCGTTCGTGGGGCCGTCGCTCCCGTCGGTGCCCACGCTTGCCGCGGTTATTCCCCGGGTCCCGTCCAGGAAGAGCGCGCTCTGCAGGGCAAACTCCATGTTGCGTCCTCCCAGTCCTTTCCCCGTCACGGTGACCGTAGCCTCCCCGCCGCTGATGATGCACGCCGGCGCGGGAAGCGGGTTCCCGGACGACAGCACCTCGCGGGCGATGGAGGCGTGCATGCGCGCGACTTCCCTGGTCTCTCCCTCGATGATCGACGAGAGAATCACGGTTGCATACCCCCGTGCGCGCGCCTCTGCGGCTCCCGCCCTGAGCGCGATGATGTTCGACGCGATGATGAGGTTGTCTACCTCACGGAAGACATCGGTGCCGGGCTTTGGAGTATCCTCCAGCCCGCCGCCGGCTCCCTGCTCCAGGCGGTTGCGCACCGATGCCGGAATTTTTTCCATAATATTATAGCGCCGCAGCACGCCAAGCGCGTCGCTGAACGTGGAACCGTCCGGAACGAAGGGCCCGGATGCGATCACGTCCATGTCGTCCCCGGAAACGTCGGAGATCATGAGGTTGATTACGGGAGCGGGGTATGCGGCCCTGGCGAGGTTTCCTCCCTTGATGAGCGAGAGGTGCTTGCGCACCGAGTTCATCTCGTGGATGCTCGCCCCGCTGCGAAGCAGAAGGTTAGTGGTCGTGATCTTGTCTTCCAGGCTCACGGGCCCGGGAGGAAGGGGAAGCAGCGCCGAGCCTCCCCCGCTGATTAGCGAGATGACGAGGTCGTGCTCCCCGGCGGAGGAAACCAGCTCGTAAATTTTCTTTGCTGCAAGGAGTCCCTGCGCGTCGGGAAGGGGGTGAGACGCCTCGATGGCCTCGATCCGTGCAAGGGGCTCGGTGTAGCCGTACTTGAGCGAAATGCATCCGCTGCTGATCCTGGAGCCCAGTATGTCTTCGAGCGCGCGGGCCATGGGGGCGGTTCCCTTGCCGCCTCCGACCACGAGAATGCGCGCGACCCGGGAGAGGTCGAATTCCCTGACCACCGATCCCTCGCACAGAAGGCGCAGGTTGTCTCCCTTCAACTCGAGCGCGCTACGAACGGCGGCATAGGGACTCACCGCGCTGATTCCCGCCTGGTAAATCGCCTTGAGATCGTCGCGGACACTGTTCATGTGGGTTCCTCCGCGCTTTAGATTATCGCCGGTCCTGGGCCTCCGGGAAGAAGAGACCGGTGCCGCTGTGCATCATCGGCCCCCCTGCCGGATTTGCGCCGCTTATCGTGCCGCTCTCCGGGACTGAAACCGGCGCATCACCGCGACGGAGGGCCGGATTCTGAACGAAGTATAGGCGCGGCACGCGATATACTCAAACTTTTTATTTGCCCCGCCCCGTGGGAAGCGAAGCGGGTGAACGCGGGCAGAACGCGGATGGACCGCAAAACGGGTAAAATGGAATCGGCGTGCAATGGAGAGATCAATTCGACCAGGCTCCCATAAAAGACTTGTCAGGGGCATCCACAACGGATATGCAGGGGACAGCCTACGCACTGGAGACCGCGATGATTGCTTTCAGGGGATTTGAAGACGTAATACGCCGCGTACATGAATACGGGCAGGAGCATGTGTTCGCCTTCTGGGATATGCTCGACGAGCCGGGCAGGCGGGAACTGCTCAATGAGCTCAGGTCGGTGGACTTTTCGCAGATGAAGGATCTGTATACCCGCGCATCGCAGGGAGCGACTCAGCAGCCGGGATTCGAGCCGGCGCCCTATATACCCCTTCCCGCGAGCGCCGGGGACAGGCTCGAATGGGAGCGCGCCAGGGAGCGCGGGGAATCCGAAATACGCGCGGGGAAAGTGGCGGCTTTCCTTGTCGCAGGCGGCCAGGGAAGCAGGCTCGGTTTTGATGGGCCAAAGGGAATGTTCAGGGTGGGGCCCGTATCCGGAAAGACCCTTTTCCAGATCCATGCGGAGAAAATACTCAAATATGGAAGAAAATACTGCGTATCCATACCCTGGCTGATCATGACATCGGAGGCCAACCATGAGGATACCGTTTCCTACCTGCGCGGGGAAAAATTTTTCGGCCTGGACGGGAAGGACGTGCTGGTGTTTCCCCAGAACATGATCCCGTCCATGGATGAACGGGGCAGGCTCATCCTCGAGGAGCCGGGCCGTATTTTCAGGAACCCCGACGGCCACGGGGGAAGCCTCACCGCGCTCGCGGGATCGGGCGCGCTCGCGGAGATGGAGCGGCGCGGCGTGCGGATCATATCGTATTTCCAGGTGGACAACCCGCTGGTGAGGATCGTGGATCCCGTCTTCATCGGGTTTCATGCAATGCGGGAGGCGGACATTTCCAGCAAGGGGCTCATGAAGGCTTACCCCGGCGAGAAGATCGGCGTGTTCGTGCGCTTCGAGGACGGTACCACGGGCGTGGTCGAATATTCGGACCTTTCCACTGAGCTCCAGGAGCAGCGCGACGCGAACGGCGCCCTCCGGTTCTGCATGGGAAGCATCGCGATCCACCTGTTCGGCGTGAGCTTTCTGAAAAGCATAACGGGAGGGTCGGCGCTTTCGCTTCCGTTCCATGTCGCGAAAAAGAAGATCAGGTCCCATGCGGCAGGGGGGCCGATTGAGCTGGACGGCTACAAGTTCGAAAAGTTCGTCTTTGACGCCCTTCCCCTGGCCCCGCGCAACGTGGTGCTCGAGACATCCAGGGAGGACGAGTTCGCGCCGGTCAAGAACAGGACGGGCGTCGATTCAGTGGATTCAGCGCGGGAACTCATGACCGGACAGTGCAGGCGCTGGCTCGCCGAGCGATCCATACGCGTCCCCGGGAAGGTAAGGGTGCTCGAGATATCGCCCCTGTGCGCCGTAGAAGCGGAAGACCTGCCTTCCAATCTTTCAATACCGGACAGCGAGACGGTATACCTGGAATAGCGCGTGAGACCGGCGGTAAACCTTTTCATGGCTGAATGCGCGGCGTCTAAAAGCGCGGGCGGCGCAAAAAATTGGTTTGACGCATCGCGCCAATTAGGAAAAGATAAAGGCACACAGAGAGAGAGGGAATGGAAATTAGTTTCGTATCGGCCCGTCGCGGCGATGTGTGCATCCTCAGGATCGAAGGAAGCCTTGACCTGGAAACCGCTCCCCAGTTCAGGGAAATACTTCTTGCGGAAGTCGAGGCGGGATTCGTGAAGATAATCTGCAATATGCACCGGGTGGATTATATCGCGAGCGCGGGCCTTGGAGCTCTCATAAACGTACGCAAGATGCTCGAAGGACACAAGGGCGAATTGAAGCTTTCGGAGCTTAGCCTCGAGGCCCAGAAGATAATCACGCTGTGCAGCCTGCAGGATTTTTTTGGCATCTATGACACCGATGCGCACGCCATCGAGGCGTTCAAGTCGGTGAAGTAATCCGCACCGGCACATAATTACACGGGAACCCGCAATGCAACGCTATCTGGAAAAGGTAAACACGCTTATCGAATCATTCCCGTATATCCGGGAATTCTACGGGAAAACCGTGGTGATCAAATACGGCGGGCACGCGATGGAGGACGACGGTCTCAAGCGCTCCTTCGCCATGGACATGGTGCTGCTGAAGCTCGTGGGGATCAACCCGGTCATCGTGCACGGAGGCGGTCCGCAGATAGGCACCCTGCTGAAGCAGATCGGAAAGAAGAGCGAATTCGTCGCAGGCCTGCGCGTAACGGACGGCGAGACCATGGACGTCGTCGAGATGGTGCTCGTGGGCAAGGTGAACAAGGAAATAGTGCACAATATCAACATGGTGGGCGGGAAGGCCGTGGGGCTTTCAGGCAAGGACGGGGGGCTCCTGCTGGCCGAAAAGATCTACCACGAGGAGGGAGGCGCCCGGCACGACATTGGCCAGGTGGGCGCGGTGAAGAAGGTAAATCCCACGATCATCGAAACCCTCGACAGGGAGCGCTTCATTCCCGTGATCGCGCCCATAGGGTTCGACGAAGCGGGCATGACCTACAACATCAACGCGGACCTGGCCGCGGGCAAGATCGCCGAGGCGCTGGGAGCGGAGAAATTCATCCTCCTGACCGACGTGGAAGGGGTGAAAATAGGCGGACAGCTCGCTTCGACCCTGCGCGACGCCGAGATACCGGGTCTCATCGGGAAAAACGAGATCACCGGCGGGATGATTCCCAAGGTGAACTGCTGCCTGGACGCGCTCCAGGGCGGCGTGAACAAGACCCACATCGTGGACGGAAGGGTGGAGCACGCGGTGCTCCTGGAGATATTCACCGACGCCGGGGTGGGGACCGAAATCGTGAAATAGGGCCCCAAAAATTCTATTTGACAGAATACCGCCCCCTCTTAGATTACCCTGCGGAGGGTTGTCTGAGTGGTCTATAGAGGCGGTCTTGAAAACCGTTGAGTGATGAGCTCCGGGGGTTCGAATCCCTCACCCTCCGATTCTAAGATCAGCGCTCAGAGAACTATTTATACTGGAGAGATGCCCGAGAGGCCGAAGGGGACGGTTTGCTAAACCGTTGTACCAATTACGGTACCGAGGGTTCGAATCCCTCTCTCTCCGCATGAGGAACAGGCAGTGACCCTGGCAACGAAAATCAAGGCTTACATCCCGGTGATGCGGAAGTGGGCGCTCCAGGCGAAGGATTTCATCCTGAACCTGAAGGACTATATCCCGGTCATCAGGGAAAAGTACGTTCTGCTAAAGCGCTCGCCGGGCATCGAGGAGTACAGCAGGTATTATGCAGCCGCCGCGTACATCCCCTATGTCGGGTGGCTATTGCCGCTCTACCTGAAGCGCGGAAACGGGTTTTGCGAGGCGCACGGCAAAAACGGTTTTACTGCGGCGGTGGCGTTCGCGGGCTTCGAACTCGCGGTGTTTTTTCTAAACCTGCTATTCATTCCCAGGGACTGGCGGCCTGTGAGTTTCCTTTTTATTGCCCTGATCTATGCGGCGCACCTGGTTTATTTTACGCTGTGCGCCCGGGGGATGTACGAGGCGTATCACGAAAAATCTCTTGAAATCCCGGTGCTGGGAAAGTATACAGGTATCATAGAATTCTAGGTTGTACACGATGCGTCTATAGCTCAGCTGGATAGAGCGCCGGACTACGAATCCGTAGGTCAGAGGTTCGAATCCTCTTAGACGCGCAGCAAATAGAAAGGCGCGGAACCGTTTCCGCGCCTTTCTATATTCGGCCCATGAACAAAGACGATACTCATTTCATGCGCATGGCCATGGAGGAAGCGGCCGCCGCCGCGGAGGCCGGGGAGATCCCGGTGGGCGCGGTGATCACCAGGAATGGAGAGATTCTATCCCGCGGTCGTAACGACAACAGGGCGCGCAACAATCCGACCGGTCACGCGGAGCTCAATGCGATTCAAAGGGCCACGGAGGCGATCGGAAACGAGCGCCTGGTGAATTGCACGCTCTTCGTGACCAAGGAGCCGTGCGCCATGTGCGCGGGGGCGATCGTGCATGCGCGCATCGCGCGGCTGGTCATAGCCGCGGAGGACGAGAAATACGGTGCCTGCGGCACGGTGCTTTCGGTATGCGGTAACGAGCGGTTGAATCATATCCCCGGGATCGAGTTTGGCCTGCTCAGGGATGAATCGGCGCGGCTGATCTCCGATTTTTTCAGAAAACTGCGTGAGAAGTAGACGACTGCCGTTTTTGCTCTTAGTTTCTTCGAGCACCTGCCTCAGGTGCCGGAAAACCCCTGCTGCGGATATATGCTTGACTTTGGTTTTAGTAAATGAGAAATGGCTTCAAACATTTGTTTAAATTAACCTGCATAGGCTTATTAATGAAGAACAACATGTATATTAAGTATATCGTAACGATAATTATTCTTTGCATGTCGTCAACCGTGTATGCACAGGCAGAGAAAGAGGAACCCAGGAAAGAGGAATCGGCGGTCACCGAGTACCAGCCTGTCAAGCTTCCGGTGAACATGTACGATACATTCACCTTCGATGAATCGAACCGCACTCCCGTGAGAGTCGGGCTGTATATCATGGGACCTGCGTTCGTTACGGTTTGGGGACTGGTGGAGTGGGGTTATTTTTCCAGGTATGAATTCAAGATGGATCCAAGCGACCCATGGGGGGCGCGCGCGCTGGACGGCACGCAGGACAAGTTTGGCCATGCATTTGGCGCCTATTTGACGAAGAGAATGGCCTCCTTCGTTTATAGATCGACCGGCGATTCCAGGCTCAGGGCGAACCTGAGGGGTGCCGTATATTCGGAACTGGTTACCCTGCTGCTGGAGGTGGGCGACGGGTATTCCACCAAGTACGGGTTCGATCCCTGGGACGTCGTCTACAACAATGCGGGGATTCTCTTTGGATTCATGCTGGACCAGTTTCCGGTGCTGGACCGCATGTTCGCCTTCCAGATAGAATGGGTTCCCACCAAGACATTCAGGAAGGATTTTAAGTCGCTCTCCGAGAAATCGGATATTACCACGGACTATAGCGGGCAGAAGATATTATTCGTCACGAAGCTGGGCGGCATACCTTATGTTTCGCGCACCCCGCTCCGGTATGTAAACGTCGACCTGGGATATTTCTCGCGCGGATATGCCAATAATGAGTTTAGCCACGACACCCGCGATGTATACGTGGGATTGTCGGTGAATTTTTCGATCGCGTTCGGGGACCTGCTCCCTGTGGGTTATGCGTCATCGACGGCGCAGACGGTTTTCAATTACATTCATGTTCCCTACGACCTTGAGGTTAAAAAATGGCGGCTTTCAAGTGTTGACCACAGGGACCAGGTTCATTAGGCAACTGCTCCTTTTTCTGGCCATGGCATCATACCTGGCAGCCGGGTGTGATGCCAAGCAGGCCCTCATTGGAAAAAACCTCACCGGTACCACCGGCTCTCTCGTTATCTGGGCGCATTCCGACATCCAGCCTTACGGTCCCCGGGAATACTGGCACTACGAGACCGCGATTAAGGACGTGAGGCGCCACATAAAGGGTATCACCATGGCGCTCGTGGCGGGCGACATAGTGATGTTTTCGAAAAGCCCTCAGGATTACGAGTGGTTCCTTAAAGCGCGCGAGGCGGCGGGCATACCCCACTGGTTCGAGATAGCCGGAAACCATGACGCTAAAGACTTCCCCGTGTTTGGAAAATATTTCACACGGCCGCTGAACTACGCGGTCACCGTGGGGAACATCCTCGTACTTCTCATGTCGGACGAGAATAAAAGCCCGGACTCCGACATCTCACCCATGACGTTCGACTGGTGGAAAACCATGGTCGAGAACAACCAGGACAGGATCATCATCACGGTCACGCACGCCCATCTGAAGGAAAGCAACCTGGCGGCATCGTCGATCCCGACCATGATAATCCGCGACGGGGAGCGGTTCGTGGAGGTGCTTAAGAAGCATCGGGTGGACGTTTGGATTTCGGGACATACGCACATGCCGTACTACGTGCCCGGAAAGACCAACGCGGTGAAGGAGCTGGGCGGCACGCTTTTCATGGACGTGGCGTCCATAAAGAAGGACTTCTTCATGGATACCATCGATTCGCGCATTCTCATTTTCGAGCCGGGGTCCAACGTGATGACGATGCACGTCCGCGACCACGAGAAGCAGCAGTTCGTGGATGGGCTCTCGCTGAACTTCAAGATGAGCCGCGCCTTCGCGTGGGACGGCGCGCCTCCCGCAGTGCTCGAAAAATAGCTACCAGCGTTTTCCCAGGAGCGAGCCAAGCACGCCGCGCACGAGCGAGCGGCCGATCTGGCTTCCCGCGGCGCGCGCCAGGCTCTTAACCACGGTCTCGCCCATGGAGTCGCCGCGCCTGCCCGCGGGCTTTTTGCCGCCGGGTTTTTTTTCCTCTTCTTTCTCCGCTTCCTCGGCCGCCTTGTTTGCACGGCCCTTGAGCTTTTCGAAGGCCGATTCTCGGTCGACCGTTTCGTCGTACTTGCCGGCGACGGCGGAGTCCTTCATGAAGGCCTTGCGCTCCTCCGCGGTGATGGGGCCGATCTGGCTGGAGGGCGGGCATACGAAGGCGCGTTCGACGACCGAGGGGGTGCCCTTTTCGTCCAGGAAGCTCACGAGGGCTTCGCCCACGCCCAACTCCGTGATCTCGGTTTCGATCTTGAGCTTGGGATTCGCGCGGAATGTCTGCGCCGCGGACTTCACGGCCTTCTGGTCCTTGGGGGTGAAGGCCCTGAGCGCGTGCTGGACGCGGTTGCCGAGCTGGCCCAGGATCATCTCCGGGATGTCGAGCGGGTTCTGGCTCACGAAGTAGACGCCCACTCCCTTGGAGCGGATGAGCCTCACGACCTGCTCGACCTTCTCCATGAGCGCCTTGGGCGCGTCGCTGAACAGCAGATGGGCCTCGTCGAAGAAGAAGATGAGCTTGGGCTTGTTCAGGTCGCCAGCCTCGGGAAGGTGTTCGAAGAGCTCGGAGAGGAGCCAGAGGAGGAAGGTCGCGTACACCTTGGGCGACTGTATGAGCTTGTCGCTCGCGAGGATGTTGACGACGCCCTTTCCCTTCACCGTGAGCATGAGGTCCTCGATCGAAAGCGCCGGTTCGCCAAAAAAGTCCGAAGCGCCCTGCTCCTCGAGCGCGAGGAGGCCCCGCTGGATGGTTCCGATGCTGGCCGAGCTCACCTTTCCGTATTCGGTGGTGAACTCCTGGGCGTTGTCGCCCACGTGCTGCAGCATGGCGCGCAGGTCCTTCATGTCCAGGAGCAGGAGTCCCTGGTCGTCGGCGATCTTGAAGACGAGCGAGAGGACGCCGCTCTGCGTCTCGTTCAGGTCGAGCAGCCGGGAAAGGAGGACCGGTCCCATCTCCGAGATGGTGGTGCGCACTGGATGGCCGTCCTTCCCGAACACGTCCCAGAAGGCGACCGGGCATCCCTCGCCCTCGAAGGCGGGGAGCTTGAGCTCCTTGATGCGCGCCTTGATCTTGTCGTTTTCCTTCCCGGGATTGCCGATGCCGGAGAGGTCGCCCTTGACGTCGGCCATGAAGACGGGGACGCCGATGGCGCTGAACGATTCGGCGATCTTCTGGAGGGTCACGGTCTTGCCGGTTCCGGTCGCGCCCGCGATGAGCCCGTGGCGGTTCGCCATCTTCGCGAGCAGTTCGATCTCCTTCGTTCCCTTCGCTATGAGCAGGTTTTCCATGGTGCCTCCTGGATGTTTCATGTATGGGAATGTGGCGCGGACCGGGTGAACGACCGGCTCCGACCTGGCGCTCAGGCGCCGTCTCGCTGCGCGTAAGCAGATCGGCCCCCCAAAAACAGGGACCGACTGACTTCCCTGATTGAAACAAAAACAGGGGGCATAGTCAACACCAAAAACGCGCAAATTTGTATTGATAAAAACGGCACCCGCGGGAAGAGTGTATACAAATACCTGCACCGGAGGAGACGCGTATGTCCAGCTACAAATTCTACATGGTCGAGAAGAAACCGCCCATCGCGTGGGTGTACCTGAACCGCCCCGACAAGTTCAACGCCATGAACGAGCCGGCATGGACGGAGTCGCCCGGGATATTCGCCGACCTTGACGCCGACGAGGACATCAAGGTCGTGATCGTCGCGGGAATGGGGAAGCATTTTTGCGCGGGGATCGACATGCTGGGCATGGCGGGCGTCATCCCGGAGGTGGGGAGCCGCGAGCAACTGGGCGCGATCAAGTGGAAATTCCTTCCCAAGATCTACATGCTGCAGGAGACCATAAGCTGCATCGAGAAGTGCCGCAAGCCCGTGATAGCCGCGATCCACGGCTACTGCATAGGCGCGGGGCTTGACATGGCGACCGCCTGCGACATACGGCTCTGCAGCGCGGACGCGAGCTTCTCCCTGCGCGAAACGGCCGTGGGCTTCGTCGCCGACGTGGGCGTGCTGCAGCGCATCCCGCACATCGTGGGACAGGGGATCGCGCGCGAGCTCGCCTACACCGCGAAGAACATCGACGCGAAGCGCGCGAAGGAGGTGCTCCTGGTGAACGAGATATTCGACACGCCCGAGGCGCTCTTCGCCGGGGCCGAGGCGATGGCGATGGAGATCGTCGCGAACTCGCCCATCGCGGTGCAGGCATCCAAGGTGGTGCTGAACAACGGCATAGGGAAGAGCATTGACGAGGGCCTCAAGTACGTGGCGTCCATAAGCGCGAACATAGTCCCCTCGAACGACCTCTTCGAGGCAATGACGGCGAAGATGGAAAAGAGGAAGCCCAATTTCACGGGGAAATAAGCGCGGGCACACGGATGGCGCGGACGCAATGAATGCGCGGAAACGTTTCCGCGCATTCATTGTATCATATGTGACACGTTTTTACACCCGCACGCCCCGCAGCCGCGGCGAGGTCATCATCCAGCGTGGCGAGAGATCCCCTGTTTCTGAGCGCGCATTCAAGGTATGCGGAATCGTACGCGGAAAGCCCATACATGCGCGCGATGTCAAACAGTCCCTGGAGGCGGTCCGGGCCGCCGACGGGCTCGTCCGCGATTCCCAGCTCGCCGAGAAGCGAAATTACCCCCGCGGCATCCGCGTGGCTCAGGCGTTTTCGTTTTACCGCCACCGCGAGAACGTTTGCGGTTTCGTACCACCACAACGCGGGAACGAGGAGCTGCCCGCCGGGCTTAAGCGAGCCGAAGAATTCCGATACGCGGCTGGATTTTTCGTCGGGAAGAAAAAGCGCCGAGGTGAACGAGCAGTCGAGCACCCAGGCGGTCATCGCTTCCTTCCCTCGTTGATGAGGTCGCGAATCGTGACAGTGCCTTTAATACCGGCCCTGATTTGTGACAGTTTCTCCACGACGCTCGCGCGTGAAGCGGCGGCGTGCTCCGCGACGGCAATTATCCGGGCGACGGGACGACCTCGCCGCGTTATCGTGACATCGCCGCCTGCGGCCACCTCATCAAGGAGACGGGCGAGGTGCGTCTTGGCCTCGAAGGAACCGACGGTGGACTTTTTTGATTTCATGTAAACTAGTTTAATAAACCAGTAGTAAATTGTCAAGCGGGTTGCGCAGAAGGCGTGGATTCGATTCCACGCTTTCCGCGTTTTCAAAAAATATTTATTCGTTCCATAATCAAACCAGTTACGCGTATCAATAATATCTGTCCGAAAATGTTTGATCTTCATTAAGACTAAATGGGTTGACAGATTACCCGAAAATATATATTTTAGTATATATTATCGAGGTGGCTATGCAGACCGCAAAAATTTTTACCAACGGACAGAGCCAGGCGGTACGCTTGCCAAAAAACTGCCGGTTCGAGGGAAGCGAGGTTTACGTGAAAAAAATGGGGGACATCGTAGTGCTCATGCCTGTTGAAAGCGGGTGGGCTCTCCTGGAAAAAAGCCTGGATGAATTCACGGATGACTTCATGGAGGAGCGCGCACAGCCGACTCAGCAGGAGAGGAAATCGCTCCGGTGAAGTACATGCTCGATACCGACACCTGCGTCTATCTTATCAGGAAAAGTCATCCGTCAATCCTGAAGCATATTAAGAGGAACCGAAGCGGAGACGTGGGAATTTCGGTAATCTCGATGAGCGAATTGGAATACGGGGTGCAAAAAAGCGCGTACCCGGGGAAAAACGCCAGGGCCCTTCTTGCGTTTCTGGCATCGTTTGAGGTGGCCCCTCTTGAGGAAAACGCCGCGCGCGTTTATGGAGAGCTTCGTGCCGGGGCAGAGCGTGCCGGAAGACCCATCGGGGCGAAGGATCTGCTCATCGCGGCGCACGCACGGGCCAGGGGATGCGTACTCGTCACGAACAACGAACGGGAGTTTTCACGGGTGCCGGGGCTTACGGTGGAGAACTGGACGCGGTGATGAACGCGGAAATGAGAAGGGCCGCCCTGTGAGAGGCGGCCCAACGTGAGTCATATTTATTGGAGAGTTTACCAGACGACACCGGCGGAAAGGCCGACGGCTGCGCCGGACATGGGGTAGTAAAGACCTATGAGATCAACCTTCACTACAGTAATATTTAAGCCAACGCTCGCCATAAGCCGGGGACGAATAAATGACGGAGGAATATTTTTTGTACTCGCGTCAACTGTAAAAGAACCTGCATCAAATGCATTAATTGTTGCAGGTCCTCCGCTGATATTTGGGGAATCGACATTAGTGGTTCCTTTTGATTTTACAATAATATCCGAATTCCCAAACGTCAGATCGATTCCAGCTCCGAGACTAAAATTCAATATCCAAAGCGCTTGGATCGATGTGACGATTTCAAATGGAATTGTATAGGTTTGAAGATCCAGGCCAAGTTGCAAGGACGGATTCATCGTAAATGTTCCAGAAATAGTATAGATACCAACTGTTTCATTTAATGTAGAAGTTATAGGATCCAACTTTGATGTAAAATCTACCTCATTTTTCTGATAAATGAATCCTGAACCTATTGAAAGCCCACGCCACTTAAACAGGCCATAACCTAGGCCATGTTCCCGGATGAGAGCATAATTTGCACCAATACCTATAAGAGTGCTTGAAATGGATACTTCGTTGTCTCCTTTTACCGGCGTAATATTAAGTGATCCAAATTTTCCGCTCAGGTACAAGCCATCTAATAAGAAACCCGCATTAATGCCAACATTAACGAAGCTAATTCCTGCGGATACTCCGGCATATAAATCTCCTTCCTGAGACAGTTTGTCACCTAGCTTATCATAATAAGAAGTATCCATGCTCGGAGCTTGAACTCCGACCATTACTCCCGCAGAAACCGAAAAAAGTGAATAGTTCTGGTATCCGGGAAGAGAGCCGGCATGTGAAGCGTACGCATTGGCATTAGCGAAACCAGTTGCCAAATCATTCAGTTTGCTGTATTTGCCGAGTGTGGTTTCGGCTTCGGTTTCGAATGTGTTGAACGCGTTTGTGAATTCAGGTGATGAATTAAAGGCTGCATCAAATATATCATCTGATGTATCGATTTGAGGCGGCGTTATGTTTATTGAAATCGCATTTGCGTTTTGCGTTGACCAAATGGCCATTGTTACAATGGCAAGAATCAAGAGTACCTTTTTCATAAATCCTCCTCCAGTCATCATCCAATGACTATTTGTACCGACTAATCAGATAATATAGCCCGTGAATGGGGAAAAGGCAATTTTTTTTGGCCAAAAAAGGGGGGGGGGTGCATTCCGTCCCGACTCTGCCCACATCGTCGCACGCGCCCGGGAACAATACCATAATTATCGGTGCCCGGGAGCACCCTGCAGGAGGTGGGGGTGAAGCATGGTTAATTACAAAGCTCACCTATGCTGCCGGGAAGCTGATCGGCCCCCAAGTCATATTTGCCACGCAGCGTTAACAAGAATAAGGCACCGATAATTATCGGTCACGAGCTCAGAACCGCGAAATCCATGACCACGGGCTTTGCAAGCCGCTCGAAATCGGCATACTCCATCCTGATGAGCTCGCTGTGGGACCCGGCATTGAAGGCGATCTCCTTGTCCTTGGTGAGCTCATGGCAGGCGTATACCTGCAGCCCGTAAAGGTTGCCGAACGGCGGCATGGCGCCAAGCTCGCAATCGGGGAAGGTGTCGCGGAATTCGTCCTCCCTGCACAGCTCAACGTTTTGCACCGAGAAGGCCTTGCGGAAGTTTTCCAGACTCACCTTGTGGCTGGCGGGCAGCACCGCGAGGGCGAACTTCCCGTTGATTTTTATCACCACGGTCTTGGCAAGCTCCTTCCCCGAGATATGGGCGGAATGAGCGATTCCCTGCGCCGTGAAGGCTGGTGAATGCATGATGCTCACATACCTGATCCTGTTTTCATCAAGGTAATTACGCAGCTTCTGTCCCGGCATGGCATCCTCCTTGTGTACGAGGTTACCTATAACGTACTAAGAATGCCGGGGGCAGACAAGCGTCAGGTGGGCGGGAGGAGGCGGGTGTTGACGGGTTTTCCCCAGTATATTTTCCAGCAGAGGGCGCCCTCCATGGGATGGAGCACAATGAAATAATTGTTAAACGGATAATTATCGGTAATCTCGTTTAATTTTCCGGCGCAGAGTTTTCGCAGCCATCGGTGCAGGTACTCCCTGATTGCCATTGCAACAAGCAGGGAAACAGTTCGCCTGAAGAATTTCCGCATGTCCATGAACAAATCGTGGTCGCGCGTGTCCATGCAGATGTGAACGGCATGCCACTGCTCATCCTTGTCCGGGTCCTGGCGCTGGACGTTTTGGTGCGAACGCACAAGTGCGCGGTAGTTTTTCATCATCTGTTTCATGAGCTGTATGACGATCCATGAAAGGGTCCTCCCGCTCGCGTGCGCTGCATCGAAGAGCGCCTCGCGGCTTTCAAGCGTTGTGTTGATCGAAGTTTCTATTCTCATTGGGTGCCTCCGTAGGTGGTTTCTCTTACTACGAAGGGGAGGGCGGAATGATGAAGAGTTTTTATAAGTACCGATAGTTATCGGCTATTTAATTTTTTCCGGCAGGGAGGCCCCCGGGGATACCGGGGGCCGAATCAAAGCCCTTACTTGAGCACGATCGACTTCCCGTCGCTGTCGATCTTCACCTTCTGCTCGGCGGCGACCTCTCCTCCCAGCAGCTTCACTGAAAGAGGGTTCAGGATGTGCTTCTGGATCGCCCGCTTGAGCGGGCGCGCGCCAAACTGAGGATCGAACCCCGTTTCGACCAGGAACTCGAGCGCCTTCCTGGAAAGCTCAATGTGGACGCCGCGCTCCTTGAGGCGCCGGGCGATGTCGCTCAGCTGAATTTTCACGATATCGCTGATATTTTCGCGCGAGAGCGGGTTGAAGATAATGATCTCGTCCAGCCTGTTAAGGAACTCGGGCTTGAAGTTCATCTTGAGCTCCTGCTCCACGCCCTTCCTTCGCTCATCCATGGGAATTGAAGCGTCCGATATATATCCGGTGCCGATGTTCGAGGTCATGATGATAAGCGTGTTCCGGAAGTCCACGGTGCGTCCCTTGGCGTCCGTGAGCCTGCCCTCGTCCAGGATCTGCAGAAATATGTTGAACACGTCGTGGTGCGCCTTCTCGATCTCGTCGATCAGCACGACGGAGTAGGGGCGCCTGCGCACCGCCTCGGTGAGCTGTCCTCCCTCTTCGTAGCCCACATAGCCGGGGGGCGCGCCTATGAGCCGGGCAACGGCATGCTTCTCCATGTACTCGGACATGTCGATGCGCACGATCGCCTTCTCGTCGTTGAAGAGGAATCCGGCCACTGCCTTCGCGGTTTCGGTTTTTCCCACGCCGGTGGGCCCCAGGAATACGAAAGTGCCCATGGGACGGTTCGGGTCCTGTATGCCTGACCGTGAGCGGCGCACCGCGTCCGAGATCGCGACGATCGCCTCATTCTGTCCCACGATCCGCTCCTCAATGATGCGCTCCATGGAGAGTAGCTTTTCCTTTTCCCCCTCGAGCATCTTGGAAACGGGGATGCCGGTCCAACGCGCGACCACCTCGGCGATCTCCTGCTCGGTCACCTCTTCTTTCAGAAGGCTCTTGTCTTTCTGGATGGAGCCCAGCTTCTGGTTCATCTCGGCGAGCTTTTTTTCGAGCTCGGTGATCTTTCCATAGCGGATCTCGGCGACGAGGTTGAGGTTGCCCTCCCGCTCGGCGCGCGCCTCCTCGGTGCGCAGGAGCTCTATGTTCTCCTTGATCGCGCGCGTCGAGGTGATGATCTCCTTTTCACGCTTCCACTGGCCCACGAGCGCGTTCTTTTTCTCGTTCAGGTTCGCGAGCTCCTCCTCGATCTTCGCCAGTCGGTCCTTGGACGCCTTGTCCTTTTCCTTCTTCACGGCCTCCCGCTCGATCGTGAGCTGGCGGATCTTCCGCTCGAACTCATCGATCTCCGTGGGCATGGAGTCGATCTCCATCTTGATGCGGGATGCGGATTCGTCAATGAGGTCCACCGCCTTGTCCGGCAGGAAGCGGTCCGTGATGTAGCGGTCCGACAGCACCGCCGCCGCAACCACCGCCGAATCGCTTATCCTTACGCCGTGGTGCACCTCGTACTTTTCCTTGAGGCCCCGCAGGATCGCGATCGTGTCCTCGACGCTGGGCTCGCTCGTGAACACGGGCTGGAAGCGCCTCTCGAGCGCCTTGTCCTTTTCGATGTACTTCTGGTACTCGTTCAGCGTGGTCGCGCCTATGCAGCGGAGCTCCCCGCGCGCGAGCGCGGGCTTGAGCATGTTGGACGCGTCCATGGAGCCCTCGGCCGCGCCCGCGCCCACCAGGGTGTGCAGCTCGTCTATGAACAGGACCACCTCCCCCTCGGACTCCTCGATTTCTTGTATGACGGCCTTCAGGCGCTCCTCGAACTCGCCGCGGTACTTGGCGCCGGCGATGAGCGCGCCCATGTCCAGGGCGATCAGGCGCTTGTTTTTCAGATTCTCGGGAACGTCGCCCTCTATGATGCGGCGCGCGAGCCCCTCGACGATCGCGGTCTTTCCCACGCCGGGCTCGCCTATGAGGACGGGATTGTTCTTCGTGCGGCGCGTGAGGACCTGCATCACGCGGCGAATCTCCTCGTCGCGCCCGATCACCGGATCAAGCTTGTTCTGGCGCGCAAGCCTGGTGAGGTCGCGGCTGTAGCGCTCGAGCGCGTTGTATTTTTCCTCCGCGTTCTCGTCGGTCGCGCGCTTGGAGCCGCGGATGTCCATGAGCGTTTTCAGGATGTTGTCCCGGATGAAGCCGTGGGCGTTCAGGATGCGGCGCGCCCGGTGCTCGCCCGACGATGAGAGCGCGAGGATAAGGTGCTCGGTGCTCATGTACTGGTCCTTGAGCTTTACCGCCTCATTCCACGCCTCATTCAGCACGTCCCTGAGGGCGGGGGACATTGAGCCGCCGCCGGGACCGCCTCCCATCTGCCGGGGGAGCGAGGCGATGGCCTCGTCGATCTCGGCCACGACGTCGTGCGACGAAACACCTATCTTCTGGGCGATCGTCGTGAATATACCGCCTTCCTGTATCGCGAGCCCCTTCAGCAAATGCTCGGGCTGGATCTCGACCTGGTTGTGCGCCGTGGCCTCGTTCTGCGCCGTGGTGAGCGCGTCCTGGGCCTTGAGCGTAAGCTTGTCCATACGCATGATAATGCCTCCGAAAAATGCGTGCGCGTCCTTGAGTGAACCCGTCCGGTGAGGGTATACGTTGTGAAGATACAGGCAAGAGAATTCTTTTTCTTTTTAAAATATATTCCCAGGGCCGGGTCGTCAACAGGCTTATGGAAAATTATAAGAGCAGGTCCGAGACGCGATCGATTATGTAGTCCGCATACTTTATTCTTTTCGCAAGAACCTCTGGCCAGAGCGTGCTGATAAGACCGCGAACCATTACCGTTGTTATTCCCGCCTCCCTGGCCCCACGAAGCTCATCTGACCCTCCGTCGCCAATAAAAATGCAGCTTTCCGCATGCTCGCCCAGCCTTCGTACCGAGAGTTCGTAGATTTCCCTTTCTGGTTTCATCAGTCCGACATCGCAGGAAAACACCGTGCTGTCGAATAGAGTCGCCGCGGGTGATTCTTCCCATGCCGCTCTTTCCATAAAATCGGCATTGCTGAGGAGACCGATTTTAAGCCCGCTGCGTCTAAGGGAGGCAAGAGTGCGTATTGAATCTTCCGGCATGAGCATGAGGGATCGACTGAAATTGCGCTTGCGGTGTTCGGTGGCTTGGAGTATGAGTTCGTCTGGTATGCCGGGATCTATGGCGCGCGCCATCTGCGTGATGATCGTGACTGGATCCTTCTCGGTCCCCTTCAGTCGTCCCGGCGATTTTTCCATGAGCTGCTCGAGCCATCGCTCCCTGGGTACTCCAAGTATTTCATACGTCAGTGGACCTCCCGGTGAGGTTTCCTCGACGCTCGTGAGGGTATGGAACAGGTCGAACATGCATGCCTTTTTCCCGGCGAGGATGGGTGAGAGCGAGTGCGCTGTCATCGCGGCCTTCCGATTTAATTTACTGGATCGTCCCCATCTGTCATCCGCTTCCGGGTCCTGTCAACCCTTTCGGGGTCGGTGCGTTCTAAGAATGGGGGGCCGATCTGCTTCCGGTTTCTGGTTGCGCAATTTCCGGCCCGGTGCTCTCCTTCCCGCAGCGCGTGCTCGTGCGCACCTTCCTGCGCGGACTGCCGGGAGATGCCGTGTAAGGAATGCCCTGGAGGATCAAACGATATGACCGCATCGGAAAAGCCCTACGTGGTTCTGCACAACGCCGTCAGCGCCAACGGGCGCATCACGGGGTTCGAAGCGGACCAGGCCCTTTATTACGCGCTGGCAGGCACCTGGCACGAGGACGCGACCCTGGTGGGAAGCGGCACGTTTCTCGCGGTCCCCGGCCCGTTCCCGGAGGAGGACCACCACGCGTTCGAGCCGCCCTTCGAGATCGGCACCGACAACCGGCCGCTCCTCGTGGTACCCGACAGCGGAGGCAGGATCAGGTTCTGGCACTACCTGAAAAGCCTTCCCTTCTGGCGCGAGGGAATCGCGTTGTGCACCGGTGCGACGCCCGCCGACCACATCGACTACCTTGAAAAGCGCCACGTTCATGTCGTACGCGTCGGAGAGGACCGTGTTGATTTTTCTCGCGCGCTCGCGCTGCTCCGGGACGAGTTTTCCATCCGCACCATCAGGGTCGACGGCGGGGGGACGCTGAACGGCGTGCTCCTGCGCGCGGGGCTCGTCGACGAGATCAGCATCGTCGTGAGTCCATGCCTTGCCGGCGGGAATCCGGACGGCATCTTCAGGGAGCCCGGTGTGTCCGCCGGCACGATTACCCTTGAACTCATCGAGGCCAGGGCGCTCGAGAATGATCACGTCTGGATCAGGTACCGCGTCGCGAAGTGTGCGTAAACACTCGACGCGTCGGCCGGCGCCGGTGTATCCCTGACGAAAATCGGAGGACCTTTAATGAAGAACGGGAATGCGCAGCTGGAGCGGATTTTCAACCCGTCGTCGGTGGCGGTGGTGGGGGTGAGCGGCGAGGGATTCGGCTTTGGTCGCGGGATATTCCACGCGCTTCACTCGATCAGGTTCGGCGGCGCGCTCCATCACGTGAATCCAACGGGTGTAGAGATGCTCGGCCGACCCATCCATAAAAGCGTCCTCGACACTCCGGGTGCCCTGGACTTCGCCATCATCGCGCTTCCCGCGAAGCTCGTGCCTGGGGCGCTCGAAGAGTGCCTGGAAAAAGGCGCGGCGGGGGCCGAAATTCTATCCGCCGGCTTCCGCGAGCT
>Ga0129297_10000452_pt1 | contig 19534 bp, 16 predicted proteins | sample I18A1metaG_FD_94708 | JGI IMG/M metagenome (GOLD analysis project Ga0129297, IMG submission 94708) | Lake sediment bacterial and archeal communities from Gulf of Boni, Indonesia to study Microbial Dark Matter (Phase II) - ​I18A1 metaG | ecosystem: Environmental > Aquatic > Freshwater > Lake >... | reverse complement strand
TCCTTCGCAAGTACGATCTTGTCAGAGTAAATTCTCTCAGCCTCATCCCGAGAACTCCAAGTCCAAATGGCGTCGACATTGTTCCAAGCTGCCGTATAGTGATCGAAGTGGTAATGCGACACAGTGATGATGTGAGCCGAAGAGGCTGCCCGTGCGATCGCTGTTCGAGCCTGTCTGAGGGCTTCATACTCCTTTGGATGTGGCAGTAGCCTGAATCTGTGTCCCAGAGAGGCTCCGGCATCAATCAATATGCTGACATCAGGAGTCTTCACTGATGTGCACATCGACCTGACTCCGAAGCTTTCAAACGCTACAGGCTCAATCCGAATGTTCTTCGTCTCTGTGTCCCTTCTCCGCTGTGACAGCTCGTCGCATCTACAGCTCTGGCACCTCAAGCTCTGCTGGCCTTTTTGCATTCTCGTGCAATCTTAATCATTACGGGCAACGTCATCACCGGTGCGAAGATGGAGAGGTACCGCGGGCTGGCTGCTCTTCTGATTGCGGCCTGTGAGCCAACCTCAAGGTACCCTTCGATGAAATTGCGACATAGTCCGTGGACGTTCTTCGGCCTCAAAGCGTATCTACACGAGTAGAAGAGGAACTCAGCTATGTCCCAAGACGGGTCTCCCCCAAATTCTGCCTGCTCAAGATCGATCAAATACACGTCTCCGGTTGGCTTGAGCATAATGTTCTCGGGCTTGCAGTCTCCCAGCCCCACTCGTTTCTCGTGAACTTGGGCTATTGTCCTCGCCGCTTTTCGAATAAGCTCGCTGTCCTCAGGCCGAACTTCTCTGCCAGAGAGAACTCGGTTGACGACGGAACTCGACTCTGACCCTTCGACATATTCCTCCAGGATTGTTCTATCTCTCCAAGCAACATTGAGAACATTGGGAACACAGAATCCTTCGCCATGTAAATGCCTGTTGAAAGCATACTCGTTTGCCATGCGATTCTTCCCAATCAGGGCAAAGTCCCTCACGCCTATTGCCCAGATCGAAAGAGGAAACCACTTCAGGTTCGACCAATCGTTGAATCTCTTGGCTATCACTCTTCTTCCAGAAGACTCCATAACAAAGACAGAATTGAGAACACCCCTAAGCCGCGTAGTTCTTATGCCGCTCGCCCCCGCAAAAACCCCCGATCTAGCCGCCATCTCTTCTGATGATATCTCCGGACTGAGAGGCTGTTTTCCTGAAGATGTCGCGAAGTATATGTACCTCTCAGGATCGACGAGATCTGGGCGTTTCCTACTCTCTCGCCTCAGACGTCTGCGCAGACTGTTGGAAACGGCTCTTAAAGCACCGACAGGATCTGTGTATTTCGCAAGTCCTTCTGCGATATACCATCGAGCGGTTCTTTCGAGATCTCTTAAGATCGCCTCCGGTGCAGCGACGCCGAGGAGTTCTGCCCTAACGTATTCGTGTCTTATGACAAGCTCGCCGTCGATCAGCTGGATTACTCCCTCTTGATGCAGTTCTCTGAAAGCCTCGGAGAATCCTCGAAGCGCTGGTTCAATGCTGACAGGCACCTTGTCTATTCTCGGAAACTGTCCAGTTTCTATTCCGATCTCGATCTCTGGATGAAAGGACGCGATTCTCCTGATCTTGTCCGCCGGGAAGTATAACGGATCAATTATGAGTTCAGTTGCCGCGGGCCCATATTCTAGGAGTAAGGAGCAGATACCCTCGAGGATGACTCTCTTCTTGAAGATCTTGTCCCACCTTCGGAGATAGTCGTAGCCAAGAATAGGCTGATATGGAAGAAGCATCATGACAGCAACAAGGTCGCCTAGGAAGGCGCTGCCGATGTCTTTCTCGAAGATCTCTGTGTCAACCTGTAGAATGTCTATCTTCTCTCTTTCGGCTCTCCTTACTCGCGAGACGATTCCTTTCTTGAGTTGTTGGGATACAATGAGGCATTGTATCTTGTGATCCTTGCCAGCTGCCGTTGTTGGTATGATTGCGGCAGCTCGCGCGGACGTTGTTAGCGTGTCATCGCCAAGCGTCTCGGCGAGCCATCTCTCCAGTTCTCGGTCTTCTTGGGCTAAGGTTTTCTCACCTCGATCGGTTCGGTTATTCAAGATCTTGCGACGCGGATCCGGTGTCTTCCATGTGGCGTTGAGCGTGCTCGGATGGGTTCTTAGTAAGGGTGATGCTTGACGTTAGAGGTCGAGGATAAATCTGGCAAATATCCGATCTCTTTCCTTCCATATCCTCATCTGATGATAGGTCACGGCTTTAACCTCAACTTTCGGAGAATGTGCTACGATATTCAGTGAATCCCCCATTATCTCGGCGCGTAGTTCCAGGCCGGACTGAGTGCGTTTGATGGGAAAGACCTTGAATTTGGAGTAGACTCTTCTGTTCACCTCAGATCTGACGAGAAGATGTTCAAGCCAAGAGTAGAGAAGAGCAAGCTCATCCTCTGCCGTGACATCGACATCTTCATGGAAGACTTCGCTGACCCTGTCTATTTCTACCATGGTCTGGAACATCGCGAGGGCGGCCTGCTCAAACGCTTCTTCTAGACTCTCCCCATACGCCTCGATGAACGCGTCTGAAACGTGCTCCAAGAACCTGTAGCCAGCGTCTTTCTTCATTGGAGCACATCCTCCTGCGATCCACATCTTAGGACACGAGTTCCTGCCGAGATCTTGGCTTCTCTCGCTGTAGAATAAGGGAGAAAGACCGAAATATCTTGTGCTGAGAGCGGCAAACCTATTTTGTGAAGTCCGTGCCTAGAACAGATAGATGCGTTTTTCTAACTCCTTAGTCCCAATCCATCTACTCGGAGAACTGACGGCGATGTCGAGGATCGCGAGCGAGCTCTTTCGAGAGCCAGACTCATCTGACGGTGTGGAAGACATTGGAGATTTTGCATATCTTGCGATTCTCGCCGTACTGATACTCATAGGCTGGAGCGAGATCCTACAAACCTGGTTGCCCTTCGACTTTTCATTCATACCAGCTGTATTGGGCCTTCTTCCACTAGGGAAGGATGCATACTATTCGTTAAGATCCAAGACGATTGATGTCCCCGTTTTCATGTCGATCGCGATTGTGGCTTCCATCTTGGTCGGCGAGTTCCTGTCGGCTGCGGTCGTTGCGTTCTTCGCACTCTTGGCTGAAGGGCTTGAAGAATTCACTACAGGGAGAAGCAGAAAGGCCATCGGCCACTTGATCAAACTAGCCCCCAAGACCGCCCGTGTGATTCGCGACGGCACCGAGGCAGAAGTTCCCTTGGAGGAGGTCAAAGTCGGGGAAACTGTCGTCGTCAGATCAGGAGAGAGGATCCCGGTTGACGGTTTGGTGACCGATGGAGAGGCATCAGTGAATGAGGCGCCCATCACAGGAGAGTCGGTGCCCGTAGACAAGACAACGGGAGACAAGGTCTTCGCTGGATCGGTAAGTTCAGTTGGTGCACTTGAGATCGAAACATCCAGAATTGGCGAAGAAACCACACTGGGCCGAATCATAAGACAAGTCGAGGAGGCCCAAGAGAACAAGGCGCCCGTGCAGAGAATAGCTGACAGGTTCACGACCTACTTCACCCCAATAGTCCTAGCGGCCGCCGTGCTGACATACGCCATAACTAGGGACATCACAAATTCGATCACGGTGTTGATAGTCTCCTGCCCCTGCTCCGTTGCTCTGGCTACCCCTTTGGCCGTCGTCGCCGGAATCGGAAAGGCATCCAAGAGGGGCATCCTCATCAAAGGAGGTGTTCACCTAGAGACGCTTGGAAGAGTCGATACGGTCGGCCTTGACAAGACTGGGACCTTGACGTTCGGGACCCCTCAGATCACGGATGTCATTGGCCTAGACCGACATGATGAGAGAGAGGTTGTGGAGATGGCCGCGATGACCGAGAGACACTCGGAGCATCCCTTTGCCAAGGCGATCATGGATAGGGCAGAGAAGTTTCAGATTAAGGTCCCTGAGCATAGATCATGCAAGATCTTGCGAGGCAAAGGCGTTACATGCGAGTATGGCGAAGGCGTTGTGTTGATGGGCAACCGCAGACTGATGGAAGATAAGGGCATAGGGATCGACGAGAGGACAGAGCAGGTGATACGTCAGAAGGAGGAGGAAGGGAAAACCGCACTCATCATTGCTCACAACAATCAGATATGCGGTGTTCTCTGTGTCGCAGACAAGGACAGGGAAGAGTCCCATGAAGCTATCAGACTCTTGAAGAAGGATGGCCTGAAGCTCATCATGCTGACAGGAGATAATCCGCGTACCGCTCACGCAATCGCCAGGCATGTGGGGGTGGACGAGGTCGTCTCAGAGGCTCTGCCTGAGGACAAGGTTCGCAGAGTCAGGGAGCTGATGGCGGAAGGGCGAACAATAGCGATGGTAGGGGACGGCATTAATGACGCACCGGTTCTTGCCCAAGCGAACGTGGGCATAGCGATGGGAGCGGCTGGAACAGATATTGCCATCGAGGCAGCGGATGTTGCATTGATGAGCGACGATCTCACGAAGATCCACGAAGCCATAAGCCTTGGAAAGGGGACCTTCAGAACAATCAAGGTCAATCTTGCAGCAGGAGTCATCTTCAACATCGTAGGTGTCTTTGCCGCAGCTTCTGGACTGCTCAATCCCATTACGGCGGCCGTGGCTCACATTCTACCAGATCTGTTGGTGTTCTTGAACTCCTCGCGACTTCTTCGTTAGCTAGTTTCGGGTGTAGGTTATCGCGGGCTGACTGTGAGCTCTTTCGGAAGCTCTTGAGGCAGTATTATCCGATTCGGGTTTCGTAATACTTTTTGGGTGCGCCAGTCCAAACCGTCTTGACCCTTCGATGTCGAAGATGAGAGAGCATATGGACATCGCCAGAGACAAGCTGCTCGACGGGGCCGCGGCGTTCCACGGACACCTTGGACCATACCTTGTCTTGGGTCTGAGGTCAGGCCTAGTCGCGGTTGAGGTTCTCGGAAGGGACCCCTTCGGCATGTCCGCCATAGTTGAGACCGCACCTTCTCCACCCAGACTATGCTTCATAGACGGAGTCCAGTTCGCGACGGGCTGTACCATGGGCAAAGGAAACATCAAGATGAGTTCAGGAAAGGCCATCTCGGCTACGTATGTCAAAGGCAAGAAGGCTTTGAGAGTAAGCGTAAGGAGCTCGGTCTTGGAGGAGCTGAATGGAAGACCCTTGGGCGGACAGATTGAGAAGCTGGCATTGGACCTCGCCGATCGGAGTTCTGATGAACTGTTCGAGGTCGACTATGGAGAGCCGTCGAAGTTCCAAATGCATACGCAGCCAAAGACTCTGACCCGGTTGGTTGGCTCTTGTTTCTTCTAAAGATATGGATGGGAAGAGGTTTCGTCATCAAGACAGAGTCTGACAACTCCGTGTGCCGATGGTGAAGAGGGTTCCCGGTGAAGCGGTCTTGCCTAGCCCTCCTGAGCAGGCTCGATAATGAAGGACTAAGCCTCTTCATAGTCAAGGATGGAGAGCCGATCTACTCCAGCAAGATGGGAGGAGTAATCCCCCTACTGGACGCTATAGATCGAATTGAACCGGAGCGTCTGTCCAATTCAACGGTCGTAGACAAGGTCGTGGGCAAGGCAGCGGCTCTTCTGATCGTCTATCTTGAAGCTCTCAGGGTCTGCTCAAGACTAATGAGTAGAGCAGCTGCGAAGATTTTGGAGAAGCATGCGATCGATTTCTTATCTTCTGAGACAGTGGATTTCATTACAAACAGAGACGGAACTGACGTTTGCCCATTCGAGAAAATGATCTCGCGAACAGACGAACCGAAAGATGCGTATATGCTGCTGAAACGCGTGGTCCTGTCTTCTCTTTAGAGTCTCGTCCGCTCGTCTTTAGGTGGTCAAGGCGTAGAAGCGTCTGTGCTTTTGAATGAGACTGCTGACATTGAGAGCTTTGGCTCTTCGGCGTAGAGCAGGGTTCTATGTATGCCAAACCCTGTGGCAACCTAAATCGCGACTGGAAAGAGCGTCGCGACTATTCCTCCGACCCGCAGGGTTAGCCTCACATCTATTACGGACAAAGCCAGAGTTCTCGTCCGCCCATGCTCACCTGTAAGAGATGCCACGTGACGATGTATTGTGAGCGCCTTCTTCTATTGAGAAGTGGGATAGGAAGTATGTTACCAGCAGATCTGGCACTCGAAATGTGTGTCTTTGAAGTGTGAGGCGTCTCCTCGGTCGTGGTCCAATTCATCAGGTGTTCGTCATAGAGTAAGGCCTTGTCCCTTTGGGCTTCGCGAGATACCAAATATTCGCTTACGAAGTGTTTAAGTTACAGCCATAGAGGAACCCTGCAAGGCGAATCTGAATTGAAGTATGAGATAAAGTACAAGCCGTCCTACTCAATGCTCGTTGTCAACCTTGAACGAGGCGAGAAAATGGTGGCTGAAGCAGGCTCGATGACCTACATGGAGCCAAGCATAGAGGTGCACACGAGAAAAAGGGAGCAGAGCCTTCTAGGTAGCTTGGGTCTGGCAATTCTCGGTCGCCAATCTTTCTGGGTGAACGACTACGTGGCTTCGCTGGGTCCCGGAGAGGTGGCCTTCGTCTCCGCGCCGACAGGCGACATAGAGACGCTCGATGTTAGGCAGGATCAGGGCTATATCCTGCAGAAGGCTGCCTACATAGCTTCGACGGAGAATATCGATCTGGACGTGACATGGGAGGGGTTCACGAAGGGTCTCTTCGGCCAGGGTCTCTTCATGATAAGGGCCAAAGGCGATGGAACCCTGTTCATAAACACTTTTGGAGCGATAGATAGGCACACTTTGGGCCATGGACAGACGATGATCGTCGACAACTTCCATCTGGTGGCCTTCAGCGACACGTGCAGCTACAGGGTCGCAAAGTTCGGCGGCCTGAAGGAGACCCTGCTGGGTGGAGAGGGGCTAGTAACTCACGTAACAGGTCCTGGAGATGTCTACATCCAGACGAAGAATCTGAGAGAGTTCGTAGAATGGCTCTGGACACTCATCGAGCCCAGAGTCCGTGCGAGAGCCCGATAGGAACGATCGTCTACAGGGCATAGAAGCGGCTTCTCTGTGTATGCTCTAGGGTTCAGGCTTGATCAGTATGGTGATCTCTTTGACTGCCAGCTCGCACATCTTGCTAATCCCCCTCTTGCCCGTCTCGTAGTTCACCTTGATCATTCCCAGCTCATGCAGGAGTTGTACCTGTTCACTTACGTAAGCCTGGCTAAGATCCAGTCTCTCTGCGATCGCTGAGACGGACAGCCGCTCCTTCGAAAGCAGTTGCAGCATCTTGAAGGTTGTCGAGGTCAGCGCATCAGCCACCCTTTGAGCCTTCTCGCCAGCCACCCGCATCACACCCAGTGTCAAGTGAACACCCTTCCAAAGCGTAAAGTCAGCCTCTCGGCTTATGAGGATTACGCAAGACAAATGATATAGCACCTTGGCAATAGTTATATACTGGATGGCGATACTAATCGCCACGGGGAGAAAAGATGGCAGATAAATGCCCATTCTGCCGTAGTGAAAAGGTTCGGACTACCGAGCGTTGGAGGGCGGATCTGAAGGGCAAAATAAAAGTGTGTGAGAGCTGCGGCAAATCATTCTAGGCGATTTTCTCAACGAATGGATTGAAGGAACGCAGAAGGAGGAGGCGAAGCGATGGGACTACCAGAGCCTGAAGAGAAGAAGAGAAAATTCAAGCTGAGGTACTGGTATCTGATTGTTTTAGCAGTGTTCGCTGTGTTCATCTTGCTAGACTTCTTTGGCTTTTACTAGCGCAAAGACAACCGCACCTGTGGCTATATGGGATGACCTCCGAGAGTTCGACTCGCGTATAGAGATGCCCAGGGGTAATGTGTCACGACGGCCGGCTTTGGCACATAAGTAGAGCGATTCACCCACTACGACTGCGACTGAAGAAGATCTGGGAGGCGGTCTTCTTCTCTGGAGTCACGAGATTCGCCTCTTCTAAGTGCTCTCCTGAGGATGCATCCTCGACTTGGCTTTTTCCTAGGAAAATCCATTTGCCACTTAGTTCGAGAAATCTGCGTACATCGAGGCAGTTGGGGCGTGAGCGGTGAAGGCTGAGAGCCTATCAAGAAAGAGAATTGTGAAAAGAGAGAATCTGAATGGTACTCACACAAAGAGATGTCATGGAGTGTCTTGATCAATATTTCGAGACCACGGTCAGGAAGAGCGCGCGCGGAAAAACACGACGAGACTGAGCGGAAGGCTTCCATAGCGCGCGCTAGGCCACTGTCTATTTGCGGAGAAGTCCATTGTCATCAGTATATTCCCAAGAGGTAGGGTTTCTCATCCTCGAATATTGCCGACTCTTCGATAACCTTCTTCTCGGCCTCGAGGTCGCTCGATTCGAGGGTCTCTCTTACGAAGCTCGCAACTTTTCCGATCCAGCATGCTTCCAAAGCGCCCAGCAGTTCCTTCCTCTCGATCGCACCTTGCGTTTTCTTGAAGGCCGCAGCAAAGGTGTAGACGATTCTAGCCCAGAGATCTGTTGGGAAGCTAACGTCTTCGACTCGATCCGGTTGTTCCGCAAGTGGCCGCCAGAGGTCGCCGGGCAAAACATGCTTCAGCAACGCACCGTATTTCGAGAGTCCGTTTTTGTGAGCTCTTAGAGAGTTTTCCAAGTCGGCTGGCACCGGCTCTGGCTTAGGAAAGTCAAACTCAATCTTGACCCGAGGGACGGGTTTGCTTCTCCGTATCTGTCTCCATGCGGTTTCGTATTCGGTCATACAATAGAACATAGACCCTGTGACTTGTCCAAACATGGATCCGAGTTGCGCCGAAGGGTTCTTTGCGTCATGAATCTTGGATCCCAATACAGCTTCGACGACTTCGAGTCCTTCGGAGAGTGTCGTATGTGTAATGAATATGTCGATTCCGAACCTCGGCGTGTATTCATTCGAGACAAGTTGGCTGTTTAAGAGGGTCCTAATCAGCCTCCGTGAGATTCCAAAGTCGCCACCTATCGGCTGTCTTACTCTCTTTCCATAGAGTGCTCGTGTCATAGGGTAGGCGATGTTGTTTGTGATCGTTCCGTCGTATTTGTGGCGAAGATAGTATGGCGCAACCAGACCCTTGCCGTCCACTATCGGTTGCAGAAGCAGATGCATCCACTCAGGCTTTATGCTTCTCAGATCTGAATCAACCACTGCCAAGGCCTTGGCACCTAGCGACTCAGCGATTCCCAAGACGTGAAGGAGTGCGCTGCCTTTCCCCGGAACTCCGGGGTATACTGTCGCCATCCTTTGCACTCTTGGTGGCAGTCTGATTCGCCTTGCGACGTCTAAGGTTCCGTCCGTAGAGTTCCCGTCAGAGACAATTATGAGAGAATCCTCGTCTGGGAAATATCTGGCCAAACCTTGCGCTACCTGCTCTATGACATATCCAATCGTCCTTGCGGAGTTGTAGGATGGTATGCCAACAGCAAGGTCAATGCTACTGAGAAGAGGAGTCTTCACTGGAGAGCCGAGAGCGATTCCGTGCATCTCTACTCGAGCTTGAATCTATTCGGCATCCGTAATAAGTAGCGCCCTGTCTTGCATGGACACACTGTTCCCAGGAGCTTAGAAACGGACTTATCGTGGTAGGCTCCTTTTTGGCCAAGACCTTTGCGGACAGATTTCGAGTTGGCCCAGATGAAGGTAGGAGTCATCCATTACACTGCACCGGCAGGGGAAGTGGGTGGGGTAGAGGTGGTGATCGACTCTCACGCAAGGCTTCTGAGCGAAGAAGGCGCAGAAGTACATCTTGTCTTCGGCAGAGGCGGGGAGCTCCAATATCGCAATCTCTCGAATCATGAGGTACCTCTGCTTTCGGGCAGCCATCCTCGAGTTGTCAAGGTTCAAGAGGAAATACTGAGAGAGGGAAGGCAGACCGAAGACTTCAGGAGTCTGAAGAACGAGATTAAACGCGATATTCTTTGCTCTCTTGAAGGTGTCGAGACCTGCATAGTGCATAACATTCCTTCTATGCCGTTCAACTTCGCGGCTACAGCAGCAATAAACGAGATATCAGATGAATCGAATCTGAAGATGATCTTCTGGATACACGACAGCGCATTGACCAGAGAGGAGTGGAAGGACCGCATCGGGAAGTTTCCTCTGGATCTACTGCATCACAAGAGCCCTACAACGAAATACGTGACCGTGACTAACGCCAGGGCAAAAGAGCTCTCTGAGCTGCCCAGCCCCTACGATGTCAAGGCGACGGTTGTACCAAACGGAGTGAGCGTGAACGAATACATCAGGATAGATGATGTGACGAAGCAGCTGATGAAGAAGCTTGGTCTGTCCTTTGAAAACTACATAATCCTGACTCCGGTACGGGTAACGCCGAGAAAGAATATCGAACTAGCCCTTTACGTCGTTGACGAATTGAGACACTTAATGAAGGCTGTCAGGGAAATCAAGCTCTTGATAACGGGTCCACCCGATCACCAAGCGCAGAAGATGGGCGCCAAGTATCTGGATTACCTCCAAGAAGTGATAGAGAGAAGAGGCTTGCATGATGCTGTCATCTTCTGTCACGACCTCATATCTAGAAGAAGGCTGGTCAAGAATGGGCGTATACTAAGTTGGGGAGTTGCGGACGCCTACAACATAGCGGATCTGGTTCTCCTTCCGAGCATAGAAGAGGGGTTCGGTCTCCCTGTGATAGAAGCCGGAGCGTCTAGGAGACCAGTTTTCTGTTCAAGGATACCGTCTTTCCAAGAACTGATAAGAGACGATATTGAAGGCTACATGTTCGACCTACATGAGGAACCAAAGAGCATAGCCTTCCGGATATATAGAAAGTACCTTGAAGACGCGGTCGACAACAATTTTGTTAATGTGATGAAGAGATTCAGCTGGGATTCCATCTTCAAGAGCAAGATACTGCCCTTGCTTTAGACCCTTCACCCATGTTCCAGCGTTTCAGATGATCCAGCAAAGTAGTCTAGTAGTCTGCTGGAAGAGCACTAGGTTTCTTCTCCCTTCGATCGTGTATACCAATTCCAGAAGTCCTCCATGCGCCTGAAGGTCTCATCAGCCTTCTCCGCCGCTCTCATCGTCTTTCTGATCCACTTGTCGACGCTTCTTGCAACTGTGTCTTCGAAGACTAACCCAATGCGAGAATCATCGCACTAGAGGCCATCCTTGGAATAAGCGCTTTCAGTGCATCCCGCAAGTCCTTGGAGAACCACTCCAGTACGATGTTAGTCCCCTCCTCACCTAATAGCTAGGTAATCTCTATTGTCAAAGGACTTATCAGACTCGTTGATGAACAACAGTTCAAGGCGGGACTCGCTGTAGTTCCTACTGCTCTGCGCGTCTGAGGACATTTTCGAAGAGAATTTTGATCTCAGCAGGAATCTCGTCCTTGGACATCATTTCAGCCACCCTTAGGGCCACGGTCACCCTCCAACCTAGTTGGAGCTTCCTCTTGAGGTTCAGGACTCTCTCTATCTCATTCTTCCTTGGCTTCCTCGTATCGATGTCTCTGTTGCTCAGGGACAGTCCATACTCTTCGCTCAGCGCTTTCACAACGGTTGAGACGGGAAAGAGATCTTCGATGTCTCCGGGTAGCGTTATGCAGTTTCTCTGCGGGATAATGCCTCCATCGACCAAAGTGGCAACTTCATCTCTGGCCCCTTTTCCTAGAAGGATAAAGATCGGGATCTTGGCTCGCTGCATGATGTCCAGCCATGTTCTCAAGCGATATCTTCCCATGGCTCTGATTCCAATTGGGAGGATTGTCACCTCATCGAAGCTGAGGTTTAGCTTTCTGGCCCAAGCGAGCACGGTTCCTTTTTCAGCCTCACTTTCCACCAGCAACACGCGTTCGGCGAAGAGTACGTCGCTTGGTTTCACCTCCAGCTCCCAGATCAGATTGCAGAGCTCTCCTTCCACGCTGAGTTTGTAGGCTTTCGTCTGATTAGCTTCCATTCTTACCATGAGAACATGATCCAAGTCTGCTAGATCCAAGATGGCTGGTGAGTGTGTAGCTATGAATAACTGGGTGGTGGTGGTGGAATGTTCCCTTAAGAGCTCAAACACCCTTCTCACGAGCCCGGGATGAAGATGCATCTCCAGCTCCTCTATCCCGAGTATCGGGGCCTCTTCAAGGAGGTAGCTCGAAACCGCCAGTATTTCTTGATCTCCGCCTCCAGCAAGGTATATTGGCAGATATATGTCATCTCTTCTTGTGAAAATCTCGCCTTCCCGGACATCGAGTCTCATTGCGGAGAAGTCTTCGAAAATCCTCTCGAACCGAGCCCATCTTTTGACGTCCCTGCGTGCTCGGCTCTGTCCTAGGGCGACGAGCGTGTCCCTCGTCTCTGAATCTATCAATGGCACGCGGGTCATGAGGGTTGCAGGCTTCTCTGTAGCGTCCCTCGTGACACGAGCGAGTAGAAAACGTCCCTTTATCTTCTCTTGAATGCCTGGTGCGATTCGGCCAAGCATCTTGGCCGCAACGGATTCGGTCGGCTGGGAGGGGGAGGCGGTCTCCGATGGTGTCGTTGAGGTAATGGATTTAGCGAAGTCGTCTGGTGAGACAAGTCGATTATCTTTGACAAGAGATACCTCAGCCCATTTGACGTATTCAGTTCTTCGTCCGGTCTTCAGGTCTACTATTCTGCGGGAGATCGTCAGCTGATTGTAGGTTTCGGGATATTTCTGTTTGACAACATCCAGCGCTTCGGCTGGGAAGAGCTCATCGCATTCTTCGTCGTTGAGTTCGATTGTCAGTGTAATCTCTATGGGCTTGGAAGTGTCTCCGTCAAACCAGAGATAGTGATCGAGCCCCGACGCAGAACCAGCGGCAGGTCCAGCTTCAATCAGGTTGAATTCGTTGAAGAATAGAGCGAGGGCCTCCAGAAGGTTGGATTTGCCGGAGCTATTCTTGCCCAGCAGAATGGTCATGTCTCCGATCTGATCAACGTATACATCTCTCAGGCTCCTGAAATTCCTAATTCGGGCTTTCAACACCTTCATTTAGTCATCAAGAATAGATCTCGACTGCCTTTCATGATAAAGATATTCATCCAAGGAACCAGACGACACACGGCAAGGCATCCGATGTCGGACGGAAAGACTGGCTCGCTTCTTCAGTTGCCCGGGTCATAACCCATAGAACAGTCTTGTCTCTTTCAACCTAGCGAAGGTACTCTGGTTAGCTCTCCTTCTTAGCATGGAACTTGTTGCTACGTAGTTGACTCTCTCTGCTACTTCAGTCCAAGAGGGAAGAATAAGCTGCTCGACCAGTGAGCGTTCCACTAGCGTCTCTCCCAGTATTCTTAGGAACCTGCAATAGCTGTTGATGTCGGTCTCCTTAGAGTATGAGACTTCCATGCCAAGCTCGTTGGAGACGCTTTTTTGGATACCGTTGAAGATCTCCTCATAGCGCGGGAGTTGCGCGCGAACCTCTTCCATATATTCTGATAGGATCCTCGTCTTGTCCCTGTCGGATAGTTTGACCCCTTCTTCATCTAGTTGTTTCATCCCGTAGTTCACTATCTGCTTGACCATCTTTTCCAGTCCTATGGGTGATTGGCCGATGTGATGGAAGACCTCAAGGTCCACCTGCCCGAGGGAAGATTTGTCTGCTTGTCTCAATGCCTGTCTCAGCATCGAGAATTCTATGCTATAGTCATTGGGAAAATGCATACCCTCCAAGAGCTGTCTCCTTACAGAGAATTCTCCTGCTAGGGGATATCTCAAAGAATCTAGGCCCGAGAATGTCTCTGGAAAGACTCGTGTCAGAACTCTTAGCAAGGGAACCGCGAGAAGCCTAGTGACCCTTCCTCCAAAAACGTATTTTCGAACAATCGGCTCGAACCCGACGGTCAGCCTCCTGTAGCAGGCTTTGACCATCGAGAACCTTCCTTTTTCTTGATACCAGCTTTCGATAATCGGATTGCATAAGGCTATGACAAATTCTTTTGAGAAGTTCATTATGTCCGAGTCTGTGAAGCATACGACGTCTCCTTGTGTTATGGGAGTCGTGAGCCATAGGGCTGCGCCTTTTCCCACAGGAATGCCCAATGGAAAATCGAGCTCAAAGCCGCCGTACATCCTTAGTACATGTACTATGTTCTCATCGAACTGATGCACAGCCTTTACTGCGAAGTCGAAGAATCCGCGGCGGGCAGTCCTTGCTATCGCCCTATTCTCATTTATCAGCATGACTTGCCTTCGAAACAAATCTAGTTCGTCGAAAGCCATCTCCATGACTTTCTCGAGCACGTCGAAGACGGGTTTCCCGTCTTCATCGACCGAAGCGTCTACGACAACTATCTCGTCAACGTAGCCAACATCCACAAGTTGACTACATTCCGACATAACGCGTCTAATTGCGTTGAGTTCCAGTTCCCGTGTACCTTTGACGACGTCTATCTTGGTGGGAATAACCAGAGAAACTAGAGCCGGCCTTGGAAGATCAGCCTCATCTTTGACCATCAGATCTAGTTTTCTATTCAGGCATTTCACAACGTCGACATCCTTGAACGAGCCAAGGTAGGGAATCTCAGAGCGACTTTGCAGGTCCGTATCATCCAATTTCGGTGCTTCCTCACTTAACCCGGAGCATGTCTTCCAATAGATCGATTAGCTCCTCGAAGTCCGATACTACTATTCTAGCGATCTGTTTGAGCCTTGGTGATCTCGGTCGGTACGCGACTCCTATATCTGCACCAAGTGTCATGCAGACGTCAGATTCGCCATCTCCCACCGAAACAGCCAGACCGCCGAACTGATTTCTGAATTTCTGCAAGAACCAGAGTTTGCAGACGGAGTACTCTCTGCAGTTAGGTATCTTCAGGCAATTGTGCGGCGTCAAGAGCCTACCGGTCAAGACTCCGCCGCGAATCTCGGCGATGTTCCCATAAGTCGCGTCTAGACCAAGTCTCCTGGCCAGGCGTTCAGCTAGGAACTGGTAGGAATCGGTGACTACAGCTATGATGAAGTTTCGGTCTTTGATGAGGTCTACGAGCTCTTCGGCACCAGCGCTTAGAGGAATGGAGTCAAACAGCAGCTCCAGCGTTTCCCTAGCCTTTCCACGAAGGAGCTTTGTAATCTCCTGTGTTACCCTGTAAGCGGGTAATGTCAGGGATAGTTGATCGATATCTCTGAGCCTCTCTGAGAGACCAAGGGCGTCATACAACGTATCGATCGTCCTTTTGGAAAGGAGTGTGCCGTCCATGTCAAGCAACGCAACGCCGCCGATCTTCAACATTGCATCCCATGTATGTTGATTGCCTTTTCATAAACAGATATTGTCCGCTCTGTGGCGAGATCCCAAGAGAACATCCGTTTAACCCTCTGGCGTCCTCTCCTGCCCATTTCCGCCATTCCTGCAGGATCGGACAACAGGTCTACTATGGCACTCGCTAGTTCTTCATAATCGCCTGGTCTGACTAGGATGCCAGTTTCGCCATGAGCGACAACCTCGGGTAGCGCGCAGTGTAGAAAGGACACAACAGGTTTGCCGCAGGCTTGGGCTTCGGCTGGCGTTAGGCCGAAGCCTTCCCATAGACTCGGATAGCAGAAAAGATCACACGCCGCGTAGATTTTGGGCACTTCGCTTTCTGGTACGAAGCCCGTGAAAACGATAGAGCGTCTTATTGAAGGCGCTGTCAACATGGAACTTATCCTTGCAGTATCGTATCGGGCTGAACCAGCGATGAGGAAAATCGCCTCAGGGATCTGCTTCAAGATCAAAGGGGCTGCTTTGATCAAGTATTGTATCCCCTTGTAAGGGGCCAGCCTGCCAAGGAAAAGGACGACTGGACGATGAGCCAACCCATAGCGGTTCCTTATTTCCTCACCGTTGATTTCCGGACGAAACCTCTCTGAGTCAACTCCGTTGTAGATTACTTGGATTTTCTCAGGCCGGATCATGAAACGACTTGTGAGCTCATTCTTCAGAAACTCGCTAACGGATATTATCCGGTCCACGCCCACCCTTAGTGAAGGGAAAGTTCCAACTTTGTGGTCGATCATCTTCAATTTCTGCACGGGGTTTGCCCACAGTCCTACCGGCGCGAATCCATGGTAGGTGAACACATGAGGAACGTTCTTGATTGAATGCAAGTAGTTTCCGACGAATATGTCTGGATGATACTGTGTGTGCACGAGATCATAACCTCGGATGAGAGCACCCGCCTTCACAGCGAATCCAAGATGGCGAATGAACGGAATACGATCAAAGGAAGAGCTTACCGTCTTGATTGGCAGGGCGTTAAGATCTTCGAAGACTTCTCTGGCGAAGATTGTGACTTCATGCCCCTTCTGAATGAGGCGTCGTGCAATCTCTTTGATGTGAACGGCCTGCCCTGATCCCTTGTGCAAAGTCGTGCGGACTATGGCGATCTTCAATCCATTCGGTTCTCTTGTAGAATGGCCGATACGCAGTTTATGAAACCTCTTCCGTTCGCTACTAATGGATAGTGGTTCTGAGGCGTGCCATCCTATCTTTGAGATCCATTGCTTCTCGACGTCCAAGGGTCCGTTACACGTATACGTGTCGTTCTCCCGATCCATCCACGCGAATATAGCTTGAGGTCAGTCGTATGTATCTGAATTGTGCATTGTCTGATGGGTGCGAGCGTCTGTCATCGTCCGAATTCGTCGTCAAGGCCAACAGAGCAGGTCCAAGAGGACAGTCCACTCGTATTCGTTATGTTCTAGGCTCAGATTTGTCTTTTGGCGCCGGGAGAGGGATTTGAACCCTCGAGACCCAGAGGGTCACCAGCTATCCTACGTGCCCCTGATTCCGCAGCTCATTATCTCGTAACTTGTCTCAAGGCTGGCGCGTTGGTCCGAGCTTCGCTACCCCGGCCTCTGTACGGTGATGTCCGTTTCTCATACAAAAACTAGTTGGAAGCAAGCCACAAACTCTTTGATTCGACTGATCAATGAATTCCAGTCAATTTGCTCGCGACTGATTGCGAAAGTGGTCGTGACCTCAATATGATACTGGGAAGAAAAGAACTCAGAGAAAGAATGCAAAGCTCTCCGCCCTTAGTTGAAAATATGGTTGACCCGGAACGACAGATCGGCCCTAACGGGATCGATCTCACTCTGAGAAAGGTCGAGTCCTTTAAGACCCTTGGAACCATCGATTTCGACGACAGTCGTAGGACCGTTTCAGAATGCACTGAACTCCCCTTCGATGAGTCAGGTAGATTGCAACTGAAGCCAAGCGCCTACAAAATCACCTTCAACGAGATCATCAACCTTCCCGGTGATCTCACCGCAATTGCTAGAACGCGTTCCACCTTGCTCAGGTGTGGGGCATCCATCGAGACAGCTCTGTGGGATGCTGGATATCGAGGCAGGAGCATCTCAATGCTGGTTGTTCACAACAAGAACGGAATTACCGTTGAGAAGAATGCCCGCCTCCTGCAGCTCATCTTTCTCCCCTTGAGCTCTCCGACTGACGCCCCGTATCGAGGGGTCTACTTTGGAGAGAATGTCTGAGATCGAAAACCAAATGCGAATTCGGACGGTCCGTTGCTTTACGCGGTCCTTCGACCAGGGAAGACGACGTGAACCGTGACGGTGGGCAACAAGGCTGAGCATACAATGGGCACGGAATACGGCCAGCAGAGAAATCGTTAGCGGTTCTCTTGGTTGTACAGCAACTTCAGCCCGTCACTATTGCCGAGTTCTCCGATGTTTTGAGAAGGTGTTAGTTCGTCCCTGAGCGACGCAAACAACCTTATCTCTCTCTCGGCAAATTCCTGAGAGAGCTTCTCGCGCGGCCAGGGGATATCCACTTCGAAGCTTTCCTTCATCCTGCCGGGCCTCGCCGTCATAACGATGATTCTGCTCGACAGCTGAAGTGCTTCAGATATGCTGTGAGTGACCATAACGAAGGTCTTTCCGGTCTCCCGCCAGAGACGAACTATCTCCGCTCTGAGCGTGTTGGCAGTGAACTCGTCGAGCGCGCTGAAGGCCTCGTCAAGTAATATCATCTCGGGATCCGTAGCCAGAGCCCTAGCAAAGCCGACTCGCTGCCTCATTCCTCCTGAGAGCTCGACCGGATAGTTGTTCTCAAAACCTCTCAAGCCCACCATCTCAACGTACTTCATCGACAACTCTCTTCGCTCTTTCTTCGGCATCCCCTGCAGCTTCAAACCCAACTCAATATTCTCGACCACGGTCTTCCATGGAAGTAGCGCGAATGTCTGAAAGACCATGGTGATCTTAGGATGAGGTCCGGACAAAGGAGACCCATGAAACTTCACGATGCCAGAGGTCGCATCCGTCAGCCCAGCCATTATTCGAAGTAGCGTTGACTTTCCACGCCCGCTCGGACCTATAATACACAAGAAATCACCTTCACCTACGCTGAGGCTAACTCTATCCAGAACAGCGAGTCGCGTCTCACTCTTGTGGAATGCCTTGCATATCCTGTCTAGCTCCATCAGGTCATTCGTCATCTGCGCCACCTCCCGATCCGATCTTCAATCCTAGCGAAGACGCACCTGTCAGTCACCAGCACTGCTATTCCCACCGCGAGCATTCCAGCAAACGCCGCGTCAAGCCGAGGCGGAGATGCCATCGCCGTTTCTTTAATGTAATAGCCTATCCCAGGCACGAGAGCGATCATCTCAATCGCGAGAATTATCTGCCAGCAGTACATGAACGACAATCTGAAACCAGTTACCAAGCTAGGCCAGGCTGCCGGGAAGACAAGTTCCTTCAGCAGGGCAAGTTTTCGAGCTCCAAAGATTCTGACCACTTCGAACTGATCTGTAGGTATCGCCTTCACGCCCTCTCTCACTGAGAAGTATATCGGAGCGAAGGCACAGACACTGCACATGAACACCGCGCTCAGAGCACCGGTGCCGACCCAGTGAACGATGATCGGAAGTAGGGCGAGGTCAGGAAGGCTGTAGACAAGCATGACGAGTGGGGTAAGAGAGAGATCCAGTTTCCCCTTGAGGCCTGTCGCGAATGCAAGCGACATCGCTAGCAAAGCGGAGAACGTTATGCCTAGCAAGAGGTTCCGGTAGCTGAGAACAACCATACTTGAGAGGTCATAGGCTCTCTCGATCATTATTGCGACAATCTTCGAAGGTGTCGGAATGACATCCGCAGGTACGTCTGCGAGCGCAACAAAGACTTCCCAGAAGACAAACAACCCGATAAGGACGAAAATCCACTCGCCTTTCACGAACTGAGTTCGCAATACCATGATAGCCGATCTGTGGGGACGCGGCCTCTCGATCGCCTGAACAAGCGCATTGATTTCTGAGGTCAGGCGTTCAGCTTCTTCTCTTGTCAGCTCAGGAATAGTCACAGTTCTGGACCCGAAGGAAGTTTTGGTTGTGACCTGCGCTGTCCCATCGGCGGAGACGCGCGCGTCTATCACGTGGTCAATCTCTATCTCTGCGGGATACGCGAGATGGAGGGTCCATCCCATCGTCTTCTGCAAGTGACGATGCGATTCAACGAACGTCTTCAACGAACTGCGATGTCTCGACACAAGGTCAACGACAAGCCTCTTCCTCGTCAACTTCACCAGGTGAGCTTCCTTCTGGAAGACTAGAAG
>Ga0129297_10000451_pt1 | contig 19559 bp, 17 predicted proteins | sample I18A1metaG_FD_94708 | JGI IMG/M metagenome (GOLD analysis project Ga0129297, IMG submission 94708) | Lake sediment bacterial and archeal communities from Gulf of Boni, Indonesia to study Microbial Dark Matter (Phase II) - ​I18A1 metaG | ecosystem: Environmental > Aquatic > Freshwater > Lake >... | reverse complement strand
TTTACATTGATGGCTGCATTCAGTAAAGGATGATTAGGTGACACGGATAATCAAGGTACATCAGATGGGTAGAAGAGGGATGGAAACTAAGGAAGTAGGGCTTGATGAGGCGAAGCTGATTCTGGAAGATGCTATCACTGGAGGGTGGATAGTAGCTGATGCCAAAACTCGGGAAGTTATTTGGGAGATAGGTCCCGAAGTTGAGGAAATCATGATTATCGGTGTGTTAACTGGTGGCTAGAACTTTTATGACTACGCAAGCAGGTAGGACTAGTGATGATTTCTGAATTGCACAGCAGAATTCCTTATATGGTCAGATTTTTGGCTCAAATCTATCGCCTACTTTCAGTGATGCGGACTGTGTATATTCAAAAGCGGTAATCTTAGCTGACCCCTCCGGTTGTACTCGCTTCACTAGGATGGATCCACCTTTGCCAGAGACTATGATTCCCTTCTCTGTGACTTCTGTAACCTCACCTGATGGCCTGTCCCGACAGACTCTAAGCAACTCAGACTCGAATATCTTCAGTTTCGTTCTCCGGAAGTAGGTTGTGGCCCCTGGCTTGGGATTTGTTCCACGAATCAAATTATAGACCTTGAATGCTGGTTTGAACCAATCGATAATAGCTGCCTTTTCTGTGCACAACGGCTCGTAGGTGGCTTGGGACTCATCCTGGGGAATGCGGGGGGCTTTGCCGGCGCGGATAAGTTCAATACTCTCTATCAGTGCCTCCACCCCGAGCGGGAAAAGCTTGTCGAAGTAGAGTGAGCCAACGGTGTCATCAGGGGAAATATCTACCTCCTTTTGTAGAAGGATGGGTCCGGTATCTATCTTCTCATCAGGCCAGAAAATGGTAACCCCTGCCTTGGTATCACCATTGATTATAGCCCAATTGATGGCGCTCCCGCCCCGGTGTTTCGGGAGTAAAGAGGGATGGTACTGAATCGTTCCCAATTTTGGGTAGTTCAAGATATTTAGAGGCAAGATATCGGTCACAAACGCCATGACATTGAGATCTGGTTCAAGCTTGACATACTCAGTATAGACTTTTGCCCCCCATGTTTTTCCTGGCTGGAAGACTAGAATCTCCAGCCTCTTGGCTGCTTCCTTGAGAGGATCAGGTCTCCTTGGGGTATCAACCGGCACATAAATGCCCACCACCTGTTCGCCTCTCTGGAGTAGGGCTTGCAGGACCTTTTCGCCAAAGGCAGCTTGTCCAATCAATACAATGCGCATTCCCACCATCCCGTTATTTGGCGATGATTATTAAATTATCTCTTCAGCCGCCAGCTTAGCGATTTCCTCCCAAGCAAATCCAAACTCTAGTAGAATCTCCTCTTTATGCTGGCCTAACTCAGGTGCTCCCATTCTTATCTTACCCGGGGTCTTACTAAGTCTGACCGGAATACCTACTATCTTAATTGGACCAGCGACGGGATGGTCAAAATCAACTATGTAGTTGTTCGCTGTTATTTGTGGGTCATTAGCTACTTCTTGATAGTCATTAACCGGGCCGCAGGGGATATCCACCTTTTCTAAGTCTTCTATCCATTTGTCCCTAACTCTGGTGAGAAAGACCTTATCTAAGATGGAAATCAGTTCTTCTGCGTGTTCCCTTCGGGTATCGATACGATTAAATCTAACGTCATCTTGTAGTTCCTCTATTCCTAGTACCTTGCAGAAGTTAGCCCAGTGTCTGTCTGCTTGAAGTGCAGCTACTATTAGCCATCTACCATCGCTGGCTTGATAAGTATTCCACAGTGGATTGGCTACAGTTTTCCTCGATATTTTACCTGGGCTTTTCCCTGAGAAAAGGTAGCGTTGTAAGGCAAGCTGCCCAAAGGCTGCTTGGCTGCCTAAGAGGGATACTTCCACTTCTTGCCCTATCCCTGTTCGCTCACGAGTAAAAAGAGCGACGACAATACCATAGGCCAACAGTGCCGCACTAATCCAATCTGCAGCACCGATCACCTGAACCAGAGGTGGTGGTTGGTCAGGCTCCCCGGCAACGCTCAGCATGCCTCCCCTGCCTTGGGCGATAACATCAAAAGATGGCTTCCCAATATCGGGACCTCTGCTACCAAATCCATTTCCAAAGGCATAAATGAGCTGAGGATTCATTTGAGATAAGGTATGGTAGTCTATCTCCAATCTTTCCGTAACACCTGGCCTGAGATTGTGCACGAAAACGTCTGACTTCTCTATTAACCTATAAAAGACCTGCCGGCCGCTCTCCTTCCTGAGATCAAGTGTTAATCCCTTTTTATTGCGGTTATGGCACTCAAAATAGGTATTCAAGATAGATTGATCACTGCGCCATACTAACCCACGACCAGGGTCTCCCCGAATAGGTTCCTCTATCTTAATTACCTCTGCCCCCATGTCGGCAAGCATGGCAGTAGCGACAGGCCCTTGCTGCCATACTGTTAAATCTAAAACCTTAATACCTTCAAGCGGCATTGTCATTTGCTCATGCCTCCGTCAAAGTCTGAGTGGCTATCTCGTTACTTCCTAATATTTACGATATGCCCAGTAGCCCTCCCCAAAAGGAGGGATGAAATCAAGCGTTGGTCTCTCGTTCCACTGCACTGCTTCTTTTATAACACGACCTGACTTAGTGCAGTAAGGTCTTAGGCTTCTGCCCAGTACCCATTCCAAGACTCTCCCTAGTTTGAGCATTCTATCTATGTCTACACCGGCATCAACACCCATCTCATCAAGCATGACCAAAACATCCTCAGTGGAAGCATTGCCAACGATATCAGAATCAGTGTAAAGTGGGCCGGTTCCAATACCGGGTACTCCATCAACAATGAACGCGGGTTGCCCACCGAGTTGCCCCAGAGAAGTTTCCACAATGTTGGCTCCTGCCAAAACTGCCGCCATATAGTTGGCTAGTCCCATACCTCTAGGGTCGTGGAAGTGGGCTACCTTGAATTTAATTTCATCGTGTTTTCCAAACCTATCAATAAGGTCAGACATATATTCGTAGATTTTTAATGGGTTTGCCTCTCCAGTAGTATCACAAGGGGTAAACTTTTTAATGCCTAAGTCAAGTCCCCGTTTTATAAGTTCAATGGTGTTCTCTATTGGCACTGGTCCATCTACTGGAGAGCCGTATACACAGGCTATTGCCATGTCAATCTCAAAACCGTTCTCTTTGGCAATCCTGACCATTTCAGGGATTTCCTCAAAATATTCTGCCCGTGTTCTACCAGAGTTTATCTTACCGTGCTTATCTTCTGCTGAAATAGTGAAGGCAACACTACTGGGACCGAACCCCTTCTGTTTCGCTTCGGCTGCCCTTTCAAATGCCTTAGTCGTCATTCCGTAACACTTCAGATGCACCTCACCCTTTTGAACCTTTGGATTTTGGTAGACTCTCTTTAGTACCTCCTCAGCATCTTTGTGTTGAGGAAGAAGTCTGGGATGAGCAAAATTGGTGACCTCTACTGCCTTATACCCAGCCTCGATAAATTGCTCAATAAACCAAACCTTCGTCTCAGTCGGGATGAACTTTGATTCGTGCTGGAGACCATCCCGGGCAAATAACTCCAGCATCTCTATCTTCTTGGGTAACTGGGCACGCATGTTCCATTTCATGTAAATTTTACCTCCGAGAATATGGTTTGCAGACTATGATACTTTGTTCACACCAAAGAAACGATATTTCGTTAGGATTTTCTCTGCACCTTTCTAAGGCAAATGTGCCAATTTGTTCACCTGGAAGAGACTCTGCTAATACTCTTAATTACCCACCAGTTTCTCTATGTAAGCAGACTCCTGGCTATGATAATCTTTTGGATATTTGATGTCCCTTCAGTTATAGGAAACGCACGAGAATCCCTGACGTATCTCTGTATTGGGAAATCCATTGAAAAACCGTAGGAGCCATAGATTTTGAGCGCCATGTCGGCTGCTTTCATGCCAGCTTCACTGGCAAAATATTTAGCTACTGCCACTTCAGTAATATCCTGGATCCCCCTGTCTTTATTGGCTGCTGCCTGATAGACAAGCATTCTTGCTGCTTCATGCTCAATGTACATTTCAGCAATTTGGTCCTGGATCATCTGAAAGTTAGCAAGCGGTTGTCCAAATGCTTGTCGCTCCTTGACATACTTAATGCTGTCTTCTAAGCAAGCCTGACCAACACCAACGGCTCTGGCAGCGGCACATAGGCGGGTATTACCAAGCATTCCCATCAAAATTTTGTAGCCCTCACCTCTAGCTCCTAACAGGCAGTCCTTCGGTATCTTGACGTCATTAAATGCCACCTCCCCGGTCACCGTACACCATAACCCCAGTTTGTCATAGGGAGTGGTAGTAACTCCTGGAGTGTTTTTCATATCCTCAATAATGAAACAGGAAATGCCTTTGTGCTTTAGCTCACGGTCTGTGTAAGCCCAGAATAACCCCATATCGGCTACCGGACCGTTTGTTATCCAAGCTTTGGTTCCGTTTAGGATAAAGTGATTATCCTTTTCCACTGCCGTTGTTTTCATACCGGCCACATCAGAACCGACATCGGGTTCAGTGGAGCCAAAGCAAACAAGAATATCCCCAGTGCTGAAACCAGGTAAGTATTTTTCCTTCTGTTCCTTCGTACCGTATTGGAGAATTACTAATCCCGGACCTACCGCCTGCGACATCGAGTATGTAGAATAGGAGGCACTCACACGGGCTAATTCCTCGGTAATGAGAGCAGTGCTCAGAAAGCCTATATTGCTCCCGCCGTACTCTTCCGGGAGTACAGTGCCGAGTAGCCCAAGTTTGCCCATTTCACTGACGACTTCCCGCCGAAACACGTGTTTTGGCTCATCCTCTTCCCTAACCACAGAGAGTCGTTTTTCGGCAAAATCCCGGGCTAATCTTTTTATAGCCTTCTGCTCATCAGTTAGCTCGAAAAACATCCCCTACCTCGCAACTCTTACTTAAACCCGTATTTCCGCCAGTTTTTTTTAACCATATCCATGGTATCCTTATCAGGGTAAGCAACTGGAGCGAATCTCTCCCCAAACAGCTTGTCCGATCGGGGTCTTAGTATTGATTTGGTAGCATCAATCAGGAGCTTTGTTCCTTGGTTACCTCCGGCAGTTAATCTCTTCAGGTCAGGGTGGGCAATCGGGTCAAGCGCATGTATCCAGTGCGGGAACTGAATAATGTCCTCAGGCGGGTCGACTCTATAAGCCAGAGCCCAAAATACCTCGTTAAGATTATATATATCAATATCTGAATCGGTTACAATGATGTTCTTACCTATCTGGTGAGACCCCATCCAACCCCATATATTTGCTGCTACCGCTTGTACCTGACCATAAAAGCTATTGTCTATCGCCACGATTACGGTGGGATAAGCCGTGCTGGGGTCATTATTCACTGCAACAATCCCGGGCATCCTTTTCTCAAGCATGTCCCACAGCATTGCACTATGGGAAACTGAGCAAAGCATATGATCTTCGACAATAGGCTTACCTTCTAGTGTTCCCCGAAAGATGGGGTTGTTTCTATGGGTAATGCAGTTCACCTTAAACACGGGTCTCTGGCTTGGCGCACCGTAATAACCGGTATACTCGGCAAATGGGCCGTCATTCTTAAACGTTTTGGCGTCGGTTAAAATCTCACCCTCGAGGACAATCTCAGAAGATGCTGGAATACGAAGGTCTACCGTTTCACACTTGACCAATTCAACTGGTTCTTGCCTTAAGGCTCCCATGATATCCCATTCATCCACATACTCTGGAACTGGCGTAGCCGAAACTGCTGGCATGATTGGGTCACCACCTATGGCAACCGCACAGGGCATGTTCTGCCCCTTTGGTCGGTACTTCCTCCAGTGCATCCAAATATGTTGACCTTGGGCAACAGACATGCTGGTGGTGTTCCTATCGTGAATCACCTGGCGGTACATCCCCACGTTTTCCCAGCCGGTGTCCGGGTCTTTGGTTATCACTCCATGCCAGGTACCTATGTACCGGCCGCCATCAAGCTTATGCCAGTGGGGAGTAGGAAACTGGAACAGGTCAACCTCGTCTCCCTTCAGGATATTCTCCTTGCAGGGTCCTGAGTCGATAACTACTGGCTTAATCGGTTTCTTACAGCGTTCCCGCCAGACCTGAATTAGTTCCCTGTAGCCTGTATCTTTAGGCAAGCCTAGCATCATGGCGACTCTGGCGCGGGTTGCCACTCCTCCGGTGAACAGCTGGGTGCAGGCTGTGTCTTTGTAGTCCTTAATGTTTTCAAAAAGTACTGCTGGCCCAGAGGTATCGCAGACTTCCCGTGCTATTCCCCCGATTTCCAGATACCAGTTTACCTCACGCTTAACCCTGATTAGTTCTCCTTCCTTCTCTAAAGTAGTGAGCCAATCTCTTAAATCATTGTATGCCATTCTGCTGTACTCCCTGATTACCTCGTTAGCCTAGGTCTGGTCTTCACACAGTGTGCCTCCCCCCTGACTACCTAAATTGCGAAAAGTCAGGCTTTCTCTTCTCTTTGAACGCAGTTTTAGCTTCTCCAGCCTCTTTGGAAGCCCAGTACATCTTAACCGCATTCTCCGACCACATCTCAAAACCGTACATGTGGTCAGTCTCAGCATTAAAGCTAAGCTTACAGAACTTGAGCGCGGTTGGTGATAGTAACAGGATCTCCTGACACCATTTATCTACTTCCTCTTCTAACTTGTTTAGGGGTACTACTTTATTTACCAGCCCCATCTCCAGTGCCTCTTGAGCTGTATACTGACGACACAAGAACCAAATTTCTCTGGCTTTTTTCTCACCAACAATTCTCGTCAGGTATGTGACACCAAAACCGGCATCAAAACTGCCCACTCTGGGGCCAGCTTGTCCGAACTTCGCGTTTTCTGATGCTATAGTCAAGTCACAAATTACCTGAAGTATATTACCACCGCCAATAGCATAGCCATTGACTGCGGCAATTACCGGCTTTGGTATTGTTCTAAGCCGACGGTGTACCTCAAGGTGCCAATATCCCATATCTCCGGAGTAGCCCTCTGGTTGCGCTGCTTCCTTGACATCCCCGCCAGTACAGAATGCCTTGTCTCCGGCACCAGTAAGCACAACAACACCAACGTTAGAATCATGTTCGGCATCAATCAAAGCCTCGGTTATCTCTCTAAGAGTATTGGCAGTAAAGGCGTTGTAAGCCTGAGGGCGATTAATGGTTATTTTGGCGATACCATCCTTCTTTTCGTAAAGAATATCCTTATACTCCATAATTAACTAACCTCCTTTTTCAATCGGTCTAACGTCCCTTGAATACCACGGGCTTTTTTTCTAAGAAAGCCTTAATTGCCTCGTTAAAGTCTTCAGTATCTCCCATTTCCCGCTGCAGTTCCTCCTCCACTTTCATGCATTCGTCCAGGTCAGTAAGTTCCAAACCCCTGTTTACTGCCTTCATTATTAGCCTGACCGCTACGGGCGCTTTCTGACTGATTACCTTAGCTATAGCCAGTGCTGTTACCATCAATTGATCCGCAGGGACTATCTTGTCGACAAGGCCCAGGCGGTATGCTTCTTGAGCCGGAATATTCTCCCCGGTAAGCAAATAGTAGAGTGCAGCTCCCTTGCCAATCATACGCGGTAGTAACTGCGTCCCGCCAGCACCCGGGATAGCTCCCAGGGCATTCTCGGGTTGTCCCATGACTATGTTGTCAGCGGCAACCCTGATATGGCAGTGCATTGCTAACTCCAGTCCTCCCCCTAATGCCAAGCCATTCATGGCGGCGATTACGGGCTTGGTTGCCTTCCTGATTTTAGCTAATATTTGGTGGTCGCCCCGGGAGATTGCTGCCATTCCCTCCCCGCCCTTACCAATAAATTCGGCAATATCCTTACCCGCGGCAAAAGCCCTGCCGGCGCCGGTGATGACGATAACCCTAATCTCATCATCAGCCATGGCTTCAGCAAATGCCTTGTCCAGCTCAGCCATTACTTGGCTGTTTAATGAATTCAATACGCGCGGACGATTAAGGGTAATAATCTCGACATTGCCCTTCAGTTCGATAAGCAGATTTTCGTAGCTCATAAATATCTCCTTCTACCGATTTGGCGAATCAGTGATTTAGATAGGTGTCATCCAGAACATCCAAAATAGGGGCAGCCTAGTATATCTTGGTTGGGCCAATCTGTTTACCCTGCTCATCATAAGTGTACCAGCCGTGACCAACATCCGTCCCATAGTGACCGGCTTCAGCCATCTTGACCAAGAGGGTCGGCGGTGCAAATCGTTCGTCGTGTAGCTGTTCATAAAGTGTCCGGAAGGCAACTACGTTGGAGTCGTTACCAAACATATCCATAAGCTGGAACGGTCCGAATCGGTGACCAAGACCTTCTCTTATTGCGGTATCGACTTCTTCCACCGTAGCCGAACCTCGTTCCACAGCTCTGATAGCCTGAATCAGGAATGGGAAGAATATAAAATTAACGATGTAACCTGGTAAATCCTTGCACTTAATTGGAATTTTCCCCAAGCCATCTTTTAAGAAAGTTATTGTGAAATCAATAGTCTCCTGGCTGGTTTGCAATGCTGGCGCTACTTCCACCATCCTCATCTGATGTGCCGGGAAATTATAATGAGTCCCAATTACCCTGTCCGGACGCCCAGAGCCGGCAGCCAAGGCAGTAATTGATACCAGAGAGGAGGCAGTGGTAAAAATAGTGCTTTTCGGGCAAATCTTGTTTAGTTCAGCAAAGTTAGCGATCTTTAAGTCCATGATATCGGGTACGGCATCAATTATGATCTGGCAGTCCTTAAGGTCTTTGAAATTGGCTGTCACGGAAACACGGGACATTGCCGTTTCCTGTTGTACCTCCGTTATTATGTTTTTCCGTACCAGAGCAGGAAAACATTGTGCAATTCTTTTGGTAGCATCCTCGTCCAATCCCTTACTTATGTCCCGTCTCTTAACTACTACGTCATACTTCAGGGCTAATGCTGCCGATATTGTCGTGCCTATAGCCCCGCAACCTATGACTCCTACTTTCTTCACGTCTTCTAGTTTCATTTATTTTGAACCTCCTTCTTTAAAGAGTTATGCGCTAGATTTTTGTATATGCTAAATTACAAATTTGTGAGTCATATCATAGCACACGATGGCGCTGCCTTTCGAATCAATTGCGATAGGCTGAACTGCTGTGACACACAATAATTAATGCAAGTACTGGGATCACGAATTAAACCCTGTCTCGTTGGCAATCCCCTAATATTTCGACTGTGCCGCACTTGCTTTAACCTTGTATTGGTAAGCTCAATTCATCTCGCCCCCTAATCTGGGCAATCCAGCGTCCAATTCAGGAATATTTAAATAACTCACGGTTCTTTTCTAACTTGCCCGTGCCTCTGAAACCAAGCTCACCTACCTTGCCTTAAATATTTGGACAAGTGCCCGTCTGGTCAACACTTCCACCATTTCTCGGCGATAATCGGCAGAGCAACGGACGTCAGATATGGGACGGGCTTCTTTAGCCGCAGTCTCGGCTGCTTTTTCAATTACCTCATTTTTATACTGCTTCCCTTTAACTATCGCCTCAGCCTTCTTTACTCTTATCGGTGTTGGGGCTACAGCGCCAAGAACTATTTTAGCATCGCTACATGCGCCATCCTCACCCAGTATGAGCAAGACAGCAACACCTACCGCAGCGATATCTACAGCCCCCCTAGGGAAAAGTTTAAGGTATACTCCTCTGGCGCCGGGCATTGGCTTTGGCACTTGAATCTCAGTAAGCAGTTCGTCAATCTGGAGTACAGTTTCACCAGGGCCAGTGAAGAACTCCTCCAAGGGAACAGTCCGCTCGCCTTTGGGGCTGACTAGCTTCACCCTAGCACCTAGGGCAATTAAGGGTGGAGCCGTGTCTGCAGACGGGGCTGCGTTACACAGGTTGCCGCCAATGGTACCCATGTTGCGAATTTGAGGTGTACCTATCTTAGCAGCAGCCTCAGACAGGAGACCAAATCTCTTTTGGATAATCACCGAGCCGGCAATAGAGTCATTACTGGTCAATGCCCCAATCCTGAGCCCCTTTACCTTGTCGTAATCAATGTAGTCCAAATCTGTAATGCCCTTAAGGCTAACTACATATTTTGGGGTTAGTTCTCTTTCCTTCATTTTTACCAGCAAGTCGGTGCCACCAGCAATTACCTTTGCTGCCTTCCCATATTGGGAGAGCAGAGAACAAGCCTCAGCCACAGTCTGTGCTGCCAAATATTCAAATCTTGGCAACGACATTATTTCTCTCCCTCTTCTTCGCTTTTAATGCTTTGAGTATCTTCTCCGGCGTTACTGGAAGGTCTCTAATCCAGACCCCGATAGCATCATGGATAGCATTAATAATGGCTGGAGTCGGGCTTATTACCAGCCCCTCACCTGCCTCCTTAGCACCGTATGGGCCGTTCGGCGTTATTGTTTCAACTGGAATTCCTTTCATCTCAGGAATGTCCTGGGAACGAGGTAGCTTGTAATCGGCAAAGTTGGGGTTAAGAGTTTTGCCGTTTTCAATGATGAAGTCCTCATGGAGCGCCTGTCCTTGTCCCTGAACCATCGACCCTTCACACTGACCTTCTACTGCCATTGGGTTCAGCGCCCTACCGCAATCGTGAGCCATTACCGACCTGACATGTCTTACCTGCCCGGTCTTGATATCCACCTCAACCTCAGAAACCTCGGCACCGAAGCTATATTCCTCTGAGGCACCGCCCTCACCTGTCTCATAATCGAAAGGTCCTACCGTGGTAAAGGTATATGAACCTCGCCCCACGATTTGCTTACTTTCGGGAGGTGTACTAGCAATCCTTGCCAATTGTTTGAAGGTCAACGATTTCCCTGGATCGCTTTTGACGAAAACCTTGCGGTTCTCAAATTCTATATCATCGACACTTACCCCCAGCCTTCTGGAAGCCACCTCCTGAAGCTGCCTCTTAGCATCGGCTGCTGCCAGTTTGGTTGCGTTGCCAGCCATGTAGGTAACCCGGCTGGAGTAGCTACCGACATCTATCGGCGTAAAAGCGGTGTCAATCATGGAAAAGCCGACATCCTCCATGGCTATACCCAATTCCTCAGCAGCAATCATTGATAACACAGTGTCTGAACCTTGACCAATATCGGTTGCCCCGGTGAGCAAGTTTATGGTGCCATCCTCGTTGACCTTAACCACCGCGCTGCAGTAATCATGGGGATGGAGCCTTTCTCCGGTGACGAAGCCATGACAGGCAATTCCGATGCCTTTGGCAATGCTACCCTCGACCTTCTTCCTCATCCGCCGTTTTTTCCAGTTGCTGGCTTGGGCAGCTCGCTCAATAGCCTCAGTAAGACCACAGGTAGATATAGGCATCTTTCCTGCGGTTATGTCTCCGGGTTTGAGGACGTTTCTTAGCCTTATTTCTACCGGGTCAATCCCCAGGTCTTCGGCGATCATATCTAACTGAACATCGGCAGCAAATCTAGTGTGGGCAGCCCCATGGCCTCGAAGAGCTACTGCTACAGGTTTGTTGGTATACACCCTTAGCCCATCGAATTTCAGGTTCGGTAGCCGATAGGGGAGACCCAGCATCACGCCGGCTAAGTACATAGTTATCGGACCAGTAGCGGTATACGCTCCACCATCGGCAACAGCTTTGCATTCAAGAGCGACTAAGGTGCCATCCTTTTTTACGCCCGTTTTTATATCCATGAACATGGTATGTCGGCGGCGACCGGCGGTAAGGATTTCCTTCTGAGACAGGACAATCTTTACCGGTCTCCCCGTCTTTCTGGAAAGGAGAGCAGCCGCAAAATCGCAGTCAAAGGAATCGTTTTTGCCCCCGAAACCTGCGCCAATATAAGGTTGAATAACCCTCACCTTATCCAGTGGGATGCCGAGTATTAGCGCAAGATGTCGCCACAGGAAGTAAGGGCATTGTTTTGATGCCCAAACCGTGATCCCTCCGCTTTGGTCATAACTTGCCAAAATTGCGTGAGGCTCAAGAAAACCATGAAGGACCCGGCCGGTGGAGAACCTGTCCTTTCTAATGTAATCTGATTCCTTAAACCCCTTTTCTACATCACCGAAATGGTAGTGGCACTCCCAGCTCATGTTGTTTTTAATGTAGTCGTGAATCTGGGGTGCCCCGTCCTTCATTGCTTCGAATGGGTCAAATACTGCCGGAATCTCCTCATATTCCACCTTGATAAGTTCTAACGCTTCATCAGCTATATCTTCGTCAATGGCAGCTACAGCAGCCACCCCTTCCCCTACGTAGCGCACCTTATCTAAAGCTAGCGCACCCTCGTCTCTGGTAGTGGGTAGTACACCCCGTTTAAACCCACCAAAGTCCTTACCGGTAATGACCCCTCCAACGCCGGGCAGTCTTTCTGCTTGCGTCACATCAATGTTAGTAATCCGGGCGTGGGGGAAAGGACTCCTCAAGATTTTCCCGTGTAACATTCCTGGTAGGCTAAAATCGGCAGCATATTTAGCACCGCCGGTAGCCTTTATCATTCCGTCTATTCTCGGCAGGCGTTTGCCTATGACTGAATACTCTTTCATGTTCTCTTCTGTCCCCAATTATAGTGTTTTTGAGACTGCGAGTATCGCTTCAACAATTTTGGCATAGCCGGTGCAACGGCAGAGATTACCGACTATGGCACTTTTCACCTCGTCTTCGGTTGGCTTAGGATTTCTATCAAGAAGTGCTTTGGCGGAGAGAATCATTCCCGGGGTGCAGAATCCACACTGGATGGCACCATGGTTGACAAAGGCTTGCTGGATGGGGTGGAGTTGCCCGTCCTTAGCTAGACCCTCAATAGTGAGGATGTCCTTTCCTTGAGCTTCTATTGCTAACACAAGGCAGGAAACTACCGGCTTTCCGTTTATGATAACGGTGCAAGCACCGCAGTCGCCTGTATCGCAAGCCTTCTTGGCTCCAGTGAAACCAAGATTGTCCCTCAGTACCTCCAGCAATGTCCGTCGTGGCTCAATTGTTGTCTCATAAGTCACGCCGTTTACCCTTAGCCTTATTTGTTGCATAATAGACCGTCCCCTATCTAAAAGTTACAAGGAGGATATGATTGGACAAAATTCAAAAAAGTTTAATACTATTCGTTATTGCCTACTAATGAGTTCGTGGTCGAAGTTCGACAACGCACATTTTCATTATACCATACCTTGTCAAGACATCGGCACGAGGCAATTTGAATCGCTATATACCACCCTTGTTGACAAGATATGCTATAATTGAAACATATCGTCGACGAACTTCGTGCGTGACTTAGCAAAAGAAAGTGCTTAGGTGGCAACCCTCTTGCTTCTGAATTACGGTCACTTTATTGGCATACTACTAATGGTGGTTTTATATTAGTCGTGTTTGTTGTTGAGTTATGGGATTGGTGCAGACTAGCCGTGGTAGGTGGACTAACCGCAGTGGCTAGATACTCAGTGGCTATCAGTCGGCGTCGACGGCAGTAAAAATTGTAAGCCTGAGGGAACTTATGAAAGAATCTCTATCTGCAAACGAAGCTCTTAGATTGTGGGTACTGCTAGGTCAGGCAAGAGACGTAATACGTAATGCTATACGGAGAGAATTAGAACAATTCAATGTTACTCCTAGGCAGGCTGCCGTGTTAATGGTTCTTCAGGCTAATGCTGAAAAATTGACGCCGGCTGAGATATCGCGGCAGCTTTTCCGAGAACCTCACACCATTTCCGCAATCCTGAAGAGAATGGAAAAACAAGGATGGTTAACAAGACACAAGGACTTGAATAAGAAGAACCTAATAAGAGTAGCCTTAACTGAGGAAGGACGCAAACTCTATCTCAAAACAAGCAAGCGAAAGTCTATACACAAAATATTCTCTTGCTTATCTAAGGAAGATGTCAGGCAACTGAGTTCATGCTTGGAGAAACTAAAGCGCAGGGGAATGAAAGAAATTGGAATGAAACACGACACGTTCTTTTCACCCTGACAGCGAGTGCTGTAGAAACCCTTATCGTAATGTGTACCCAAACCGGCTAGCTGATTTATTGCTTGGTTAAACCATGTGATACCAAGGCTCAACCTTAAGGTCTGTAAAAAGACCAGCTCTTACACCGGGATCATTTTCTGCAATGCTCTTTGCCTCCTCTAAAGAATCCGCTATTATTAACGATAATCCCCATGTAAAAGCGACTGTTGGTCCCCCAGCCAGTATCTTGCCCGTGGAGCTTAACTCCTTGATATACCGTAGATGAGCTTCAACCTGAGGAGCGATATCTTCAGGTAATCTACCCCCGGGCTTGAGCGCCTCGAAATGTGCTTTCCTGAATTTAGGAGAGATAGTCGATGTCACTACATAAGTTCCCATGGTTGTCCTCTTTCTTTGCCTGACTTCTTTCCTATGTAATCTTCTGGGGGGGGCATTCTTTACGCAAATAGGGTTCTCTCTACATAATTTCTGCCGCCGCCACCGTTTTCATCAGAACTGGCTTCAGATTGAAATTTTGCTGTGCTAAAAATAGATGCCCTTTATATTATCAAATTGCGCCAGTTTTTCCAGTGCATCTTTTCCCAGCCTGTCCGCATACTCAGTCCACCTCAGCTAACCATAAATGTGGTGCAGAGGTGGGGGCATAGTCCTTGACATGTTGTGTTATAATGTTGACAAATTAAGAAATAGCGTGTGCGAATTTCGACCACGAACGACTATCAGAAAATAACGAAGAGCAGTACATAGGCTCTTCAAAGGGTTCCTGAACTAACTTGACAGATTATACGTCGCAGACGAGCAGACTAAACATCTCTGTAAAGAAGGCTGGATAAATCTGTGGAGGAGAACAAATGAGAGAAACCTACGGTGGTGAGATAATTGGCAAGGTTCTTAAAGAGGAAGGTATTAAATACTTCTTTGGTGTTCAGGGAGCGCATATGTGGGGCTTGTTGCTGGGTATTTGTGAGCAGGATATCAAGATGATTCATATGCGCCATGAGCAAGCCGGTGTCTATGCTGCCGATGCTTATGCCAGGGTGACTAAAAGCCCTGGAGTATGTTTTGGGACTGCCGGGCCCGGTATGCAGAACATGGTAGCCGGCATATCCCAAGCCTATGTCGCTCGAAGCCCGGTCCTAGCCCTCTTTGGTCAGCACCCCGTATTTGAGGATGGACTGAAGGGACTTCAAGTAGGCTGGGGAACTGATGTAGTGAGGACGACGACTAAATGGGGTTTGCGTGTAGTAGATGGTAACACCGTGGGGTATTGGGTACGCAGGGCTCTTCGGGACGTTCTGACCTATCCTCCAGGACCTGTTGCTTTAGACCTGCCGCCAGGGACGACAGCGCCTCGATTTCGAGAAGAAAGACAAAGGTACACTGGCTGGCGAGGTCCGGTTTCGACAGTGCCAGCAGGGCCAGCTGATGAGGGGCTGGTAGAGAAGGCGGTAAGAATACTGCTGGATGCGGAGAGGCCAATAATAATGGGCGGTGATGGCATTTACTGGTCTAATGCTTCCGCTGAGCTTCAGGAACTTGTTGAGCTGCTTCAAATCCCGGTTAATACGCGGAGGATGGGACGGGGAGCAGTGCCGGATGACCACCCACTTGCCGTTGGCGGGCGGTATCGCGGAAGGCTATTGCGTGACGCCGATGTTGTTCTAATCGTTGGTCATTGCATAGGATATCTAGAAGGTTATGGGCAGGGCCCCCCTTATGGTAGCTGGAATGTGAACGCTAAATATATTCAGATAACAGAAAGCCCTCAGGACCTGAGCCTTATGATACCCACTGAGTTGGAAATTCTCGGTAACGTAAAAACGGTGCTTCGGCAGATGATAGACTGTGCTTCGACTTTAGTTAAAAAAGCACCTAAAAGAGAGGCATGGCTAAAGCTCTTAAGCGAGAGCCGTCAGGTCTCGGAACAAAGACAGCAGCAAGAAGAGCAGGGGGCTAAGAACGCTTCGCCAATTCACCCCGCAGTGCTAGGCCGAGAAGTTGCTAATTTTCTGGATGATAGTGCCAGAGATGCTATTGTTATTTTTGATGCCTTTACGGGTACAGCTTACTTTACTGATAGGCTGACAAGCAGATTTGCCGGTCAGGTCCTGGATGGGGCAGAGCAAGGGGGGGTAGGGCAAGGCATTGGTATGGGCATAGGTGCCCAACTTGCCCGTCCTGGTAAACCAGTGCTCTCCTATATGGGTGACTTGGGGATGGGAGTCGGTGCCATGGATATTGAAACCGCGCTGAGGTACAAGCTACCGGTGGTATATTTAGTCAACTGTAATAGCACAAATATCTCCGGTGTTAGAGATGTATATTTTGCGAAAACCAAGTTAGCTGTGGTTCGTGATTCCTCGCCCGGCATGGTTTGGGACTTTCTGCCCAACATCAGGTATGATAAGATGTTTGCTCCGTTGGGCTGTTATACTGAGCATGTGGAAAAACCAAGTGAGATTCGCCCTGCCCTGGAAAGGGCCTTTAATTCTGGGGTCACCAGTGTGGTTAATGTCGTTACTGACTCTAATGTTACTCACCCGCTAAACCTGATGCCAATCTCATCTGCGTTATTAGCCATGTTGAGCCCGGAACAATTACCTGAGCGTGGTAGGAAGATTCTCTATCCCGATTCAGGTTGATTAAGGGTTATAAGATAACAAATAGTCTCATTAAGGAAACGTTAGGCTAGTCAAAATACTAGGTGCAGGCATTTGGGCAATCTACAGTCGGTAGAAAGGTAAAAGTGGGGCAAACTGAATATAAAAGGTTCGAATCTATAAGGCTCCAGAGAGACATTATAGACAAGAACTATCAGAGGGCTATTGAGGCCCATGATAGAGGTATCCCCGTAGTTTGGACTGCCTCCGATTTCCCCGCAGAGATTATTTACGCCATGGATATGATACCTGTGTATCCAGAAAACCTGGCAGTCATGGTGCTTGTTAAGAATGAATTGGTCGGGCTTGCCAACTTGGCTGAGGAAAAGGGTTATATTCAGGATATCTGCGCCTATGCTCGGTGCAACCTTGGTTCTGTTGAATCAGGGATCAGTCCTATTGGTCCTATCCCGAAGCCGGATGTCTTATGCGTAAATACGTGTCAGTGTTTCCAGGTAATGAAGTGGTTTGAAGTCCTGAGTCGGCACTTTAATGTCCCTTACTATGTGCTCGATACCGGCTTTTTGCCCGAGTACAGTTGGGATAAGATAGTACTCAACAAAGATGGAGACCCCTCAAATGGTAGGAGTGCCAAGCAGTATCTTAAGCGGCAATTACAGGAGTTTGTCGCTCTGTTAGAAGAGACAGCACACCGCAAGATGGATTACGACTATCTCAGGGAGATTTTGGACCGTGTGAATCGCACATCTCAGCTGTGGTTTGAGATAATGGAGTCAGCGGCTAATATCCCTTCGCCTATTACTGTGTTCGACCTCTATATAGCCATGTCTGTCATATTTAGTATGCGCGGCACTCAGGAGGCTTTGGACTTCTACGAAAAGGTCAAGGCTGAGGTAGATGAAAGAGTAGCTCAAAGGATAGCTGCTGTTCCTGGTGAAAAACTTAGGTTACACTTCGAGAATATGCCACTATGGTATGGCTTGAGAGAAGATCGTGATTTCTTTGCAAAGCATGGGGTTGCTGTTCTAAGCAATGAATACCTCTATATGTATGTCAAACATTATGATGACCTGTCTGACCCCCTTGGTAGTATCGCGGCACAATATGAGCACTCTGCACAAAATTCTTGGGGTGGTATAGCCCGAGCTAAATTTATCTCGGAATTGATCAATAGACTTCACCTTGATGGCTTTATCATGCACAACAGTCGTACTTGTAAGAATGTTGCTCTCGAACTCCCTCATATGGCTAAGGTAATTAAAGAAAAGACTGGGGTTCCCGGTCTCATTTTTGACGCTGACCATGGCGACCCGCGTTTTTATAATGCAGAAGAAGTAAGAAGGTCATGGGAACAATACATTGTGATGCTATCTGATATGAAGAACAAGGGCTAACAGGATTAGATTTATTGTTGGGGGAAAGACATAGTGAAATCGGCAATTTGGGGCAAGTTAGCAGAGTTCTTAGCGGATCCCTATAAGCGACTAGAAGAACAAAAAGGCACCTATGGGAAGCGTGTAATAGGTCATTTTGTCCCTGGTATTCCGGCAGAGCTGATTCATGCTGCTGGATTGCTACCAGTAGCGCTGTTGGGAAGTAGCAAGCCAATTTCCAAGGCAGATGCTCACTTAACACAATCTACCTGCTCTCTAGTTAGAAGCAATCTGGAAATGGCTCTCGATGGTCATTTGGATTTCCTTGATGGCGTCGTACTTACTCATGCCTGTGAATGTACACGTTCAGCAGCCCTCAGCTGGTATGACATATTCTCCACGCCTTTCTTTGATGTTGTTTTGCTACCAAAGAAGTTGAACGGTAGCCCGGTAGTGCGAGAGCGGTTTACGGAAGAACTTTCAAGGTTTAGGAACTCGTTGGAGAATTTCGTTGGCAAAAAAATACCAGATGGTCGCCTTAAAGAGAGCATCTACCTCTATAACCAAGGTAGAGAAGCTCTAAGAAGACTCTACGACATCAGCAGAAATTCCCCTCAACTTGTAACCAGCAGGGAGGTCTTTATGGCGATTAAGTCTTCAATGTTGATGCCGAAAGAAGAGCATAACAGATTACTATATCAGCTTCTCTCCGAATTGGAACTAAAAGAAGCTGGTAAAACTACAACGTATAAGGGAGTGAAACTGGTCCTTGATGGGCATATGGTTGAGCCCCTCGTCATACTTGACCTTATAGAAGAAGTGGGAGGTTATGTCGTGGGTGATAACCTCACCACCGGGTCCAGATGCGTAGCTGAGGATATCCGTCTGAATGGGGACCCTTTGGAGGCTATAATAGACCAACACTTGGCAAGTCCGCCCTTTGCTGGATACTACGATCCGCGGGTAGACCGAGGGCAATTTCTACTGGAACTTGTAGAGAAGTACCATGCCAGCGGTGTAATCTTCTTAATTCTTTATCAATGTGACCCCTATGTTTATGACTACCCTGATTTAAAAAAGGCGCTTAATAAGGCTAGTGTCCCTAACCTAATGATACAGACAGAGCTTTCAACAACATCGTTGGCACAGATTAGAACGCGCCTTCAAGCTTTTATAGAAATCATAACGGCAGGTGGAGTTTTCGCTGGAGCCGAATGAAAGAATAACGGTGGCTTTAGCTATTCCATCGTAGCTCGATAATAAATAGGTGGCGTATGAGCCCAAAATTGAAGTGGAGAACCTGAGCCAAGATATAGATTGCCTCATTGACAGAAGTTAGAGTAATGATGTAACTTATGACTTCCTCTATATTAAATCAGCGAGAGGCAATTTCTGAGCGGAAACAAGGTAGAGGAAGCGAGAAGGAGGTGTAAATGATGTGAAGGTCAAATATTGAACAGGCAGAAATCTTATCTGGAGGGTTAGGACAAGAAATCTTATCTGGAGGATTAGGAGTAATATGAAAAGGAATACATTAGATGTAATAGTTATTAGTATTTGCCTGATATTGATATTAGCTATGTTCCCCCTCATGTCAGCTTGTGCTAAAC
>Ga0129297_10000450_pt1 | contig 19590 bp, 21 predicted proteins | sample I18A1metaG_FD_94708 | JGI IMG/M metagenome (GOLD analysis project Ga0129297, IMG submission 94708) | Lake sediment bacterial and archeal communities from Gulf of Boni, Indonesia to study Microbial Dark Matter (Phase II) - ​I18A1 metaG | ecosystem: Environmental > Aquatic > Freshwater > Lake >... | reverse complement strand
GAAACTAACAGAGTCAGTGGCAACTAATCCGGAAAAGAGAGAAGCTCAAAGAAAATTAGCGCAAGAGGCAACCCGACTTGTCCACGGGGATATAGCTCTGGAGACAGCCGAGCGAGCTTCCAGAATGCTCTTTGGTGAAGAGATTTCCAACCTGAGCCTGCAGGATGTCCTTGATATCTTTGCTGATGTCCCCTCCAGTCAGATAGACAAGTCTCAGTTTAGTGGCGATGGCATGAGCTTGGTGGACTTGGTGGTGTCCTGTGGGTTGGCTCGCTCTAAGAGTGAAGCCCGGCGACTGATTCAAGGAGGTGGCATTTATCTAAACAACATCCGAATTGGTAATGTGCAGCGTGCCGTTTCCTTAACTGAGAGCATCGAAGGGCAGGTCTTCATTCTGCGCAAAGGACCAAAGGAGTACCACCTAATAAGGGTAGCCGAAGGCTGAGCCATAGTACCCCTTGTCAAGAGTCGCCCTGTGAGTTCCGAAACTAAATCACGCCCCTTTCTTCTCCAGTCCTTTTTCCTTTGAAAATGCCTTTGTGCGCTTACTTATCTCATCAGCTTTTGCAAGTAGCCAGATGAATACACCCAACAAAGCAAGAAAAATACCGAGCCCAATAGGTCCTGACCAAAATAGGATCAGCCACAGATTTTCCATTTCTTCCTCCTTTTAAAGTATGAAATTTTTCTGAGCCGATTATACCGATTACCATAAAGCACAGTCAATAAGTACCTTTTTTTTGCTGCTGTGCTACAAAACAGGCATGTAGAACATCACGTCAGTCTATTCAGTCCACATCTAAATTACTTTTTGTTCCTTCAATCGATTAAGTTCGTTCTGGCTCACACCTAAAAGGCTTGCCAAGACTTCCTCAGTGTGTTGGCCCAATTCCGGGCAAGCGCCTTCGGCACGGCAAACTGTTCTGGATAGCTTAATGGGGGTGTTCACCACTTTTACTTTGCCCACTCCCGGTTGGAGTATCTCCACAATCATCTCCCGAGCCAAGATTTGGGGGTCAATGGCTACCTTGTCAACCGTATTTACCGGAGCACAGGGTATCTCCACTTTTTCAAATTCTTCCAGCCATTCTTGAGTTGTCCGAGTCTTCATGGCTTCGGTAAGGATGGGCTCTAACAAAGAGTAATTTTGGGTACGAAGTTCGCCCGTCTCAAATCTGGCGTCATCAATAAGTTCAATATGGTCAATGTTAGCGCAAAAGAGGGGCCATTGGTGCCCAACTATAGCTAAAGCGATATAGTTGTCCTTGGTCTCAAAGACCTGGAAGGGAGTAAAAATAGGATGTCTTGTCCCCAGGGCTTTGGGAACTTCCCCTGTAGCAAAATAACGTTCAAAGGCATTTTCCATAACAGCCACCTGGCAGTCCAGCATGCTCATATCAATTAGCTGACCTTCATCGCTCTTGTCTCTTTCTATCAAAGCGGACAGAATGCCAATACAGGCAAAGAGACCAGCAATAATGTCGCCAAAGGAGGCTCCAGGTCTAATGGGCGGTCCTCCTGGCTCGCCAGTAAGGCTCATAATACCTCCTCTGGCTTGAATAGTAACATCCAGAGCCGGCTTTTTAGCCTCAGGCCCGGTCTGACCAAAGCCAGAGATAGTCGCATAGATGATTTTTGGATTTCGTTTCCTGAGTAGATCATAGCCAAGTCCAAGGCGCTCCATTGTCCCAGGGACAAAATTCTCCACCACAACATCAGCTTTTGCCACTAGTTTCAAGAAAATTTCTTTGCCCGTCTCTGAAGTTAAGTCAAGAGTGATACTCTTTTTACCCCGATTGAGACTCAGAAAATAGGAACTGATCCCGTCAATAAAGGGACCATTACCCCGGGCAATGTCCCCTATTCCCGGTCTTTCTATCTTTATTACTTCAGCACCCAAATCATTCAAGACCATGGTGGTATATGGTCCTGATAATACCCAGCTAAGGTCAATTATTCTTATTCTTTCCAAAGGACGTGACATGGCTACCTCCTTTTAGCACTTATTCGGATACGCGTGCAACAAGTTATAAGGCATTTTAGCATAGTTGCAAGTTCACTTAGATAATTCTAAAATCAAAGCTTATAGTAAAAATGGCTAAATTAAGTATCGGTAAAGTCCGAGGATTGCAGCAGATTTCCACAGCTGATGGCGTTTTCGTGATATGCGCCATGGACCACCGGGAGTCCTTCAGGACTATTCTTCAGGAAGAGGCTCCAGAGACGGTGAGTTACCAAGAAATGGTCAAACACAAAGGGGAGCTGTGCCAGGCTTTGGCTCCCCACGCCAGTGCGGTGTTATTAGACCCGAACTATGGGGCTGCGCAGTGTATTGCCTCTGGTGTACTGCCGGGCAAAACTGGACTCTTGGTGAGTATAGAAGCTACAGGATACAAGGGAAGCAAAGAGGAAAGGATTACGACCTTGCTTGACAAGTGGGGAGTGGAGAAAATCAAGCGCCTCGGGGCATCCGCAATAAAACTATTAATATACTACCGCCCTGACCTGGCTTCAGCCGCTGCTCAACAATTAGCTACCGTAAAACAGGTAGCTGAAGACTGCATCAAATATGACATTCCTTTTCTGGTAGAGACTAAGAGTTATCCTATAAAAGAAGAAAGGAGTAGCACAAAGCAATTCGCCCATAAAAAGCCCAGCCTCGTCATTGAAACAGCACAACAGGTAACAGCTTTGCCCATCGACGTCCTTAAGGCTGAGTTCCCGGCTGACCTCCAGTATGAAAAGGGCGAAGGTAAACTTTTAGAATTATGTCAACAGTTGAATGAAGCCTCCCGAGTACCCTGGGTCATTCTCAGTGCCGGAGTTGACTATGAAGTCTTTGTCGAAGAAGTAAAAATTGCCTGCCGAGCTGGTGCTTCTGGCTTTTTGGGCGGGCGGGCTATATGGCAAGAAGCTATGCATATGGAAGAGACGTCTCAGAGAGTCAAATACTTAGAGACAACAGTAGTAGACAGACTTAAACAACTGACGGAACTCGCTACTAAGTATGCTACTCCGTGGTACCGCAAACTCAACCTAAAGTCAGGAAAGTTAGCAGATGTTTCCGAAAACTGGTACCAGACCTACTAAGAATAAAGGGTCGACCAAATGATCGCTACAGTAACTCTAAACCCAAGCTTAGATAAGACTGTCACTGTCCATGGACTGGTTATAGAGGAGACCAATCGGTGGACTACTTTTCGGCGAGACCCTGGGGGTAAAGGAATCAATGTTTCACGAGTCATTCACGAATTAGGCGGTAATACCATCGCCTATAGCTTCAGCGGCGGTGTTGACGGTCAGATAATGAAAAGACTGCTGCGAAGAAAGAAGATGCCCTTCGATTTCGTAGCCGTGAGGCAACCCACACGCAGCAACTTCATCATCACCGACCTTAAGACTCACCATCAGACCCGGATTGATGCTCCAGGTCCTCGTATTTCCGCAACGGAGCTCCAAAGATTAAAGGATAAAATCAGGAAAACACAACCTAAACCAGATTTCATAGTTTTTGCTGGCAGTGTACCCCCAGGTATTTCCGATGATATCTATCGGGAGTTAATAGAGGAGGCAAAATCTCAAGGAATAAAGACTGCCTTAGACAGTGATGGGATTTGGCTAACTGAAGGGATTAAAGCTAAACCCTATCTCATCAAACCTAATGTCCACGAAACGGAAGAATTACTCGAGGTAGAGCTAAAAGACGAACGCGCAATCATCAGAGCCGTTAAGCGTTTTCTCGACCAAGGTATTGGAGTAGCAGTCATTTCCCGCGGTCGGGGTGGTCTCATTGCTGGTACCAAAGAGAAAATTGTGAAAGCCGTCCCACCTGAGGTAAAGACAAGGAGCACAGTGGGGGCTGGCGATTCAGCGCTTGCCGGGCTGGTACTGAAGCTCAGCCAAGAAGCAACTTTAGAGGAGACTTGCCGTTTAGCGGCAGCCGCCGGAACAGCAGCCACGCTTACACACGGAACACAGCTCTGCCGTCGCAGTGACGTAGAAAAGCTACTACCTTTGGTCAAAATAGAGCCATTACACTTTTGAACAGTATACACCCCCTGCCCATGCGAGGTACCGAGTGCCGAAGTAATCCCGTAGTAGAGACAAAATCTGTTGAATTTGCCTTAGGCATCAGATATAATCCGCAATGTACTTACCAAGCAAATAGCCGCCCGAATTAAAGCTGGACCTGATTAGGCATGATAGTTAACTGGGCACAAATACTGTTTAACTCAGCCGTCACTGGTAGCTTGTATCTTATTGGAGCTACCGGCCTTACCTTTACCTACGGTCTATCTAAATTCCCCAACTTCGCTCATGCTGAATTCGTCACCTTGGGCGCTTTCATTGGCTATTTAGTAGCAGAGCAATTAGGGTTAAACATACCATTAGCCATGATTGTTGCTTTCCTAATCGGTGGCATAGTGGGGGTTTTATGCCACCGTGGTGTCTTCCAGCCCTTAGCCAAGAGAGGTGCCACTATCATTCACCTTATGGTAGCTTCCATTGGTTTGGGGTTTGCCCTCAGATATTCCATGGGTGCCCTCTGGGGCTGGAAACCTCATTATTTTAGCACCACTTGGCTATCCTTTAACATTGGCTCACTAAGGATAATTAGCTTATGGTTATGGCTTATTTTTGTTGCCGTAGCCGTAGCCATCGTCATGCACTTTGTCTTGGTAAAGACTAAGATAGGCAAGGCTATCAGAGCAACTTCCAGCAATCCAGAACTGGCTTTAGCTTCTGGAATCAACATCGATAGAATAATTCTAATAACCTGGTTTATTGGCGCCGGTTTGGCAGGCATTGCTGGTATATTTAGAGCTGCTGACACTCAGATCTGGCCCATGACCGGCTGGGACATCATATTACCTGTTTTCGCTGTGGCTATTTTGGGAGGTATCGGTAATTTTTATGGTACCTTAGCTGCATCTTTCATTATCGGCTTAGCGGAGAATTTAGGAGTGGTAGCACTCGTAGCCACAGGAATATCCACAGAGTACCGTGCCGCTGTAGCCTTTCTAATTCTGATAGTGACTTTAATTATTAAACCACAAGGCTTAGCTATGCTATTTAGGAGAGCTTAGTTGGACCCGTTAATTTATGTTCTCGACCTCGTTGTTTTCATTGGCATCTTTAGCATAGTATCTTTAAGCCTGAATTTAGAGTTCGGCTTTACTGGCTTAGCCAATTTCGGCAAAGTCGCCTTCTTCCTTGTCGGCGCTTATACTTATGCCCTCTTATCCAAGGCTGGTCTTCCCTTCTATCTTTGCCTTATCGCTGGTGCTTCAACCTCAGCTATCATTGGTTTTCTGGTTTCTCTACCTACTCTGAAGTTGAGAGAGGACTACTTAGCCATAGTGGTTTTGACCTTTGGTGAGGTTCTAAGGTTGATTCTCAAGTCAGAGCGATGGCTTGCTGGAGGCGTTTGGGGGATAGCCGTGTCTCCAGCTATCCCCATAGCTGGTGCCTCAGCACGGGTTGATACTTTGATTAACGTTGGTTTGGTTTACTTCTGTCTAGTTATCTGTTTTGTGGTGGTGCAACTAACTACTAACTCTCCCTATGGCAGGGTGATACGAGCTATAAGGGAAGACGAATTAGCTGCTGAGACATTAGGGAAAGACAGGGCTAAATATAGGGGTCAAGTGCTGGCTTTAGGTTCCGCTATAGCTGGAATAGCTGGCGGGCTTTATGCCCAGTATATTCGCTTTATCGACCCCTACATGTTTATGCCGATGCTTACCTTCACCGTATGGATAATGGTTATCCTGGGTGGACCGGCTAATAACTGGGGTGCTTTATTAGGGGCTGTGCTGGTAATGCTTTTTGATAGAGGAACGAATATGGCTAAAGACTACTTAACTTTACCTATCGACCCTATTAACTTGCAATACATTTTGTTTGGTGTTTTAATTATCGCTGTGCTACTCTATCGCCCTCAGGGCTTATTAAAGGAAAGTCGTATTAAGACTAAAGCAATAGAGATGATTCGCCATGCAAGAAACGCTCCTAAGGATAAAAGAAGTTAGCAAACATTTTGGTGGCGTTTGGGCTGTCAGTGGGGTAAGCCTGACTATCAAAAGTGGTAGCATTTGGGGGTTAATTGGTCCCAATGGCAGCGGAAAGACGACCTTATTTAACACCGTCGCTGGTCTTCATCGACCTGATGCCGGAGACATTTATTTCAATGGCACCCGTATCAATAACTTAAATCCTCATCAAATTTACACTTTAGGGCTGGTAAATACCTTTCAGATACCTCGACTCTTTCCCAGGCTTAGTGTATTGGACAACATGCTGGTAGCAGCACGCGGGCATCAGGGTGACAAGTTCTTCAACAATCTTTTCCTGAGAAAAAGCTGGCAAGCGCAAGAAGGAGAGTTAGCTGAAAAAGCTATGGAAATTCTCGAGCTCTTGGAATTAGACCATTTGGCTTCTTCACCAGCCGGGGAATTATCTGGAGGACAGAGGAAACTTCTGGAAATAGGCAGAGGTGTCATGGCTTCGCCCACACTACTGCTTTTGGATGAACCAGCCGCCGGTGTAAATCCCAAATTGGCGAGGAGAATCTTTGAAAGAATCGAAGACTTACGGGAAAAGAAAGGATTAAGTTATTTCATTATAGAACACAGACTAGAGCTATTGTTCGATTTTGCCTCTTGGGTCTATGTTATGGATAAAGGTAGAGTGGTAGTTGAAGGTCGACCGGCAGAAGTTGCAGAGAATCCAACCTTCTATCAAGTTTACTTAGGAGAATAAAAGTGCCATCCATGCTAATTGCCGACAACATTGATGCCGGTTACGGTGACGTTACCATTGTCCATAATGTTTCTATCAGGGTGAATGAAGGAGAGACTGTAGCTATAGTAGGACCTAACGGCAGTGGTAAGTCTACCCTGCTCAAAAGCATCCTGGGCTTTGCCAAACTGTTTCATGGTCGGGTGTTTTATCGGGGGCAGAATGTTACTGGAATGGCTTCAGACCGGTTAATAAATTCAGGCATAGGTTATGTTCCCCAGCTAAATAATGTTTTCCCTAATTTGACTATAGCTGAAAATCTGGATATGGGAGCCTATCACAGGGAGGGTAAAGAATCTATTAAGGCGGTGGTGACAGAAGTATATGAGATGTTTCCGGAACTCAAGGTAAGAAAGAACTCCCTGGCAGGAAACTTAAGTGGTGGTGAGCGGCAAATGTTAGCCATAGCACGGGCTATGATGGCACAACCAAAAGTTCTATTTCTCGATGAACCATTAGCCTCTCTGTCCCCTAAGCCAACTTCAGCTATCGTCTCCAAGTTGCATAAAATAGAACAGACGGGTACAGCCATAGTAATCGTGGAGCAAAATGTTAAGAAGGCTTTAAGTATCTCCAAACGAGGCTATGTTCTAGTTGACGGTGCCTGTGTTATGGAAGGAGATGCTGAATCTTTAGTTGCCGAGGATACCTTCGGACAACGCTACTTGGGATTGGAGACTAAAAGAAATTAACACATATAGTTAACTCTTTAGGTGAGGAGGTGATGAATATAGGCTAATTTTTCAGGTTAGATTGCTTTATTTGCTTAACGTTAGTTTAAGAAAGGAGGATAAATGGCTAAAAAGTTATTGATAGTAATGGTTGCTTTAGCGTTACTGATACCGGTGTTTGCTTGTGCCCCAAAACCAGCGGAGACAATAAAAGTAGGCTGCGTGCTGTCTATGACCGGACTGCTGGGTCCTATGGGCACAGATATGATGGCGGCTGCCCGGCTTGCAGTCAAAGAGATAAACGAAGCCGGGGGAGTATTAGGAAAGCAAGTACAGCTGATAGAAGAGGATGATGGTACTGAGGCTGCCAAGTGCTTGGAGCGGGTGAAAAAATTGGTTGAAATAGATGGTGCGAAGGTACTCGTTGGATGTATGACTAGTGGTGCCGGGATGGCTACGGGTCCTTACTTAGCTCAAAAATCAGTGTTAGTAGTGACGCCCTCAGCCACTTCACCAGCGCTCTCCGAACAGCACTGGAAAAACTGGCTCTTCCGTTCTACACCTCACGATGCCTTCCAGGGAGAGGTGTTAGCACAAGTTGTCCTTGAAAAAGGCTTCACCCGCCTTGCTACCGTAGTTCAGGACAACCCATATGGTGTAGGCTTAGAGAAAGCCCTTGTTGATGCCCTCAAGAAGGCTGGGTGGACAGGTCAAAATGTTGTCTCGATACATTTTGACCAAACTAAAGCTGACTATCGCACCGAGTTAGAGACAGTTAAAGGCAAAACCCCGATGTGGTTCTGGCTGTCACCTACGCCGAAGATGGCATCATACTCTTTAGGCAAGCAGGAGAAATGGGTTTAGACAATATCGCCTGGCTCGGTTGTGACGGTAATTATGGTGACGGTATGTTCGCAGACCCAAGATGCGCTGAATTCATGGTGAAGGCGATTATTGCCGGTACCAGGGCTGCTGGTACTCCGCCAGGAGCCACCTATGAAAAATTTACTGCTGCCTACAAAGCTGCCACCAATAAGGATTCCAGCGTCTATTGCGATACTACTTACGATGCCATCTGGTTGATTGCTAAGGCGATACAGAAAGCTGGTACCGATGATGGCGCAGCAGTCAGAGATGCATTGCTACAGATAGGGCAAAACTACGATGGTGCCAGTGGCATTATCACATTTGATAGCATAGGTGACCGTGTCTCAGGCGTTTTCGAGATTTGGAAAGTAGTGAAAGACCCCGCTGCCCCAACTGGCTACAAGAATGTACCAATAAAAACAGTTACGATGAAATAACAAAGGCACCTGTTTCTTAAGTGTCCAAAACAGGAGGCTACCCTCCCTATAGAGGGTAGTCTTCTGTTTATTATAAGTAATACATAAAGCCTGGCGGTAAATATCATCAAGGAAGACAAGACTGTAGTTGTCTCAAATTCTCTACAGACTTACCGCTGTAAGCCTGCCCATTGCGGTCCAGATGAAAAGCCTGGATACCCACCTGCCGAGGATTATCATAGTCGAACTGCCAGTTGTCACCAACATGGACTACTTGGCTTGGTAAAACATTTAACTCCCGGCACACCTCCAAATAAAAGTCCTTAGTCTTAAGCTGCCGATAATCAGAAATAGAAGAGAAGATTCTGGCAAAGTAAAGTTTAACATCTTTAAGAAGGTGGTTTAAGAATTCTCGAGCAGAACCTGAAGCTATGACCAACTCATATTTCCTGCTCAACTGCTCCAAAACCTCAAATATTTCAGGATAATAACGTACCCTCTCTTCGCAGCTCCTTAACGCTGCTTCCGGTGTGCCCAGTCCAAAATAATTGAACCAGTAGCCAACCTCATACCACTCCAGCCTTTGGTCACCTACTTTAGCGTATTCCTCTTCCACTCTCTGCTTAGCTTCCTTATAACCGATGCCCCTACTTCGGGCATAAAGTTGTGGAATAGCTTCATACCAGACAGCATAGCTGAAGTCTGCTGTCACCAACGTCCCTTCCACATCAAAGGAAATTACTCTTATGTCATCCATGTTTTCACAATATATCTCTTTACTCTGCCTTGAGGAAGAACAAGAATTAAAAGACCTTCGACTATTCCTACTTAATAAAAAACATTCGTCGCTCCCATATTCCGGCTGCCTACCTCACGAATGTCAATGCCTTTACGGAGACGACCAATTACATAAGCTGTGGGGAAGGAGCCAATGAGATAACTAAGGATGAGAGCAATGGCAGTGGTGCATATTACTTCCATATTAATAACATACGAAAGAAACCTGGATTGTCTAAAATATAATAGATGTGAGTTAAAATCTCAATCATTTAGTTAACGAAAATAAATGGTTTTTCAGGTTAATAAGCTGGCTAACTGATTATTCTTTAGCAACCGATTGGAATAAAGATGGCTCCTAGCATACCGGTATTCCTGATTAAAGAATAAAGTGTTATGATATTGCTTACGACACTGTGTCCGAGACGCAGGGACTAAAAATGAAGGTTACTATCCTACTTTAGGAACATAACAATGTCTTACGCCCGACTGATTGTCAATCCGATTGCTGGGGCGGGGAGAACAGCCAAGAAATGGCCCCAAATCATGAATCTGTTAAAAAATATCGGCTTGCGTTTCGAACATGACCTGACAGAAGCTCCGGGACATGCTATTGAACTTGCCAAATCTGCAGCTAAGAAAGGCTGTGAACTGGTAGTATCTGTAGGAGGTGATGGTACCTTAAACGAGATTGTCAATGGTCTCTACGATGCTGGCAATATCAGTGACATTATGATAGGTATCATTGGCACAGGCACAGGTAGTGATTACATTCGCACTATCGGCATACCTCATAACCATGAAGAAGCCTGCCACCGTCTCCTGAACCCGAAAAAGCTTGTAGTAGACCTTGGGGTTGTAGAGTATGTAAGTAATGGTCAGGCGGTGAAACGACTCTTTGTCAACTTTGCTGGTCTCGGCTTTGATGCTGAAGTAGTGAAAGCAACCACGCAAAAATTCAAAGCCTTGGGCACTTTACCTTCCTACCTTGCAGGATTGTTGGCTACACTTCTGTCTTACCAGAATAAGGAGGTATCCTTGAAACTGGATGGGAAGGTAGAAGACAGGAAGGTTTGTACTATTATTACCAGCAATGGTAAATATGGCGGGGGAAGTATGTTTGTTGCCCCACATGCCGACCCCACAGACGGTCTCCTTGATGTTCTGATAATAGGCGATTTAAGCAAACCTGACCTTCTTTGGTCACTGCCCCGAATCTACAAGGGTACCCACCTTACCCACCCAAAGGTCACTTCCAAGACAGCCAGAGAGATACACTTACAGACTCGGCAACCGGCTTCTCTCCAGGCTGATGGTGAGCTATTAGGAGAAACCCCCGCCCGTTTCCACATCCTACCCGCTGCATTAAATATTGTTACCTAAATTAAAAGCTTCAGCCGGAAGAGCTTAATCTTTCCTTTAGATAGTTAATAACCTTCACAGGTGACGGGTCAATCTCATACAGGATTGCCAAGTAGTAGCTAACCCAGTCACCAAAGAAAACCAGGTTCATTAACTGGCTCAAATCAGCCTTGCCTTCGCTATCAATAATCTGATATCTAATGCCAGCTTTATTCATGATTTCGGTGGTTATCTGATACCGAGCTAAGATTCGCGGATGGAGGGATGGGGAGCGGAGTAAAACCACAAATATCTTAGGCACCAGCTCTTTAGGAAACTGGTAGCCAACAACTGCATTATGGTTGAGTTCCGGGAAAGTTTCATAGAAAGCCCAGGCTTTGCTGTTCTCATTTAACTGGGTCTTCCAACGACGGGCTACCTCAGACAGAATGCCAGCACCATAGACAACTATTAGTTTGCCATGAAACTTGCCTGCCAGTTGCTTAGCGGGATTGAGATGGGTCAGCACAGTCTCTTTTAGCTTTTTCAAAAGTATTTCAAGAGTTTGCACTGTTTCCTCAATTTTGGGTTCTTCTTTGAGAAAGCCAAGCTGATACAGAAAAGCCAATAGTGAAAAGAGACTGTAGCCAAGAGCAACTCGAGGCGGAGAAACGTAATCTATCATAAATACAGGAACCTTATGTTCTTCGGCTAAAACTTTCAATTTGCCGCCAGTAGTAATGACCAGCTTTTTAGCTTTTGTATTCAGAGCTTGAGAAAAAGCAGAAACGGTCTCTTCAGTCATCCCAGAATAGCTAGAGGCAATGACTAAAGTACGGTCATCAACAAAAGCAGGCAACCCATAGTCCCGGTGAACAAAAATAGTGGGTTTACCCGATGACAAAATTAGGCTGCACACCAAGTCACCGCCAATAGCTGAGCCACCCATACCCAGGACAACCACCTTGTCAATACTGCTAAAGTCGGTTGGTAACTTGAAGTCCTTTGCTTTTCGCCAAGCTTCCTGGCATTGCTGTGGAAAACGATGGAGATGGGCGAGCATCCGACCCGGGTCAAACTGCTCGTAGACTTTAGGATTGTCCAGGTCAACCATGCCTTTCTCTATAAACCTAATAAGTTTTTGCCACTGCCCAGAATCTCTCTTACTCGCTCCAGGGTATCGCTTTCAGCATACAGACGAACCAAGGGCTCAGTGCCTGAAACACGGATTAGCAGCCAAGAATTATCCGTTAAGATAAAACGAGCGCCGTCAGTGGTATCAATTTTCATAACATTGCTACCGGCGATAGATTTTGGGGAAAGATGCCTCACTCGGTCGCTGATTTCCCTGTGCTGCTCTATCGGAAAAGAGAAATCAAATCGGTCATAATAATGAGGTCCGACCTTACTATAAAGGTACTCAACTAACTGTGATGGAGTCTTACCCGTCTTGAGCATAAAATCAAGAAAATAGAGCCCGGCAAGAATGCCATCCCGCTCTGGGAGATGACGTATGTAGGCAAAGCCGCCACTCTCTTCTCCCCCAACAAGAGCATTTATTCCGAGCATCTTCTCAGCCACAAAGGGAAAGCCCACCGCTGTCTCATAAACTGACACATTAAAAAGCTCGCCAAGGCGATAGAGCATGTCCGTAGAGCTTACTGTCTTAACTATCGGACCTCGCTCACCGCGCACTTCCAAAAAATAGAGAGTAAGCAAGGCAAATACCTGCTGTGGATTAATGAAATCACCTTTCTCATCAATAATACCGATGCGGTCAGCATCACCATCATTAGCTATCCCAACATCAGCTTTCTGTTCCTTAACTAACTCAGCGAGCTTAACCAGGTTTTTGGCAATAGGCTCAGGCTGAATCCCAGGGAAGAGAGGATTGTGCTCTTTATTTATCTCAGTAACCTGTATCTTACCACCTTGAAGCAAAGTAGAAAGGAAACCAGCACCAGCCCCATACATACTATCTACGATTACCTTCAGTTGGCTCTGTCTTAAAAACTGCAGGTCAACCAATCTCTCCATCTCAATATGTTTAAAATAGGCAGGGATTGGGTCGCAGTAATCAATTAACCCTTTTTCAACAGCTTCAGCCATAAGCAGTCGTTTCAAGTTCTTTAGAGATACGCTGGCTACTTCCTTCTCTATTTCGTCGTAAACTCCTCTGAAGGTGCTCGTCCCGTATTTATTCTTGCATTTAAAACCGTTATACAAAGCTGGATTATGGCTTGCGGTTATCATAATGCCGAAAGCAGCTTTAGTTTCCACCACAGCGTAGCTCGTCACCGGTGTTGGTGTCGGCTTTGAACAAAGGAGGGCTTTAATCTTATTCCCGGCTAGAACTTCGGCAGCAGCTTTGGCAAACTCTGCCGAGGCAAAGCGAGTATCATAACCAATGACTACTCCACCTTCAGAAGAGCCAGTCTTCTTGAGATAATTGGCTACCCCCTGGGCACAAATGCGCACATTATCAAAGGTAAAGTCTTCTCCAATAATCCCCCGCCAGCCATCAGTACCAAATTTAATCGCAGCCCTCATTCAGCTATTTCTCAGCCTTCTCTCCTTTAACCTCAGTTTTCTCTTTTTCGATTCCCAGAAACTTGGCGAGCACACCACTTCCGACCCAGAAAGCGACAGCAATTACTAGACCAATTCCGAAAGAATATGCGTCAGTGAATATTCCAATCAGAAGAGCTATGAGCCCTAATGCTCCCATAAGAGAAATCAAACCTGTCTTAACATTTTTTGACATTTGACACCTCCTTCTACAACTTTGCTTGTTGCCTCAGTATCTTTACTTTATCCGTTTTCTCCCAGGGCAGGTCAAGGTCATCTCGACCAAAGTGCCCGTAAACGGAGGTAGAACGATAAATAGGGCGGCGCAAGTCCAGTGTTCTAATAATAGCTTCCGGGCGAAGGTCAAAATGCTTTCTTATTAGCCCCAAGATAACCTCATCAGGCACTTTACCTGTGCCGAAAGTCTCGACAGACAAAGACAGAGGGTGAGCTACACCAATGGTATAAGCCACTTGCACTTCAAGGCGCTCTGCCAGTCCAGCGGCTACCAGGTTTTTGGCAATATAGCGAGCCATGTAAGACGCCGAGCGGTCAACCTTGGTTGGGTCTTTGCCCGAAAAGCAACCACCACCATGGCGACAAGCTCCACCATAAGTATCCACCAGAATTTTGCGACCCGTAAAACCCGTGTCTGATACTGGACCACCAGTAACAAAACGCCCGGCGCTGTTGACAAAAACTTTCGTCTTCTCATCTAACAGGTTAGCCGGGATAACCACCTTGGCTACATGTTTTATCAGGTCACGCTCTATACTATCATAGTCAACCCCATCATCATGCTGAGCCCCCAAGACCACACAGTCCACCCGTTTCGGTTTGCCATGACTATATTCAACAGTGACCTGAGACTTACCGTCGGGACGCAAGTAAGTAACAACGTCTTCTTTTCTTACCTGAGCCAAGCGTCGGCATAACTTATGAGCCAAAGAAATAGGTAGTGGCATAAACTCCGGAGTCTCAGTACAGGCAAAGCCAATCATCATTCCCTGGTCGCCGGCACCGGTCTTGTCCAGAATTTCATTGGTGGCTTCCTTTCTTCTTATCTCTAAAGACTTATCAACTCCGGCAGCGATATCTGGTGATTGTCCTTTAAGAGAGACTACTACACCACAGGTACGATATTCAAAGCCATATTCTGGACGAGTATAACCTGCCTCTTTAATCACCTGACGTACGATCACTGGAATTTCTACATAACAATCGCAAGTTATTTCCCCCAGAACCATAACCAATCCCATAGCCACCACAGTTTCACAAGCAACTCGAGCCAATGGGTCTTTCATAAGGATAGCATCCAGAATAGCATCCGATATCTGGTCGCAGAGTTTGTCAGGATGCCCCTCTGTAACCGACTCCGAGGTGAAAAAATAGGAATCCGACTGGGCAAAACTATTTGGCATTTTCTCCTCCAAGCCCGTCGTTACGTCCCCATCTCCCAGCTTTCCAGGTATTTTTTCTGTTCTTCAGTTAAAGAATCAATAGTGATGTTCATAGCTTTGAGCTTAAGCCTGCCTACTTCCTTATCTATTTCCTCCGGCACTACATGCACTTTTGGTTCCAGTTTGCCTTGTTTCTTAACCAAATATTCCACAGACAAAGCCTGATTGGAAAAACTCATGTCCATAACACTGGCTGGGTGCCCTTCAGCCACAGCCAGGTTGACCACCCTGCCTTCAGCCAAAAGATAAAGATGCCTACCGTTACCTAAGACGTATTCTTCGACAAACGGTCGCACCTGTTTTTTGGTCTTGGCGTGTCTTTCCAGAGCTGGAATATTTATCTCCACATTAAAATGCCCAGTATTGGCTAAAATGGCACCGTCCTTCATCTCTTTAAGATGAGGCTCGTCAATAACAGTAGTATTGCCGGTAGCAGTAATGAAAATGTCACCTAATCTGGCTGCTTCTATTAAAGGCATAACCTGATAGCCATCCATGACCGCTTCCAGAGCTGCCACCGGGTCAATCTCAGTTATGATGACTCGAGCTCCCAGTCCCTGAGCTCTCCGAGACACTCCTTTCCCACACCAGCCATAACCGCAGACCACTACCTTCTTTCCCGACCATAGGATGTTGGTAGCCCGGGTGATACCATCTACAGTGCTCTGACCAGTGCCATAGCGATTATCAAAGAACCTTTTGGTGCGAGCTTCATTCACGGCGATAATTGGGTACTTTAGCTTCCTTTCCCGTTCCATATTCTTAAGCCTGATAACGCCGGTAGTGGTCTCTTCAGTGCCACCAATAACATTACCAGTAAGCTCAGAGCGCTCTTTATGCAGAGTGGTCACCAGGTCAGCACCATCATCCATGGTCAGTTGAAGTTTTTGCTCCAAAGCTGAAAGAATATGCTTGTAATAAGTCTGGCTGTCTTCTCCTTTTATAGCATAGGTAGGGATGCCGTAGTCCACTAAAGCAGCAGCTACATCGTCCTGAGTGCTAAGCGGATTTGCAGCACACAGCACCACCACCGCACCACATCCCTTCAAAGTTAAAGCTAAGTTAGCGGTTTCAGTGGTGATATGAAGACAGGCTGAAATACGAATGTCTTTGAACGGCTTCTCTTTGGCGAACCTCTCTTTAATTAGCTTTAAAACCGGCATCTCCCGACCTGCCCAGTCTATGCGAAGCTTGCCCTGGGAAGACAAAGACAGATCTTTAATATCATAATTTACCATCATGCCACCTTCTTCAGTATTAACTCAACAACTTTATCCACAGGCTCAGACGTGTCAACTATTATACGGCTTTCTGAAGGAAATTCCACTACCTTATCAAATTCCTGCTTCTGCAGTCCAAAGATCTCCCAGCGACCATCAGAAGTGGTTTCTTCCTTAAGCCTTAGTTCTAATCGCTCTTTAACAGTCTTTTCATTAAGGACACACTCAATCACGAAAAACTCAGCCCCCATTTCGCCAGCTAAAGCTTTAGCCTGTAGTCTATACTCTCTTTTCTTGAAAGAAGCATCCAGAATTACCGACTGACCTTGCGACAAAAACTTCTCAGCTTCAGCAAACATTTCATCGTAAGTCCGACGAGAGAAGTCTTCAGCATAAATACCGCCTCTGTATTCTTCAAAGCGGTGCTCGGTAACAGGTATACCAGCTAATCTTTTCCGCACAATGTCAGAAGAAATAACTACCAGCCCCAGTCTTTTGCCCAAAGCCTGTGCCACAGTAGTCTTACCAGTGCCCACCAGACCGGTAGTCATAAAAAGGCGAAGTTTGGAGTGGGTATATCGGTAAGCCAGGTCAAAATAGCTCCGGGCAACAGCTAATGTCTTTCCCTTTTCCTGTTCAGAGATGTAAACGTCATCAAGCTTAAAACTTTCCACTTTGCCCCGGACATAAGCTCGATAGCATTTGTAAAAATTGAGAAGCCCCATCAACTCTTCATCTTGATTCAATTCCACATAAGCTCGGACAAAATCATTTGACAGGTCACCCCTTCCATAACGATCCAAGTCCATAGCCAAAAAAGCTACCTCAGAAGCTATATCGCAGTACCGGAAGCGGTCATTAAACTCGATGCAGTCATAAATACAGATATCGTCACTAAAGCAGATATGGGCAGCGTGAAGGTCGCCATGGCAGTCCCTTATTCGACCTTCTTTTACCCGCTTTTCAAATAAAGAGGCTTTTTCTCTGATGAAACTCTCAGTATAAGCCTCAATATAACGGTATTTCTGTGAGGAAATGGTGACATCAATACACTTTTCCGTCTGGGTAAAGTTCTCGTCGGCATTTTGAGTGATAGCACTCAAATTGCCAAAGGTGCTGATTTTGGGATTAGTTTCGGCTTTCTGGTGGAAATCTGCCAGCTTCTGGGCGACTTTGATTACCATTTCCGAGGTCAGCCGATTAGCCGAAAGGAGGAAATCCATCATCCGCTCCTGAGGCAACTGGAGCATTTTTACTGCATACTCCACCGCTCTCCCCTCACCCTCAACCCAAAATTGTCCCTTCTCTTCAGTAATAGGAACTACCGCAAGGTAGACTTCAGGGCAGAGACGCTTGTTTAGCTTTAGTTCCTGATGACAGAAGAAATTTCGTTTTTCCAGAGTAGTGTAGTCCAAATAGCCTAAGTCAACAGGTTTCTTCACCTTGTAAACATAGCCACCGGTCAGAAAGAGGAAAGACATCTGAGTCTGTGCCAGTTCTATTTTCTGGGGATTGTGGGGATAGGCTCGGGGGTAGAGCAGAGCTTCAATTAATAATGGTAACTTAGCCATTAACGGCTGTTCTCAAGTTTAAATTCTTAGTCGCGGGCGGCAGTTACTGCAGAAAGTATCTTCTTTTATGTCCGTATCAGCTAAAGAATTAGAAAAATGCATCACACAACTTGGATTAGAGCAGTGAAGTAAACCGAAGGTATGCCCCAGTTCGTGAACCATTTCCTTTGCAGCCCGGTTGATAAATAGGGTCTCATCTGGTGGTCGACCGTAAAACTGAGGGCGCAGACGAAACAAAGATACGATAGCTACATCTAAAATACTGTCAGCTTCACCAAAAACAAAGTTAAGCCCAGGCGCATAAAGGTCAACATCAGCTATACCCAGAATTTTCTCGCTGTTTTCCCTGTCAAGAGTCTCCAAAGCACCTAACAGAATCGTAGAAACATACTGCTTACGCCTTGGGTCATAAGCCTGCTCAACATTATCAATGCCCGGCTTAATCTCCACCGGGCAGCCGAAGACTTGACTGAGCCTGTCTCTCAACTCTTCCAGAATATGACTATTGATCTCGCCAACAGGTCTAAGGCTTATTTTCATTTATGTTTTAGCTTCCAGCCACCTCGTCACTTCCGCCAGCACCTCCTCTCGATTAACTTTAGCTACAGTTAATACCTTTACCGCGGGATGGTGTTTGATTTCGTCGGCAAAGGGGTTGGGGGCAAGCATGATAGTGCCCAGGACTTTTTTGCCGCTGTTTATAGCCTTGAGAACCGTTTCTTTGAACTTGGGCGAGAAAAGCTCCATCTTGCCAATTTCGTCAATGACTATTAAGTCGCAGTCATCTACGGCTTTGAGAATAGCCGGGACACCAACTTTGTCAAGGCTCTCAATATCCACGCCATATTTGCTTACCCGGTAAGGTGTAGAGACATTAACATGGGCTAAAACAGCACTTTGCCCACCCAAAGTGATAATTCTGAAGCCCTGCCTCACCCCACCACTGCGAATTTCTTCAGTATAGAAGCCCCCAGCCTTAATGTTTAGCCTGGCAACCGCTTCTCTGATGACAGTGGTTTTCCCAGTTCCCGGTTGACCTGTAAGAAGGTAAACCTTCTTCACTAACTCTCTGATGTAGTTTCCTTTTTCTTCCGGCCCCTTTTCTTAGGTTCGACAGCTCCAGGCGTCACTTCAGCCTTCTTCACTTTGGCTGTCTTCTTGGGGGCTTCAGCTTTGACCACTTTCACTGCTTTCTTAGGGACTTTTTTCTCCAGAGCTGGAGCCTTAGCTTCTTTTTCAGGGGCTGCTTTCCTGACAACCCTCTTCTTGGGTGCTGGTACCTCAGCACTTACGACTTCTGCCACAGGCTCAGGAGTTAAAGTTGGAGAAATGCCAAGGAGAGCCTGAGCTCTTCTTCTTTCCTTCAGTTTCCTCAGGTGTTTGCGATGTTTTAGAGCTGCCATTCTTTTACGTTTATTCATTGTACCCCCATAATACTATAATTCTTTAGGGAACGGCAAAAAGCGGCTAATTCTCCCTTTGAGGAATAAAGCTCCTGCGGCAAGACTATAAGACCGTTTTCTCGCCTTTTTCTTAGTCCCTCCTGACACTCTCGACGGGACAGACTGGGTGTCCAGTTGCGGCAAGCCGCTGGTTTAAAAGGATGGATAAGACAAGTGGCTTGGTCATTTTCATATTTAAGAAAGACACAGGCATTGTTCTGGCACCGCAAAAGATATGTCCCTGGTCTGGGTGGATATTCTTGAACATAGTCGCGATAGAATTCCTCCCACGTCATTCCTAACCCTTTGGCAATAGTCTCAATCTCCTTTTCATCCAAAGGCGGCTGCCACTTGGTGCAACAGGTGCCACAACGCAAACAAGGAATAACCTGCCCTGTCTGAAAACCGCCCCGCTGCGGGTCATACTCTATCTGATGCTGCTCCGAAGTATAAAAG
>Ga0129297_10000449_pt1 | contig 19593 bp, 23 predicted proteins | sample I18A1metaG_FD_94708 | JGI IMG/M metagenome (GOLD analysis project Ga0129297, IMG submission 94708) | Lake sediment bacterial and archeal communities from Gulf of Boni, Indonesia to study Microbial Dark Matter (Phase II) - ​I18A1 metaG | ecosystem: Environmental > Aquatic > Freshwater > Lake >... | reverse complement strand
TGGGTTCTTTAATCTCTCACGATGAAGTAGTCCACTTTTCTTCCGGCTGCTGAGGCCAACTTGGTTCTGGCGGATTCTGCTTCCTCCCTGGTCTTGAATCCACCAATCCTCACCCGGAAAACGGGCCGTCTATCCGTGGAGAAAGGGTCTAAAATAACGACCGGGTAGCCTTGCGCCTTGAATTTTTGGGCCGTGGACAAAGCCGCCGGCTTATCTTGGAGCGCGCCCACTTGAACGTAATATGGGTTGCTTTGCGCCGGCGGAGCACTCTCGCTGACCTTTGCCACAGGCCTGGACTCTGCCTTTTTGGGCGTTTCTCTGGAGGGCTCGGTTTTAAGAGCTGCTTTTGGCTCTTCCTTAGGCTTTTCTATGGGAGCCGGTATCTGACCCGATGACGCCTTCTCAGCCTCTGGCAAAGGTTTTGTCTCCGGAATGGTGATTTTCTCTTTGACCTCCCCGGGCTGTTGCTGGACAACAAGGTTGGATTTCTGGGCGACCTGAGCATGCTTTTTTCCCACGGAAACCCCGAGCAGGAAGATGATAACCCCGATGATCAGGATGCCAAGGAAAATGATGGCCAACTGAGTGCTGGAGACCTGCAATTCCCTGAATTCTCTATTTTTCATCATGGCTTCTCTGGATTGACTTTCTCGTACCCCAATGATTTCATGATTTCGATGGGCAGGGGAAACACGATCGTCGAATTCTTTTCCACAGAGATCTCCGTGAGTGTTTGGAGGTAGCGCAGCTGAAGGGCCTGAGGATTCCGAGAGATGATTTCGGCGGCGTCGGTCAGTTTGGAAGCGGCCTGGAACTCGCCATCGGCATGGATGACTTTGGCTCTTCTTTCTCTTTCTGCCTCGGCTTGCTTGGCAATGGCCCTGACCATGGTGTCTGGCAGGTCCACATGCTTGGTTTCAACAAGCTGAACCTTGATCCCCCAGGGATCAGTGTGCCTGTCCAGAATATCCTGGAGCTGGGCATTGAGCTTCTCTCTTTTGGAAAGGAGGTCGTCGAGTTCGACTTGGCCGAGCACACTCCGCAGCGTCGTCTGGGCGAGCTGAGAGGTCGCATAAAGAAAGTCCTGAACCTCGATGATCGCTTTGAGCGGGTCCATGACGCGGAAATAGACAACGGCACTCACCTTGACTGAGACATTGTCCTTGGTGATGACGTCTTGGGGCGGGATGTCCAGGGTGATAATTCTCAGGCTAACTCTGATCATCCTGTCGATCGGAGCAAAAACAAAGATGAGACCTGGACCTTTGGGGCGAGGGAGGACGCGCCCTAAGCGAAAAATAACCCCGCGTTCATATTCCCTCAAGATTTTGATCGAGTTCAAGAGATAAAGGACAACAAAACCGATAACGATAATCGGAAAAGTAATCATTTTAGCCTCCTCAATTTATTCCGACTCAGACTTTTTGCACGCGGATTTTTAGGCCGGCCAGGACCTGGATGACCTTGACCCGGCTTCCCCGGGGGATATCTCCCGTGGCCTCAGCGTTCCACAGCTCTCCATGGACAAAAACTTTCCCTTCCGGGTTGAGGTCGGTCTGGGCAACCCCGATTTCGCCGAGAAGGCCTTCCTTACCAGTCTGGACCTTTTTCGAGTGGGCCCGGATGACCAGGAAGACGAGAAACAAAAAGACGACTCCAAAGCTGATGGCAACAGGAATGACAAATCTCAGGCTGGGCCGAAGCTCCGGGATGGGCGCATTGATCAACATGATGGACCCGATGAGCATGGCGGTTATTCCTCCAACAGAAAGAATTCCATAACTGTGGACCTTGACTTCGAGGATGAACAAACCGATGGCTAGCAGGATGAGCAGGAGCCCGACATAATTGATGGGCAAAATCTGAAACGAAAATATGGCCAAGAGCAAGCAGATCCCGCCCATAACGCCGGGCAGTATAGCTCCAGGGTTGGAAAACTCAAAATACAGGCCGAGAAGCCCGAGCATCAGCAGGATATAAGCGAGGTTAGGATTAGAAATTGTGAGAAGAAACTTTTGCCGCGTCGACATTGGCATTTCGATGACCGATTCGCTTTTGAGACTGAGGAGCAGGTCTTCTCCGTTGAAGCGTTTGATTGTCTTATTGTCAAAATGATCAATAATCTCTTGCTCGCTTCGAGCAATGAGGTCGATGAGCTTCAGGTCAAAGGCTTCCTTTTCGGTATAGGACAGGCTTTTTCTGACAGCGTCCTCAGATGCCTGGATGGACCGTCTCCTTTTTTCGGCCAAGGTTTTAATATAAGAAACCGCGTCATTGGTGACCTTCTCCTCCATGGTCTTGTCCATTCCCTGACCGGTGAGCGAAACTCCTACAGGATGGGCGGCGCCGGTGCTCGTCCCAGGCGCCATCACGAAAAGATCGCTGGCAATGGCGATATAAAAACCGGCCGAGGCGGCCCGAGCGCCGCTCGGGCTCACATAAGTCGCCAGTGGCACTTTGGAGACGAGGATTTTAGCGATGATCTCCCGCATTGAGGAATCCAGTCCACCGGGCGTATTCAAGACCAGGATAATGAGCGCGGCGTTTTGTTTTTCGGCGTGTTCGATGCTCTTGACAATATACTCAGAAGAGATGGGATGGATGGGGGCGTCTACAGTGATTTTTAAAATTTCGGCGTTCGCCTGGAGCGACAAAACAATTAAGAAAATGACAAGAAGGGAGTTCTTTTTCACTGTGCTTTCATTATATGAACTGGAGGAAATCAAGTCAATAATACGTCTTGACTTTTTATTTGTGATTCATTAATTATTATCTATCGTCCAACCGGATCAGAGGAGATTCACATGATTAAGAATGATATTGCCCTTGCTATTGAGAAGAATTCTGAATTCAACAGGGCCAAATCATTGTTAATCGTCGAATCCATATTGTCGGCTTTAAAAGAGGCCTTGACTAAGAATCAGAAGATTGAGATCAGGGGATTCGGAAGCTTCAAGGTCGTCAACAAGAAAACGGGCTTCGGCCGGGATATCCGCCGAAAAAAACAAATCAAGATTGAAAAGGGAAAACGGATTAAGTTCCGTTCCGGCCAAGACCTCAAGAACACCCTTATCAAAAAATAAATCCGAGTGACCCTCGCGGCCAACGTCTTCGCTCCCCCCTCCGCACGACCCAGGAGCGGCCGGTCCCAGGGTTTCGAGTCAAGGGAGATTCACTGATGAAGGGCAAATTATCTCAAAAGTCTGCTTCGCCGGGATTGAAAACCGATTCTCTCCTTGCCAGGAAGAGCAAAGTCGAGGTCAAGGATTTTGCTAAGGAATTTTCGGCCTCGAGCGGCCTGGCAGGGTTTTTTGCCAGTCTTCCCAACCTTTTGGCCGCCAGGGATTTCAAAGAATTTATCTCCCTCGTCCGCGCGGCCAAGGCGAAAAAAAGAGCCATCCTTTTTGCCCTGGGAGCCCATGTTATCAAAGTGGGTTTGAGCCCTGTGATCATTGGGCTGATGAGAGAAGGATGGATTACGGGCTTAGCCTTGAATGGAGCCGGCATCATTCATGACTTCGAAATCGCCTTTGCCGGCCGGACTTCAGAGAATGTCGCTTCGCGGGTCAAGGATGGGACGTTTGGCATGGCCAAGGAAACCGGGGAACTCTTGAACAGGGCCATCACGGCGGGCGCCGGGCAGGGGATCGGGATGGGAGACGCAGTCGGCAGAATGATTTCCGGCTCGCGCTTTCCTTATAAAAATCTGAGCATTCTGGCGGCCGCTTCCGACCTCGGCGTCCCCGTCAGCGTTCATGTGGCAGTGGGAACGGACACAATCCACTTCCATCCGGAAGCGAACGGCGAGGCGATCGGGAAAACCTCCCTGGCTGATTTTTTTCTGTTCTGCTCTCTTGTGGAAGGCCTTGAAGGAGGAGGGGTCTTCGTCAATGTTGGCTCAGCCGTCATTCTGCCAGAGGTTTTTCTCAAGGCGGTGTCCTTCGTCAGAAACAGGGGCAAGGCGCTAGACGAATTTACGACGGCAGTTTTTGATTTCATCCACCATTATCGTCCGTCTCAAAACGTCGTCCTAAGACCCCTGGGCAGGAAAGGAAAGGGGTTTTACTTCATCGGACACCACGAAATCATGATTCCGCTTTTGGCTGCGGCCTTGCGCGTCTAGTCCTTTCTCGCCTTCCTTTTGTAAGCGGAGAGAAGACTCCGATAAACCCGTTCCGTTTGTTTGACTGTTTCATCTCGCGTGCCGGACGTATCGATCACATAATCAGCATATTTCAGCTTTTCTTCGAGCGGCATCTGGCTGCGAATTTTCTTCCGGGCTTCGGCGCGGCTGATTCTGTCCCTTTCCATCAGCCTGCGGACCTGGGTCTCTTTTCCGCAGTCGACAACAATGACTTTATCGAAGAAGCGGGCGAACCCGGATTCGACGGTCAAGGCCGCCTCCGAGACAAATATCTTGTGCCCGCCTTTTTTCTCCACTCGCCGAATGGCCTCCATTTTCTTTTTCAGAACGAGTGGATGAATCAGGCTGTTCAGGAACTGCCGCTCTCTTTTTTTAGAAAAAATAGTCGCCGCCAGCTTGGAGCGGTTGATAGTCTGGTCGGGATTCAAGACCTCCGGGCCGAAATGAGAGACGATTTTTTGCCACGCTGGCAGGCCGGGTTTCGTCAGGTGGCGGGCGACACGATCGGCGGAGTGGATAAAACAACCACGTGCTCTGAGCACCCGGGCGACAACAGATTTTCCTGTCGCAATCCCTCCCGTAAGCGCTACGGTTAAAATGCTCATGATGGGGTCAGCCTGCTGTTCGGGATAGTGTCATAATTATCCAGACTAGCCAATTTTATTTAAGATGACCCGGGTTGATCAGTCTTGGCGGGAAGATTACTTTGATTTTTTCTTCTTTTCTGCTTCGACAAACTTGAAATTCTTGCTAAACCGGATGGCCACTCCCTGTTTCTTGCCTCTTTTGTCCGGTTCCTCAAGACGGACGGTAATCCCCCCAAGGTGAAGCTTAACATCTCTGCCTCCGGTCAGCTGCGTTGGGAGGTCGATCATAAGGTTGAGCTTTGAGCCGACGATGACGCCAGAATCCAGGCAAAAATAGGCCCCTGTGGAGCTGATATTTTCAAGCGTGGTATATTCTTTGAATTGTTCTCCATGGGGGAGCTTGCCTTCGATGGTTGTAGGAAGGGGAAGGTCAAAGCGCCATTCCCTTCGGCGATTGGCTCGGACCACAGGCAGAGGCGGTTTCTTTTTGGATTTTTGAACTTTTTTCATCTCAACCTCTGATTCTCTTAGGTTTCATTAAAACAAAGCAGAATTAATCGCATAAAGGGCTAGCTGCAGTCGGCTATGGGTATCGAGCTTGGCATAGATGCTCTTTATATGGGACCGGACCGTATTCTTGCTGATAAAAAGGATTTCGGCAATTTCATCGTTGCTCTTGCCCTGTCCAATCAGCCTGAGGACCTGAAATTCGGTGGGGGTGAGCTGGTCCAGTGTCTTTTCCTTGAGGTCTCTTCCGACCACAGAAATAATCCGGTCCATGATGCTGCTCATCTTGTCCCGGGGCAGCCAGATTTCTCCTTTGTGGATGACGCGGATCGCTTCGGAGAGCTGGCTCGACGGGTCGGTGAGGTCAAAATAGCCCCGGGCCCCGGCATTGATCAACCCAACGATTTCTTCATGGGAGGGAATGCTGCCCAAGATCAGCAGCTGGGATTTGCTCTGGAGCTTGGAGATTTCTTTGATCGCCTTGCAGATTTCCCTCATGTTGGGCAGGGGCTCCGTGTTGGCGAAGAGGATGACGTGGGGCCTGAGTTTTTTGATTGAATCCATAAACGTTTCAATCGTATTCTTCTCGACGTTAGTGATCTCAATACCCGCGTCCGCTTCCAGTGCCCTGAGGATGCCCGAGAGGATGATTTCAGAGGGACAGAAAATGAGGATTTTGATTCGTTTCTCTTCCGTGGTTGTTCCTTTTTTGTTCATAGTTCTCTCCCTCTTTGGTCATTCTCAACCCCTGAGCCAAAGAGGTATTTCAATTCTCTAATAAAAAAATTCTATTAAATCGATGGATTGTTGTCAAGAAAATAATTCCCCGAAGGATGGAAGACAGATGCTCTTTAATTGATGGAGGGAGGAATCGGAAGGAGCCGGAATTTCTTGTCCAGCCGGATAGATACAAGCTGCTTCTTGCCGACCCGGGCCGAGTCATTCTGCAGAAGGATGACCGTGCCGGAAAGGCGGAGTTTGAGATGATTTTCGAGAATCAAGGTCTTGGGGATGTCCAAGGCGAGGTCGAGCTTGGACCCCAGCATAACCCTTGACCTCAGCCAGACCGTAGCCTCTTCCGAGCTGATGGACATAACTTGGGTTTTTTCCCTGAACTTATTGTCCAGAGCATCCACGCCTGTAACCAAAGCTGGGAGAGAGAGCTCGAAGGCGCGCTCTCTCTTCCCGGCTCTGGCCGCGCCATGGGTGGAGGGTTTGGAGAGTTCTTCCTTTTCGTTCATTTCGGCGAGTCCATTGTCCTCGGCCTCTTCTCTCAGTTCAATCGCTTTTGGGGATGAATCTGAGGGTGATTTTTTTGACATTATTATCATCCACAAAGATTAGGCACCTTGGCTTCATCCGGCCTCAACCGTCCGCTTTGATAAAATACTTGCTTTCAAACCTCAGAGAGACCCTTTGTCGGGAAGGCTGCGAATGATTGGCCTCCACAAGAGCCACTTTGCCCTTGATGACGAGCTTCAGGTTTTTGTCTTCGGCGAGTGCAGGGGGCAGGTCGATGATGAGCTTCAGTTTGGACCCGAGTGCGATGGCGTTGGCGAGATTGAAAGAAGCACCTCTATGACTGATATAGAAGAGTACAGTTTTCTCCTGGAACGTCCTGCCCGCGGCGTCTTGCCCTTCTACGACCGTCGGAAGAGGGAGGTTGAAGGCCTGGTCCTTCCTCTCCGATTTGTCCAAATGAAAGAGCGAGGATTTCGATAGCATATTCGCTTCCTTTTCCTTGATGTCGAGCCTACAATGCCATGGCCTTTTTTATGGGTCAATCACCCCTTTGGATGAAATCAGGGGTGAATTTCCCGGCGCAAATTTTTAGTCCTTGTTTCGAGTCCTATCACCGTGGGATACTCACCCCGGGAGGTCGTTCAGGTCGGAGCGTTTCTTGACAAAAAAGAGGGCGGCAGATAGAATGAGCCGAGATTGAGGAGAGAGTCACCGCCCGTGGCCAAAGACGAACGTTTTGTCAAGCAGATCACGCCCAAGAGCGAGGATTTTTCCAAATGGTATATCGAGGTCATCCGCAAAACGGAGATGGCTGATTACGCCCCAATGAAGGGCATGATGATCATCCGCCCTTACGGCTTCTCAATTTGGGAGAACGTTCAGCGGCTGCTGGACAAGAGGATCAAGGACGCTGGTCACGTGAATGCCTATTTCCCTCTCTTCATCCCGGAAAGTCTGTTTCAGAAGGAGATGGATCACTTGGAAGGGTTTGCGCCCGAGGTGGCGTGGGTCACGCACGGAGGCAAAGAAGAGCTCGAAGAACGGCTGGCTGTCCGGCCCACCTCCGAGGCCATTATTGGCTCGATGTATTCCAAGTGGATCCAGTCCTGGAGGGATCTTCCTGTCTTGATCAACCAGTGGGCCAACATCGTTCGTTGGGAAAAAGTAACCCGGCCGTTCTTGAGGACAACCGAATTCCTTTGGCAGGAAGGACATACCGCTCACGAGACCTTCGCGGAAGCACAGGAAGAGACCGTCAAGATTCTGTATTTGTATAAGGAATTCATTGAATCAGAGCTGGCGATTCCTGTGATCGAAGGACGCAAAACCCTCAGCCAAAAATTCGCTGGGGCCTTGGAGACGTATGCTATCGAAGCCCTGATGTCGGACGGAAAAGCCCTTCAGATGGGAACATCCCATAACCTCGGCCAGCATTTTTCTAAGGTGTTTGACATCCGCTATGAAGATAGAGATCAGAACCTCCAGTATGTCTGGCAGACATCCTGGGGTGTTTCGACGCGTTTAGTCGGGGCCCTGGTGATGATGCATGGAGATGACTCCGGGTTGAGGTTGCCTCCTCAGGTAGCGCCAGTGCAGGTCGTGATTGTTCCGATATCGATCGGCAATTGGAAAGAGACCATCCTGCCTGTGACGCTGCAGATCGAGAAAGACCTCCGCCAAAGCGGACTTCGCGTCAAGCTGGATGCCAGGGAGGAATTCACTCCGGGGTGGAAGTTTTCGGAGTGGGAGATGAGGGGAGTTCCTCTTCGGCTTGAGATCGGCCCCAAAGAGGTCCGGGAAAACCGTGCCGTACTGGTCAGAAGGGACGTCAAAAGAAAGGACTATATTGGCATGGACATTGTTGTCCAGCGTATTCCTCAGATACTTCAGGATATTCAGGGATCCCTATTCGACCAGGCTCTGAAATTTCAACTCGAAAACACGCGCTTCGTCCAGGACTATCAAGAGTTCAAGAAAGTCATCGAGTCAAAGAGGGGGTTTATTAAAAGTTGGTGGTGCGGGGATCTATCCTGCGAGGACAAAATTAAGGAAGAAACAATGGCCACGATCCGCGTTGTTCCGCTCACGCAGGAAGACAAGGATCCTGCGGAAAAATGCATCTCCTGCGGGAACGAAGCCAAGGAACTCGTCTTTTTTGCGAGAGCCTACTGAACGTCAGGCTTATAGATTCGGGGGCGTTCTTGCCGGAAAACGACAGCGAATTTACCGGATTAAGGGAGAGCATGGTCAACCTCCAGATCCAGGCCCGCGGAGTCAAGGACGAAAAGGTCCTCCAAGCCATGAGAAAGGTGCCGAGGCACTTTTTTGTCCCCGACGAACTCAAGTCCTATGCTTATGCGGATGAGCCGCTTCCCATCGGCGAAGGACAAACGATATCTCAGCCGTATATTGTAGCCTATATGACAGAGGCGCTCGAGCTCCAGGGCCGAGAAAGGGTCTTGGAGGTGGGAACCGGCTCTGGCTATCAAACAGCCGTGCTCGCAGAAATCGTCAAGGAGGTCTATACGATTGAGGTGATCAGCACGCTCTCATTGAGAGCTCAAGAGCGATTGCATCGGCTGGGTTATGAGAATATTCGATTCAAGGTCGGCGACGGGACCTTTGGCTGGCAAGACAATGCTCCCTATGACGCGATCATCGTGACTGCGGCAGCGCCCGCGGTGCCGAAAAAATTGCAGGAACAGCTCTGTTCTGGCGGCAGAATGATCCTGCCGGTCGGAGAGGGATTTCAGGAGCTGGTTGTGGTCGTCCGGGAAAAGGAGCATTTCAAGAAGAAAAAGCTTCTCCCAGTTCGCTTTGTACCTTTGATTTCCCCGCACTGAAGCGGAGACGAGAAATGAAAAGAAAGTCCGTCTTGGCTGTGTCGTTATTCCTGCTTTTTTGCTCAAGCCAAGCGGGAAAAAAGTCCTTCGTCAAAATCTATTTTCCAAACGGATTTGCCGTGACGGCGGAACTCGCTGTAACTGACGAACAAAGACAGCAAGGGCTAATGTTCCGGGAAAAGCTCAATACCGACCAGGGCATGCTCTTTCTTTTCGAAGAGGAGGGGACCCACTCCTTCTGGATGAAGAACATGCGGTTTTCTATTGATATCCTGTGGCTGGATGCCCAAAAAAGGATAATCCACCTTGAACCCAATGTTCCGCCGTGCTCGAGCGATCCTTGTCCGTCTTATATCCCCGGTGCTCCGGCAATGTATGTCCTGGAGCTTAGAAGCGGCTGCGCGGAACAGCAGGGCCTCCGTCTTTATGACCGGGTCGCGTTCGTCCTGCCGAAGAACCTCAGCGGACCTCAAAATCCACGACCCTAGTCGCAGACCTTCCACTCAGTTTGTCTTTGATGACGGCCTTGAACTTATATTTTCCCGCTGGAACCTGACCTCCCAGAGTGATGTTGTTCTGGGCAAAGAGGTCCATGACAGGCGCCTTGGCAGTATAGTGAAAGTCGAGAGCATTAGCCCATTCCTGGAGGACTTCTCCTTTCTCGTTGAGCAGGGCCATATCTTGCGTGTACCAGATTTCGTAGAGGCCCTCCTTTTTGCTCGTAAATACATTGACGGGTTCATAGTAAACTAATAGCTCTCCGTTCTTGTCAAGGACATGGGTTGGAAGGTGTAAACCAAAGTTGAATTATAGTGGAATCACGAAGAATCTCAAGAAAAAGCGAGGATGAGTTTTTCCAGCTCAGCGGCGACGTGAACCGAGGCGCTTTCCTGGCCGAGACTCTCTGCGATTCGTTGGAATTCGGCTTTCATCTCCGCTCTCGCGTTCTCCGAAGACAGGAGCTCGACGGCTTCTTGCGCCAATCTTTCGCCGGTGAATTGGCGCTGGATCAGCTCCGGAATGATTCTTTTCCCTGCAAGGATATTGACGATGCTATAGTTGCAGATTTTCAAAAGACGTCGAAAGGGATAGTACGTCAGGGGAGAAACCCGATAAAAAGCAATGACGGGCGTTCCCAAAAGGGCCGCTTCGAGGTTGGCCGTCCCACAGGCCGAAAGAGCAAGGTCGGAGTAGGCGATAGCTTCATATCGATCCTCGTCAAGAACCTGGATGTCAGTTTCTTGGCTGGGCACGAAGCGGCCGACATAGTCCCTCTCCAAGCTCTCAGCCAGGATCAAGAGAAAAATCGCCGGAATATCTTTTTTCATTCTGCCGACGGCTTGGATGAGAACGGGCAGGTTGTTTTTTATTTCAGTTTTGCGGCTTCCGGGAAGCAAAGCGATGAGCCGGGAAGCAGAAGGAAGAGAATATTTCTTGAAAAACTCTTCGCGGCCGAGCCGCGTTTTGACCTTTTCTTTAAGAGGATGTCCGACGAAGGCTGCGGGAATGCCGTGTTCCTTGTAGAGATCTCGCTCAAAAGGGAAAATAAGGCACATCTTCGAAACGACGTCTTTGATCGTCTTGAGCCGGCCGCTCCGCCAGGCCCAGACGGTAGGGCTGATATAGTACAGGACCGGTATCCCCGCTTTTTTGAGCTTACGGGCCAGGCGCAAGTTGAAGTCTGGAGAATCAATCAGCACGGCGCTGACAGGTCTTCGTGCCTCGATTTCTTTTTCCAGGCGGTTGAACATCCTTCTGAAATGAGGGATCCTGGAAATGACCTCGATAATGCCGATTGCGCTCAGGTCCTCGATCGAAAAAATAAGCTCGGCGCCCTCGTCCCGCATTCGTGTTCCGCCGATTCCGAAAAAAGAGCAGGAAGAATGTTTCTTTTTGAATTCGTGAATGACGTCGGCCCCATATTTTTCGCCCGAATTTTCACCTGCGACAATCAGGATGGAATTCATGGAGTCTTGGAGGCTTGGCCGTAATAAACGATCTCCGGGAGTTTGGTCGAGTCCTGACCGTAGAAAAAGAGCCATTTATCGTAGCTCTCTTGCTCTTGGTAAATCCGGATCGATTTTTTAGTCGAGGTGCTGACGACACCGAGAATACGGGGATTCCGGATAGAAGAGAGGGCTTTGGCAGGAGCGACCAAGACTTTTTGGGCAGAAAAGGATTGCCCCCGCGGGCTCTCACTGGGGGAGCTTCCGGGTGAGGTTGAACCGCGGGACGGGAGCACCCCCCGCTGTCCTGGACCTCCGATTCCTTCCAGGTGCAGAATCAAGTTCCACTCGCCCCCAGGAGTCATCGGGTCTTTGTAGAGACGGCGAATGCATTTCTTCTCGACGAGTTCTTCTAGAGTTTTAGGAAAGCTGCCGGGATTCTTCAGTTGGAAGAGGCGGACGGCCTCGACATACTGGCTGCCTCTAAAGATCAGCTCTTCCTCGTTTTCTCTTTGAATTTGAGTTTGCCAGACGGGAACGGCCATCATCAGCCCGAGACCCATAATGGCAATGACAAGAATGAGCATAATCAGGATATAGCCGGGCGGCTGTTTCATTCTTGTTCTTTCACCAGGTGTCATAGGTTGTCCCGTCAATGCCTTTTTCCTTGGAGCCGGAATGCACATCCACGATCCCGAATTCCATATTCGGCACCATCTCCTCAAAGTTGGGATTCTCCCTGACCTCGACCCAGGTATCTGCTCTCTTTGTCATCGGGTCGATCGGAATCTTGGGGAGGTAACCTTCATCCACTAGGGCCTGGAGGGAGGCAGGATACTTGTTCTTGTCCGTATAATACTGACCGATCAGTTTGCGGAAAACGAACAGGTCCTCTTTGAGGACTGCCTCTCGGGCCTTTTTAAGGGAATATTTATATTGGGGAAGCGCCAGCCCGACGAGGATTCCGATCAGGGTGAGAACGATGATGATTTCAATCAGAGTGAATCCGCTTTTGGGATGATTTGTTTGGGCGATCATCCGCTTACCAATCCCTGTACTTCGAGCCATCCAGCGCCGTGGCCCTGCTCTTGGAATAGATGTCGTAGACATTTTCCCCTCCCCAGACATCCTCATCCGGGTCATCTTGATACGAACGCAGTCCCCAGTCCAGCGAATCCGTTATCGGGTCCCTGGGGATTCGCCTTAAGAACTTGATGACCTTTGGACCGGTCTTTTTGCCCTTTTCATTTGCTTCCTGGTCTTTGATCTCGACGCCTTTGACCAGGGTCTCGAGGTCGGCAGGATAGCCTTCGGAATCTTCTTCGATTTCAATTTTTTTCTCGTCCGCGAGTTTCTTGTAGGCGTCAATGGCTTCACGGATGATCCTCAAATTCCGCCGCAGCTCGATCTCTTTTTCTCGCTTGACCGCGATTTTCGCCATGGGCATGATGGCGGCGGCGAGGACCGCCAGGATGGCCATGGTCACAAGCACTTCAATGAGTGTGAAACCCTTTTTCGGCTGAAAAAAGCCAGCCATTTTTATCTCGCTTTATAGCTTAAGTCCTGTATTTGTTCCGCGGACGGCGGTCTTCTCGACGGTACGTTTTGCGGCGAGGATAGCGATCTGATCCTTCTGGCTCAGAAGCTGAGGCCGGCCGTTCCTCGAGGGCTTTGCGGCTCAGGCGAACCTTGTTGTCCTCGTCGATGCTGATGACCTTGACTTCAAGGATTTGTCCCATTTTGAGCACATCTCGGACACTCTTAACCCGGTAATGGGCGATCTCGGAAACATGAAGCAGCCCGACGATGTTTGGCAAGATTTCAAGAAAAGCGCCGTATTCTTCGATCCGGACAACCTTTCCCTGATAGACCTTGCCAATTTCGGCCTCGAGTGTGATCTCTCTGATCATTTCCTTGGCCTTTTCAGCGGCCTGCATATCCGTGGAAGCGATAATGATTTTGCCGCTTTCTTCGATATCGATCTTCGCCTTCGTTTGGGCGATGATTCTCTTGATGACTTTTCCCGCGGGGCCGATCACTTCAGGCACTTTTTCGGGATTTATAAAAAGCGTGATAATCCGGGGCGCAAAAACCGAGATTTCTTGTCTTGGCGCCGGCAGAGCCTCTTTCATTTTTGCCAGGACCTCCAGCCGGGCGGCCTTGGCCTTGAGCAGTCCCTCGCGGAACAATTCCAAACTGATCGACGCGATTTTCAGGTCGAGTTGGATGGCAGTGATCCCTTTTTCTGTGCCTGTTACTTTAAGGTCCATGTCCCCAAAATGATCCTCTAGTCCGGCGATATCCGTGAGGATGACGGACTTCTGAGCGTCTGTAAAAAGCCCCATGGCAATGCCGGCAATAGTCATAGACAGCGGAACGCCCGCGTCCATCAACGAGAGAACGCCTCCGCAGACAGTTGCCATTGAGGAAGAGCCGTTGGATTCTAGGATGTCCGAAACGATTCTGATTGTGTAGGGGAAAACCTCCTCGCTCGGAATGGCCGGGAGAATAGATTTTTCAGCCAGGGCGCCATGCCCAATCTCCCGTCTTCCCGGAGCCCGCAGAAAGGAGACCTCCCCTACAGAGAACGGCGGAAAATTGTAATGGAGCATGAAGCGTTTTTCTGCTTCCTCTCCCAGCCCGTCAAGCCTCTGCACATCCTCGAAAGTCCCCAGCGTTACTGTCGCCAGACACTGCGTTTCTCCTCTGGTGAATAGGGCCGAACCGTGAGTGCGCGGGAGGAGGCCCACTTCTATAAAGATCTGCCTGATTTCGTTAAAACGCCTGCCGTCGAAACGCTTGCCGTCCTTCAAAACAAGGTCCCGGACGAGTTTCTTTTGAAGGTTATAAAAGATTTCCTTTGTCTCGCTGATGTCCTTCTCGTTTTCGGGCGGGATCTCAGCTAAAAGCGATTTCAGGATCCTGTCACATTCTTCTTCGCTCTCCTTCTTTGTTCGGATCTGGATGGCCCGGAAAAGATCGGCGGATATCCTTTGCTCGGTTTTTTCAACTTTCTCCGGGTCCACGGACTTGACCGCAAATTCACGCTTTTTGATGTCGAGCTTCTGATATAGATCCTTTTGGGCTTGGATGATCTTGCGTATCGGCTCCTGGGCCAGCGCAATGCCTTCGAGACACCTTTCTTCTTCCACTTCAGAGGCTCTGGCCTCGACCATAACGATGCCATTTTCTGTCCCCACGACGACCATGTTAAGCTTGCTTTTTTCGAGTTCCGCACCAGTTGGGTTGATCAAAAACTCGTTGTCAACACAGCCGATTTTGACGGCGCCGACGGGCGTGGTGAAAGGGATATCAGAAAAATATAGAGCAGCCGAAGCCCCGATGATCCCTAATATATCCGGCTCATTCTCTAGGTCAGCGGAAAGCAGAAGGGCGACGATTTGGGTGTCAAAAAAGTACCCGTCCGGGAATAAAGACCGGATGGGCCGGTCAATGAGCCGGCTCACCAGGATCTCCCTTTCCGAAGGCCGGCCCTCGCGCTTGAAAAATCCGCCCGGGATCTTGCCGGCGGCATAGGTATTCTCTCTATAGTCCACAATCAGAGGCAGAAAGGATTTTTCTTCTTTTATTTCTTTCTTAGAAGTGGCCGCACAAAACATGATGGTTTCGCCGTACCGCACCAAGGCGGAACCGTCAGCCTGTTTGCCGATCTTGCCAATGTCAATCGAAAGAGGACGATTATTAATGTCAAGGGTGATAGTATGAGGCATTGTTGTCCCCAGGCCGAGCCTACTTGCGCAGGTTCAGCTTCTGGATCAAGTTTTCATAGCGGCTTGAGTCTTCGCTTTTCAAGTAGGCCAGGAGCCTTTTTCTCTGCCCGACGAGCTTCATCAGCCCAACTCGGGAAGTGTGGTCTTTTTTGTGGGTAATGAGATGGTTTGTGAGAAAATTGATTCTCTCGCTCAGGAGAGCGATTTGGACTTCTGGCGAGCCTGTATCCTCTGGCGTTAGCCGGTTGTCCTCGACAATTTTCGACTTGCGCTCTTTGCTTAACACAATTCTCACTCCTTCATTCAGGTGATTATCTTAGCAGAATCGAATCTGAATGTAAATTTTTTATTATCAGCATGAAATGGCAACCCTAAATGGCAAAATGAAGACGCAGCGATGCTATCGTCTGGAATCTATTTCCTTCCCTGGGAACGAAGGAGGCCCTGGCGGCGAATCAGCTCCTTGGCATACCTGGAGGAAAGACCTCCTTGGGCACTCTTGATTTCCTCGAGTTTTTTTTCAACCTCAGCTAAGGTCATCTTGTTTGTTTTTTTCCCCTTCTTGGCCTTTTCTTGATTCTGCTCTACTTTTTCTTCAGCCATTTTAGACCTTTCCTCTCTTATTTTGTCGATACTTGAGTTCTTTGAACGGCGTTAGGATACCATAATTTGAGAGTGAAGGCAATTTGCGTTCAGGGCCATATTCAGAAGGCTTGCTTGCCCAGCCCTAATTTAGTATATTCAAAATCCGTGCATTTTCTTTATTCTTTGTTCTTGTTTTTATGTTTGCTAGTTTACGCTCCGGTCTATTTTTTCCGGATGAGGGTAGCGCGGGGGGAACGTCTCTTCGTCCGAGAACGGCTGGGTTTCAGGCTGCCTCCGAGAGAGGCTGCCCGTCCGACGCTTTGGATTCATGCCGTCTCTGTCGGTGAGGTCCTGAGCTTGAGGAACCTGCTCGCGCAGGTCAAAAAGAGGCATCCGTCGTGGAGAATCTGCTTCTCCACTCTTACTCCTACAGGCTATCGCATTGCCAAAGAGAAATTAACAATGGCTGATATCATTTTTTTTGTTCCCCTAGATTTTGCCTTGATTGTCCGAAGGTTTTTTAAGGCGCTTAAGCCGAAGCTTTTTCTATTAGCTGAGTCAGAGTTCTGGCCGAATCTGCTCCGGATCGCGGGAAAAAAATGTCAGGCCGTTCTTTTGCTGAATGGCCGAATGTCCCAAGACTCATTCAAGACCTATCGTCGCTTGAGGCCACTCGCGGTCAACGTCCTCAAAAACATCGACTTCTTTCTGATGCAGACAGAGCAGGACAGACGAAGGATTGAGGATATTGGCATTGACCCAAAAAAAGTTAAGGTCGCGGGCAATCTCAAGGCCGAGGTGAGTTTGCCTCTCCTTAATCAGGAGGACAGGCAGGCTTTTGAAAAGAATCTGGGCATCTCCGGGTCAAAAAAGGTCATTGTCGCGGGCAGCACTCATCGGGGCGAGGAAGAACTGATTCTTGAGGCCTTTGGACGGGCAAGAAAAGAAAAGGAGGGCTTGCTTCTGATCATCGCGCCTCGTCACCCGGACAGAGCCAGAGAAGTAGAAAAATTGGGCTTAAATCATGGCCTATCTGTCTTGAGAAAGACTGCGGCCACCCCCGGCCAGGCTTGGGATGTGCTCATTCTGGATACAATCGGCGAGCTCGCCTATTTTTATGCTTTGGCCGACTTGACTTTTGTTGGGGGAAGCCTTGTTCCCCACGGAGGCCAGAATTTCATGGAGCCGGCGTTTTATGAAAAACCCGTTTTGTGCGGCCCGCACCTTGAAAATTTCGCTGCTCTGGCTGATGAATTTATTCATTCTGGCGGGATCCGTGTCGTCCGTGGAATAGGGGAACTGACCGAGGCCTTCAAGATGAAGGATGAAACCGCTCTTGAGGAAATAGGCAGGCGGGCGAAAAATCTGCTAAATTCGCATCAGGGAGCTACTGAGAGAACTCTCCAGGCGATTGAAAAATTTATGGCTGAGCATGAGGTTCGGACGTAAACACGGGCGGACGCTAATAGAAATGGGGAAAACTCGAAGCCGCTGGCTCGCTGCGATAGCGCTCGCAATTATGCTTTTTTGCGTCTTCGGCCCGGGCATAAGCGCCAGCCAGGCGGACTCTGGAGAATACAAGCTCAACAAGGAGTTCTTCGACCGCTTCGGCAGGGATTTCAATGGCGTCTTCAGCTCTCCTTGCCACTGGGGGAAAAAGGATGTTCTGACAGTGGCCGTTATTTCTGGTGTCGGAGTGCTGCTTTATTCCTTTGATGAGGGTATCAACTCCTGGGTTCAGAGAAACCGCACTCCCTCGTCGGATGACGTTGCTTCTGTTTTTTCTTATGTCGGCAATGGCGGAGTCCTCCTCGGTCTCGCGGGCGCAATCTACGCGGTGGGCGCGATCGATCATAAAGAAAGCTGGCGGAAGACGGCTTTGTTGAGCGTTGAAAGCCTGGTCACCGCCAGCATCCTTGTTTGGAGCACTAAGGTCATCGTGGGAAGAGCCCGGCCGAATACGGGCGAGTCGAGTCACACATTCGACTCCTTCACTTTTGATTCTGGTTACCAGTCTTTTCCTTCTGGACATGCGGCCGGCGCTTTTGCAGTCGCCACGACGATTGCCGAACAATCAAACGTCCTGGCCGTCGATATCATCGCCTACGGTCTGGCCGCGCTGGCTTCGCTTTCCAGGATGCACGATAATCGTCATTGGGCCTCGGATGTGTTGATCGGGTCAGCGGTTGGCTATTTCGTCGGCAAAAAAATCTCGGCCTTGAATAGCCCGGGCTCAAAAAAAACAGTCATCCTCGGTTTCGATTTGTCCCGCGGCCGGCAAGCTTTGACGCTTTCAATCAGGTTCTAAAAATAACAAGACTGCCAACAACTTGGGAGAAGCACATGGCCATGAAGAAAAAAATGAACCGCAGGGCTTTTTTGAAGCAGACGGCCAAAGCCGCAACATTTGCCACTTTGGGGGGCTGCGGCCCTCTCCTTCAGGGATGCCGAGCAGGGAAGGAGTATGACCTCATCATCAAGGACGGGCTGATCTATAACGGCATGGGAGGCTCACCTTTTATTGCGGATATTGCCATAAAAGGAGATATGATCGTGGCTATAGGCAAAATAAGAAGCAGCCGGGGAATATCCGTAATCGCAGCTGAGAATCTGGCCATTTCGCCCGGGTTCATTGACGTCCACGACCATTCGGACCTCAGCCTGATCGTTAATCCTCGAGCCGAGAGTGTTGTTCACCAGGGGATAACAACTCTGGTGAGCGGGAATTGCGGCTCTTCTCCCTTTCCGATAGCGGCGGAAATATTTGAGGAAACAAAAGAGAGCGCTAAGAAAGAATATGATCTTGACCTGACCTGGACGGACATGGCCGGGTTCTTTTCTCGGCTCGAGGAGAAGGGGATGGCCCCGAACTACTCGACGCTCGTTGGCCATGGCGATGTGCGGGGCGCGGCGATGGGATTCAATGACCGCAGGCCGTCTCCGGCAGAGCTCGAACGGATGAGAAATCTTGTCGGCGAACACATCCGCGGCGGGGCCTTCGGCCTGTCTTCCGGTCTCGAGTATGCCCCCGGCAGTTTCGCGGACCCCGAGGAGATTGCCGAATTATGCAAAATTGTCGCCCGCTATGATGGTATCTATGCAACCCATATACGTGATGAAGGGGATTTTCTCCTTGAGTCACTCGATGAATCGATCGGAGCAGCCCGGATGTCGGGCGTGAGGCTGCAGATCAGCCATTTCAAGACTGCCTATCCGCAAAATTGGTCCAAGGCCGACGCTGCGCTGGCCAGGCTTGAACAGGCATGCGCAGACGGAGTGGATATTTTTTGTGATAGATATCCTTATATCGCCGGCTCCACCGACCTCAGCTTTTACTTCCCTCTTTGGGCCAAACAAGGGACGACCGAAGAATTCCTCAACCGGTTGAAGGACCCGTCCTTGGAGCCCAGGCTTCGAGCATTCTTGGCTGAGCAGGAGAAAAAACTAGGCTCATGGGAGAAAGTCGTTATCTCTTCCGTGGTTTCTGAAAAAAACAGGCATCTTCAAGGCAAGAGCGTCCTTGAGGCAGCAAAAGAGAGCGGAAAAGAGCCCTACGAATTCATGAGGGATATCCTCATCGAGGAGAAGGACCTTGTGGGCATGATCACCTTTATTATGAGCGAGGATAATCTCAAAAAAATTCTGGCTCATCCCCTTGTTGGGGTCGGCTGTGATGGTTCGGCGGTAGCTCCTTATGGAATCCTCGGACGGGACAAGCCGCATCCGCGCAACTACGGCACTTTCCCGCGCGTTCTCGGCAAATACGTTCGGGACGAAGGAATCCTGCCGCTCCAGGAGATGATCAGGAAAATAACCTCGATTCCGGCCGGCCGCTTTGGTTTTGAAAAACGGGGGTGCCTCGAGCCCGGTCATTTTGCCGACCTCGTCATTTTCGACCCCGGCAAAATTGAGGACAAAGCGACCTGGGAAAATCCTCATCAGTATCCTGCAGGCATAGAGTATGTCGTTGTTAACGGACAAATCATAATCAAGCAGGGGGAACATACT
>Ga0129297_10000447_pt1 | contig 19630 bp, 25 predicted proteins | sample I18A1metaG_FD_94708 | JGI IMG/M metagenome (GOLD analysis project Ga0129297, IMG submission 94708) | Lake sediment bacterial and archeal communities from Gulf of Boni, Indonesia to study Microbial Dark Matter (Phase II) - ​I18A1 metaG | ecosystem: Environmental > Aquatic > Freshwater > Lake >... | reverse complement strand
CGGGAGTCCTGACCTGGGGCAGGTGGTGCGGTGGAGGGGGATCCTCCCGGATGATGACCATCCGGGGACGTTCCCGCTCGAACCGGGTGGAATGGTCGTGTACCGCGACAAAGACATCCACATCCCGCAGTTCCAGTGCACCGGCCGTCGTGGTCCCGGGGTAGAGCCTTCCCCTCCCCCAGCTCCGGTCGTAGGGGAAGCGGAGCCCCTCGAGGACAAATGAGCCACCGGCATAGGTGACGGCCAGGTCCACTTCGCGCCCCCGTTCGTCGGCCACGGCGATCTTCCTGGTCTCGCCGTCGGCGATGGTGAAGGTCAGGGGCTCGTAACGGTGATGCCGTCCCCCGATCTTGATCTTCCCCCCCTGCAGCCGGACCCGGATCAGCTCTCCGTACGCCCCCTGGCCCCGGTGGATCGCTTCGATCCGCTCCTGCCGCTCCCGCTCCAGTGCCGCCTGGCGGGCCCGCTCCCTCTCCCGTTCCAGCGCCTGGCGGCGGGCCCGTTCCTCCGCGGCCTGGCGGCGGGCCTGCTGTTCCCTCTCGTACACCCGGATCGCCTCGATCCGCTCCGCCTCGCTCATCCGGTCCCAGGTTTCCTGGGGCACGCCGTACATATACGGCGTGCATGCCGAAAGCAGGAGCGAAACGGCAAGTATGATCAGCGCTATTGTTTTCACCCGGCTACCCCCTGAAAACAGTGCGACGGCTTTCGGCCGTCCCTTTCGTCAGCCTCAAGTCTATAGGAGTCCAGGGCAGGAGTCTATAGGTTCAGGACGTGAAATGTCGGTTTAGCGCCGTCCGGACCATGCACACGGTTCAGGACTATCACTCATTTCGAGCCTGAATCTGCACGAACGGGCGGCCTCACGTCCCGAGGGCGCTGCCACACGTGAAAGGGGCCGATCGGCCGCCTTTTGGTTGACGAGGGTCTGCATGCCGGATCCGCAGCCGATATCAGCAGGAACGTCTCCGTGCCCCGTGACCTGTTTTTGAAACTATTTTTCACTGCGCGCATTTATTTGTTGACTTATGGCGGATAAAAGCGCTCAGTGGTAATACGTCTGCACTGCGTCAGACAAATTGAACAGAAGTATTAGGAGAAAGAGCACGATGGCAAACGGAACAGTGAAATGGTTTAACGACAGCAAGGGTTTTGGCTTTATCGAGCAGGAAAATGGCGACGATGTATTCTGCCACTTCTCCGCCATCGCCGGCGACGGCTTCAAGTCGCTCGCGGAAGGCGACAGCGTCACATTCGAAGTCACCAAGGGTCCGAAAGGGCTTCAGGCCGCGAATGTAGTCCGCGTCTAAGGACAACGTCTCTAGACCCCAACAACCCCGGAGCGATCCGGGGTTTTTTTTTGCAGGCGGCTGGTGAGGGATACCCCGGCCCGGGATAACGAAAGAGGAGGGACACCATGGCCAAACCGAATTTCTCGTTTCAGAAACGGCAGAAAGAGCTGGAGCGGAAGAAGAAGAACGAGGAGAAGCAGCAGCGCAAGCTGGAGAGGCGCACTGCCGGCGAAGATGACCCGACTGAAGCTGTTGGTGAAGCGGAAGAATCTGGAGAGTGAACCGCCGGTACAGGCGACTAGCGGCGGTCGTCACTCAGGTGCGGAACAATAGAGGTCAGGGGGCGTACGCTCCCTGGCCTTTCTTTTTGCCCGATAGCCGACTGTGGAAAGCCGCCTGTTACATTACGGACGGTGTCCCCCGATCCCCGCTCAGCGGGAAAACCCGAACAGGTCCCTGAAGAACCGCCGTGCCCTGGCCGTGAAGCTCTGGTCCACCTTCCGCTGCATGCCGCTGATATTTGGCACCTCCGCCAGGGCCTGGCGGTACTCCGCCTCGCTTAGTACCCCCTTCTGGCGGAGCAGCCCCAGGATCGTGTCGGAGCGCTTCAGCACCCGGTCAAGGTGCCGGTACGGGTTGTAGACCTTCTGCGGGCCCGGCAGCATGGCGGCGAGGAAGGCGCATTCCCGCGGGGTCAGGGCACCGGCAGGTTTGTCGAAATAGTAGCGGGCGCCGTGGCCGATCCCGTACACCAGCGGACCCAGCTCGACGATGTTGAGGTAGAGTTCGAGGATCCGCCCCTTGGTCAGTTCCTGTTCCATCCGCTTGGCGAGATAGAGCTCCTCGATCTTGCGGGTGATGGTCTTGTCCCGGGAGAGGAAGAGGTTCTTCGCCGTCTGCTGGGTGATGGTCGAGGCGCCGCGGGCGAAGCGTTTCTTCTCCAGGTCGTAGGTGATGGCGTTCTTGAGGGCCGTGATGTCGATCCCCTCGTGGCGGTAGAAGTTGGCGTCCTCCGCCACGATGACCGCCCACTTCATCTCCGCGGGGATTGTGTCCGCCGGGGTCCAGCGGGGGTTCCGGGGGCCGACGACAAAGGGGTGCAGTTTCCCCTGCCAATCCTTCACCTGGATGGTCAGGCTTGCCGTGCGGTCAGCCAGCGCTGCCACCGGCGGGAGCCGGTAGAGGGCAATGCCGATGGAGGCGGCATACACGGCGACGCCGCCAAGGACGAGTGCCGCCAGCCACGTTACCGCCTTCACGGATGCCTCGACCCCTTCAGCTCGATGGACCCGGCGGTCAGCGTCACCACCCCGTCCTTGTACAGGCCGCCGACCGCCTTCTTGAAGGTCTTTTTGCTCATCCCCAGGATCCGCCTGATCTCCTCCGGTGCGCTGTCGTCGCTCAGGGGGAGCGAACCGCCGTTGGCGGCAAGGGTTTTCAGGATGGCGTCACGGGCATCCTCGACACCGGCGGCCCCCTCCCGGTGCAGGGTGATGTCCAGCTTGCCGTCCTCCCGCACCCGCTTCAGGTAGCCGGAGAGCTTCATGCCGGGGTAGCTGCCGGCCGGGAGCTCGTCACGGTACAGCAGGCCGGCGTAGCGGTTGTTGACGATCACCCGGGCCCCCAGGTCGGTCAGCTGCCAGATTGTCAGCGTCACCGCCTCACCCTCCGCCAGCTCCGGCCGGCCGTGGTCCAGGCAGTCGTCGATGCGGGCGTTGCCGAAGGGGCGCCCCTGGCTGTCCACGTCGACCTTCACCAGGTAGCTCCAGCCAGCCTGCATCCGCTCCGGCTGCAGGCTCACCGGGACCAGCAGGTCCTTGGCCAGCCCCCAGTCGAGAAACGCGCCATGGGGGCCGGTCGATTTCACCTTCAGCACGGCGAATTCCCCCGCCTGGGCCAGGGGGTGACGGAGCGTGGCCTGGAGTTCGCCGGGGACGACCTGAAAGAGGAACACGTCCAGTTCGTCTCCCGGTACGGCCCGGGGCGCTTCACGCAGCGGGAGATGGGCCGGCAGCCCGCCGGCCTCGAGCCAGACCCCTCTCTTGTCGATCCGGGAAACTTTCAGTCTGTGCAGGCGGCAGAGCGGCAGGTGCCGTTCGGTATCCATGGTGTTCTCCTCGCTATGGGGTCTGGAATTATCACATCTCTGCATTACTGCCGATTCCCCCGACCATTTCGCGGCAGTGTCGGACGGGAAAGCAGGTAGCCGCAGAGTACCAGAGCAATGGCGACCAGCGCCAGCTTCAACCGCGGCGAATCGACAAAAAAGAGAGCCGAAACCGAAATCGAGCTGCAGATCATGACAACCGCCGAGACTTTCGCCCGCAGCGGGATGCCTTCGCCATTCAGGTAATCCTGCAGCAGGGGCCCGAGCCGATCATGTCGCACCAGCCACTCATGGAACACCTCCGAGCTTTTGGCGAAACAGGCCGACGCCAGCAGCAGGAAGGGGACCGTCGGCAAGACCGGCAGGAAGATTCCCGCCACCCCAAGTGTCACCGCTATCCAGCCGCAGACGATCAACACCATCCGCAGCAGGGGATGCTCGATCATCCTCTTGTGCATAGTCAATCTCACGTCCCTGTTCGTAGTGGGTGGCCAGGCGGGCCCTGTGCCCCCGGCGTCATCGCCTCGGCGGTCGTGCGTTCCGCCATGGTTGCCGGGATGTCCATGGGAGTAGTGTCGTTTATTTCGGTGGGGAATTACAAGCAGAGAAACGGCAAAGGCGGCCGATCGGCCGCCGCGTGAGTTGTGAGCGATGTTACCGGCATTCTCGCCAGGTATGGTGCCCCTGTATGTCAGAACCCCTATCACGTTTCCCCTCTCTCCCTCCCGGCACGGTGAGAGTATAATGAAGATGTAACAGCATCCTGACGTACGAAAGGAGACTCACATGACAGGGGCTTATCTGCAAATCACCTTGAAAATAGCCAGAGAGAAACGTCCGGCAGCGGCCAGAGTCTATGCGGACTACCGGGAGCCGTTCCTGAAAACCATATCCGGAGCGCAATCGAAAGAACTGCTGCTCCGGGAGGAGGATGTCCAGGTATTGCACGGTTTCGATACGGTTGAGCATGCCGCCGCGTACCTGACGAGCTCACTGTTCCAGAACGACGTGGTCGCCGCCCTGGCGCCGAACCTGTCGGCTGATCCCGAAATCAGGATCTATGCCTGCGGCTGAAGCCCTAGGAGCGGACGCCGACCCGCTCCCTGGTCAGGCAGGACCTGGACACCTTGAAGGGGTTGTTGGAGCAGGAGAATGAAGGATGACAGAGAACTCGTAACGGGCTCGGTACAGTGACCGCTCACGAGCGACAGACACTTCAGAGAGAGGCATCACGAAGGAGACGTGACATGGCAACGCACGCAAAGAACACTATCTGCCTCTGGTACGACCGCGACGCCGAGGAGGCGGCGCGATTTTATGCCGCCACCTTCCCCGATTCATCCGTTGGCGCAGTACTCCGCGCGCCGGGGGACTATCCGTCCGGCACGAAGGGGGACGTGCTGACGGTGGAGTTTACCGTGATGGGGATCCCCTGCGTCGGGCTCAACGGCGGCCCCGAGGTCACGCACACCATTGCCTTCTCGTTTCAGGTCGCAACCGTTGACCAGGCCGAAACCGATCGTTACTGGAACGCCATCGTCGGCAACGGTGGCGAGGAGAGCGAGTGCGGCTGGTGCAGGGACAAATGGGGCATTTCCTGGCAGATCACCCCCATTGCCCTGCTCCAGGCGATAACCGATCCCGACCCCGCCGCCGCCAAGCGGGCGTTCGATGCGATGATGACGATGAAAAAGATCGACATCGCGGCACTAGAGGCCGCGCGCCGCGGGTGACGGTGCGGCGATGGGCTTCAAACACCAGGCGGCCGTTCGGCCGCCTGGTGAATCACGTATGCTGTCCCCGGAACTCCCCCTACAGCAATACAGCAGGAACGTCCCCCTCGACGTATTTCAATCCCTGACCCCAGAGCCCTCCGGACGGACGACGAGGAACAGTTCGATGTCGATCCGGTCGTGCACCAGATGCATCCCCAGCTTCTCGAACAGCCGGCCGGAACCGTAGGTCACGTTCCATCCGGTGCGGTCGAGGTCGAAGACGGCCTGGGCCTTGAGGCTGCCGTCCTCCTGGGGCATCACCACCGCCGGGATGCTCACCGGCCGGCTTACCCCCTTGATGGTCAGCGCCCCGCTGATGACGTGATCGGGCGTCCCCGGCGCGGCACCGGGAAGAGGCTGCCACCCGTCGATGGCGATCGTGGCCTCCGGGTAACGGGCCACGTCGAAGAAGTCGTCGGATTTCAGGTGATTGACCAGCATCTGCCGGTAGGTCTCGACCTGCAGGTCGAGATCGCTGATCCCGGTCATATCGAGAACGAATTCACCCCGGCGCAGCTCGCCGCCGGCGATCACCAGCTCACCGCCGTGGAAGGGGATCCGGCCGTAGTGCCGGTTGTTGATGTTGCGGCCGGTCCACTCCAGCACCGATACGGCCGGGTCGAGCCGGTAGACGCCGTCGTTGATCACCGGTTCCGGCACCGGTGCTGCGCCCCGTTCCAGCAGGTAGCCGGCAGCGGTCCAGCCCGCCAGGCCTCCGTCCAGGACCCGGACGTCACGGTAGCCGGCGGCCAGCAGTTTCTCCCGAGCCGTCGCCGCTGCCCCGGTGGTGCCGGTCTCGTCATAGACCACCACCAACCGGTCCGGGTCGGGGGCCAGCCCGGCGATCACCTGCCGGAACACGACCTCGTAGACGCAGGCGTTGCCGGAGCCGGGGATGTGCCGGGCGGCATAGACCTCCGGCGGCAGGATGTCGATCACCAGCGGCGGCTCGCCGCCGGCAAGGCGTTGGTGCAGCTCCTGACAGGTAATGGTGGCGTTCACGATCACCCCTCCTCTCTCTTGTTCCACTCCATTATACACCCTCTCCCTCGGATAGGTGCCGACCGTTTGCCCCGGCGACAGCCTCCGGCCATTGAGCGCAAATGACCCCAGCAATAAATCCTTGCGGCAACAAGGTATATGACCTATATTTAAACCATAAATAAAGTCATAAAAGAGGTCATTCATGGATCGTATTTATGCCCGTGCTTCCGTCAGCATCAGCGACCTGAAGAAAAACCCCTCACGCATCATCAATGAAGCCGAAGGCGCACCGGTGGCCATCCTCAATCACAACAAACCCAGCGCCTACCTTATTCCTGCCGAGGCTTTCGAAGCGCTGATGGAACGGTTCGAGGACTATACTCTCGCGCAGCTCGTCAAGGAAAGAGAGCAAGAGCCGACCGTCAAGGTTTCCCTCGATGAGCTATAGCCTCGAATTCAAGGAGTCAGCCCTCAAGGAGTGGCAGAAGCTTGACGGGGCGATCCGCGAGCAGCTCAAGAAAAAACTGGCCGAACGACTGGTCCGGCCCCGCGTCGAATCTGCCCGTCTTTCCGGCATGGCCGATTGCTACAAGATCAAGCTGAAGAACGCCGGTTACCGGCTGGTCTACCAGGTTGACGACACACGCATCGTTGTCATTGTGGTGGCCGTAGGAAAGAGGGAACATCTCGCCGTGTACCGGTCGGCAGCGGGCAGGTTGAGAGAGTGATCGTGCGTTGAAAGCCGGCAAGTCCGGCCTGAGTTCTGAGCTGAAACACGAAAGGCGGCCGATCGGCCGCCTTTTTCAACAGGTATGGTGTCCCTGCATGGTGCGCCGGCTTCACCCGCGGCGGCGCAGGAAGACATGGCAGGCCCGTTCGCCGGCGACGTACTTCGCGCATTCATAGCCCAGGGCACACAGGTCGATATCGCGGAGGAGGTGCTCCCCGGAGCCGAGCAGGAGCGGGCTGATGGCGAGATGCAGTTCGTCGATCAGGGCGGCACGCAGGTACTGGCGAACGGTTGCGACACCGCCGCCGATGCGGACATCCTTGCCGCCGGCAGCAGCGGTTGCCTGTTCCAGGGCGGCCTCGATCCCTGCCGTGACGAAGTGGAACACCGTCCCCCCTGCCATCGTCAGCGGTGGCCGGGGGTAGTGCGTCAGCACGAACACCGGCACGTGATACGGCGGCTCTTCCCCCCACCAGCCCCGCCAGCTCTCGTCCGGCCAGGGCCCGCGCACCGGACCGAACATGTTGCGCCCGATGATCCAGGCACCGATCCCGGCAAAACCTGCTTCCGCCATGTCGTTGTCGATACCGGTCTCACCGTTCCCCTCGCCGTACATCTGCCGCCACAGCCGGGTGTGGAAGAACCATTCCATCAGCTTCGGGCCATTCACGCCGAGGGGATTGCGGAGATCCTGGCCCGGTCCGGCACCATACCCGTCGACTGAGATCGCAAAGCTGTTGACGCGAAGTTTCGCCATACGTTGACCCTCCCTGCGGCCCGCCGGGCATCACCCCGGGATCTCGGCCTCCACCAGCTGCGCCAGCAGTGTGAGCGATTCCTGCCAGCCAAGGTAGCACCCCTCCAACGGGATGGCGGCGGGGATCCCCTCCTGCACGATCTCCAGTTCCGTGCCGCACGGCACCACCTTCAGGGAGACCGTGGTGACCATTTCGCCGGGCAGGTTGGGGTCGTCGAACAGGTCGGTGTTGCGGATGCGCTCGTTGGGGACCAGTTCGAGATACGTGCCGCCAAACGCGGTAGCCTGACCGGTGGAGAAGTTCGTGAACGACATCCTGTAGGAGCCACCGACCGTGGCGTCGATAGCGTGAACCCTGGCGGTGAACCCGTGGGGCGGCATCCATTTGACCAGCGCGTCGGGATCGAGAAACGCCCGGTAGACCCGCTCGGCCGGTGCGCGCAGCACACGGTGGAGCCTGACGGTGTTGTTTGCCATGATCATCTCTCCTTCCCCGGGGTGGCGACTGACCGGCTCCGGGAGCTTCGCCACCCCTGCTAGTTCCAGTTATCGATTTTCAGGTCACGGGGTGAGGGCTTCCCGGTCCCCGTTTCCACGTACTCACGCAGGCTCAAGAGGAACGTGGCCCACTTCATGCTGCAGTGATAGGTGGCCTCGACCGCCTCGCGCCAGTTCCGGTGGCCAAAGAGGACAATTGTCTGGTTGTCCTGCTCGGACAGTTCGAAGGTGATGTCGGTTCCGACCCATTCCTCCGGTCCCCCGACGCACCGCCAGCGAACCGCCTTGTTTTCAGACAGCTCCCGCACCTCCATGTCCATGCCGCCCAAGAGTTCACCCGACGTGGTGCGAAAGCGGAATTCGATTGTTCCCCCGACCCGAGGGTCACCCCGGACCTCCTCGGTCCACCACCCTGCCAGGCCGTCCACCGTGGTCAGCGCCGCATAGACGCGGGAAACAGGTGCCTTGATCCCGATCCGATGGAGAATGTCTGCCATTTCGATCACCTCCAATATTCACATGCCATACTTCATTGTAGTCCTGTCGCAGGGAAAACACGAGGGACATGAAACGACAAAGACGGCCGATTGGCCGCCTTGTGGATTAGTATGGTGTCCCAGGAGATCTATGGAGTGCAGCGCTGTAGTTTCCTGTAGGTCAAATTGTAGTTGTATTTCAAAGTAACTAATATATTATGTTGAATTATGAAGGTGTTACAAAATTTTGTGTATTTAATAAAAAGGTATTATGGAGATGACACGCCCCATTTTTGTAGATATCCCGCTCAAGCTTCCGCTCTTGTCGTTCGACTCCCCGCTCACGGATGTGGTCATGGAATTGGAGCACCTGCGGCGGCTTACCTTGAGTGGCGACACGCCGGCCCCCGTATTTTACCAGTTGAAGCAGATCTTCCATCTGCTGGAAAGCCTTGGGTCTGCCAGAATCGAGGGGAATCACACCACCCTGGCGGATTACGTCGAGGCGAAAATCGCTGCCGAAACGCCGCAGGGCGAGCAGATCCGGGAAATCGAGAACATCGAGCACGCCATGACGTTCCTCGAAGAAGCCGTTGCCAAGGGGAGCTCCATTACCCATCAGTTCATTCGCGAGCTGCACGTACTGACTGTTCAGGGGCTGGACCGTGAAGGGGACCGGACTCCAGGCACATACCGGACCGGGTCGGTTGCCATTGCCGGTGCGACCCACCTGCCACCCGACGGCATACGGGTGCCTGACTACATGGAAGAGCTGGTTGCGTTCATCAACCGCGACGACCCGCCCAAGTACGATCTACTGAAAGCGGCCCTTGCCCACCACCGGTTTGCCTGGATTCATCCCTTCAGCAACGGCAACGGCCGGGTCGTGCGCCTGCTCACCTATGCGCTGCTGATCAAATACGGCTTCAACGTGCGTACCGGCGGACGCGTGCTCAATCCGACGGCCGTATTCTGCAATGACCGGGAACGGTATTATGCCATGCTGTCGCGGACCGACAGCGGAAGCGACGACGGGATTGCCGAGTGGTGCCTGTACGTGCTGGCGGGGATCAGGGACGAACTGGCCAAGGTGGACCAGTTGACCCGCTACGCAGTCCTCAAGGATCGGATTCTTCTCCCGGCCCTGGATTATAGCCGGACGCGTGGCCTGATCACCCGGACAGAGGAAACGGTCCTCCGCCGGGCTGCCGAGCTTGGCACCTTCAGGGCGAGCGATTTTGGGGAATTGTTTCCCGAACTGACCGAACGGCAGCGCACCTACCAGCTGAAGAAGCTCGTCGACGCCCGGATGCTCCAGCCGGTCCGGCCCAACTCCCGGGTCTACACCATCAACTTCATCAATAATGCCCTGATCCGGGCGGTCATGCGGATTCTGGTCAGTGAAGGTTTTGTGCCGGCGTTGGATTGAGGGGAGTTGTCCTGAGTTGAACCACAAAAGGCGGCCAATCGGCCGCCTTTTGTGGTTCAATCTTGTCATCTTGGAAGCCTGACCCTACTACTTACCGGCGTCAGCCCGTCCTTCATGGCGCAGCGGCCGTAGCTCTTTCCCCCCCTGGTCTTGCAGGCGAAGCAGCTCGTGCACCCCTTGAAGTCCAGGTCGTACAGGTGGACCAGTTCCGTCTCTGCCCCTTGCGCAGCGGCCCCCTCCAGGGCCTTTGCCACCAGGGTTGCAGTGTTCCATTGTTTGCGGGGACTGCCGTTGATACCGATGACCTGCATTACCTACCTCCCATTACGCGGCTTTTCTTGGCATGGAAATTACTCCCGCAGGGCTGTACCGTCAAGCGGGAATAGGTAGGGGGTACCCGTTTTTCTCGAACGGCGCTGATAAACTTTAAGCCCGTTAAGTTCATTAGTCATGGAGGCTATGTAACGCAAACGTATTTTGGTTTCTTAGTGGAATGACGTATGGTATCCCCGGAACTGCCGCCTGACCCCATTGGCTGCAGATATACAGACTATTCAATATGGCATATAATCAAGTCAGGAGGACCTAGCCATGAAAACGAACCCTCGGCCTGAAAATGGCCACATGCCCACTGGCAAGGCTTCGACAACACAGCAGGAACTGTTGACCGAGATTGATAGTGGTGGGGTCTGCAAAGAGTGCTTGAATGAAGATTTTTATTCGTGCGTCTGCCCTGAACCACAGGGGGGCGAGTAAACAGCAAAGGCGGCCGATTGGCCGCCTTTTGAAGTAAGTATGGTGTCCCTGGAATTTGCCGGCTGTCGGCAACGCAGCTTTTTCTGTGACTGTCGCCGATTTGGCGGTATCCTTCCCGCAGCACTACCGACCCTGTACCCCCCTGGAGCCGCAATGGACCGAGCATCCCGCAACCGCCTTACCGAGCACCAGCTCGACCGTTTTCCCGGCAATACCCTCTTCGCCCGGATCGCCCGCGCCGTCTGCAGCGCCGGCTGCCTGCCCCGCAAGGAACTGTACGAGGCGTGGGAGGTGGCCCGCCGGGTGCGGCGGCGCTTCCGCGGCGGGCGGGTGGTGGATCTGGCCTGCGGCCACGGCCTTGCGGCCAGCCTGCTCCTCATTCTCGACGACAGCTCGCCGCTGGCGCTCGGCATCGACCGCACCCTGCCGCCGAGCGCGGCCAGGCTGCAGGCGGTGCTGCAGGAGCAGTGGCCGCGCCTGAACGGGCGGGTGGAGCTGCGGAGCGGGGCGCTTGAGGCGGTGGAACTGACCGGCGACGACCTGGTGGTCTCGGTGCATGCCTGCGGCGGCCTCACCGACCGGGTCATCGAGCTGGCGATCGCCGCGCGCGCCCGGCTGGCGGTGCTGCCGTGCTGTCACGATCTGGCGGGCAGCGGCGGCGCCGAACTGCGCGGCTGGCTCGACGGGGCACTGGCGATGGATGTGGCCCGCGCCGCGCGGTTGCAGGCCGCCGGCTACCGGGTGATGACGCAGACCATTCCGGCGGAGATTACCCCGAAGAACCGGTTGCTGCTGGCGGAGCCGGGGTGAGCGGGTACGGATAATTTGCTGGTTATGACGAGAAAAGGCGGCCGATTGACCGCCTTTTGCATTACGAATGGTAGCGTGCCGGATTGGCCAAGAGCCTCTTTTATCCCGGAAAGGGGTATACTATAACTACCGGGGGCGGGAACAGGCGCCGCCGGTGACAACAGACAAAAGGAGATACGGTCATGAAGATACTGATGGTTCTCACATCGCACGATGAACTCGGCACCACCGGCCACAAGACCGGATTCTGGCTGGAGGAGTTTGCCGCCCCCTATTACGTCTTCAAGGATGCAGGGGCGCAAATCACCCTGGCTTCGCCCAAAGGAGGACAACCGCCGTTGGACCCGAAGAGCGCGGAGAAGGATTTCCAGACTCCGGCCACCGAACGGTTCAACAACGATGCGGCGGCACAGGCCGCATTGGCGCATACCGCAGCACTGAATACGGTTTCAGCTGCAGACTTTGACGCCATCTTCTACCCCGGCGGCCATGGCCCGTTGTGGGACCTGGCCGAAGACAGGGATTCCATCGCCCTGATCGAGGCCATGCATGCCCAGGGGAAACCGGTTGCCGCGGTCTGCCACGCCCCCGGAGTGCTGCGCCGCGCCCGTGCCGGCGATGGTTCGCCGCTGGTACGGGGCAAAAGTGTCACCGGATTTTCCAACAGTGAAGAAGCCGCAGTCGGCCTGGTCGAGGTTGTGCCGTTCCTGGTGGAGGATGAACTGCGCCGGGCAGGGGGCACCTATTCCAAAGCGGCCGACTGGCAGCCCCATGTGGTGAGGGACGGCAACCTGATCACCGGCCAGAACCCCGCCTCGTCGGAACCGGTTGCCCGGGAGCTCTTGAAACTGCTGTGACCGTCCACAGCAAGGGGGATACCATGAACAGTGCACCCGTACTGGAAGTCTTTTTCGATTACATCTGACCCTGGTGCTACCTCGGTACCGTGCGTACCGACCGCCTCGTGAAAGAATACGGGATCCGGATTCGCTGGAGTTGTTTCCCTCTTCACCCCGAAACCCCGCCGGAAGGAAGAGAGCTTGCCGAGCTCTTTGCCGGGCGGGAGGCGATGATCCGGGATATGCAGGCCCGGCTGCTGCAGGTTGCCGTAGCCGAAGGACTCCCCCTGACCACGCGAAGCCGCACCTACAACAGCCGTCTCGCCCAGGAACTGGGAAAATGGGCAGAAGAGCAGGGCCGTGGAGAGCAGTTCCATCATGCCGTCTATCGGGCCTATTTTGTGGACGGGGTCAACATCGCCCAGCGTGACGAGTTGGTGCGGATAGCCGTAACTGCCGGGCTGGCGGCGGATGAGGCGCAGACGGTGCTGGCGGAGCGAAGCTATGCAGCAGCGGTGGATGCGGATTGGCAAAGGTCCAGGGAGTTGCGCATCACCGCAGTACCGGCCCATCTCTTCGAAGGGAAACGTCTGATCGGTTTTACCGGCTATGAGGATTTCGTGAAGCTGATCGGGAACCCTGCTGCACCATAAGGATTTTTCACGCGATCATCCGGAGGTATCGTAATTTGAAACAGCAAAGGCGGCCAAACGGCCGCCTTTAAAAAGCCCCCAAGCCGCTCATAGGACATCGTTGACACTCTTTTGCTGGAAGTGTAGTTTGTAAGAAGTTGTGATATTGCATTTTACTAATTTAATTGCCTCATGGCAAATTCATGGCTACAGCAAATGCAAACAAATTTTGCGGACATATTTACTCAGTGGCGCTCAAGTTACACTAGCAATTCACAGCTTATAAGGGTTGTTTCTGAAGAGTGGTTTAAAACTCAAATGTTCTGCCCTTCATGTAACAATAATCAGGTTGAATCATTACCCAATAACTCCAAAGCTGCTGATTTCATTTGTACAAATTGTAATGAAACCTATCAGTTGAAGAGCAAGAAGTTAACTCTAGGTCGAAAGGTCGTTGATGGCCAATACGATACGATGCACGATGCAATTATTGAAGGAAGAGCTCCTAACTTTTGCTTCATGACGTATGACTTGTCTAGCTTGTCAGTTACCAACCTCTTGCTCGTGCCACGGTTTTTTATCAATCTACCGATTCTTGAAAAGCGAAAGCCATTATCAGCTACTGCAAGAAGAGCAGGCTGGACCGGATGTAACATTCTGCACCAGGAGATATCTGATAGAGGTAAGCTGTTCGTTGTTGAAAAACAAAAGGTGGCCAGTGCCGAAGAAGTTAGAACCAAGTGGAACAAGATAAGGTTTTTACAGGACTATGATGATTATAATGCTCGTGGTTGGATTACTGATATTTTGCATTGCATAGATGCGGTGAAAAAAGAGTATTTCAATCTTCAGGAAATGTATCAATTTGAAGCGTACTTAGCATCCAACCACCCACTAAATAACAACATCAAACCAAAAATCCGCCAACAACTCCAGATTTTACGGGACCGCGGGATAATCGACTTTGTGGGAAGGGGCGAATACCGGGTTCTATAATTCGCGTTGACTTTTAAGATATTTCGATCAAAGATCCCGCATTTTCAGTGGGGTAATGATTGTGACAAATAACCGGCCTGAATGGTATTGCTCTGTATGTGGTGAAAAATTTCAATGGGGAGAAGGGGTTGTGTTAGTTTCATCCGGGACAATTGACCGGCAATATGATGGTCCAGTTGTGGATAGTAGTGCCTGGTGGGATATTTACCACCACGATTGCTATGAGCCAAATCAACAACCAATCAATCAGGAATAGAAAGGGCGCCTTTATTGGCGCCCTTTCTATTACAAACTACTTCAAATTCTTCTTTATCCTCTCCACCGCCTCAATCACATTCTCGCGATGGCCGAAGGCCGACAGGCGGAAGAACCCTTCGCCGCTCGGGCCGAAGCCGGAGCCCGGCGTCCCGACCACGTTGCACTCCTTGAGCAGCTTGTCGAAGAAGTCCCAGGAGCTCATGCCGCCGGGGGTCTTGAGCCAGATGTAGGGGGCGTCCACCCCGCCGTAGCAGGTGATGCCGGCTTCCTTCAGCCCCTCGCGGATGATCCGGGCGTTCTCCATGTAGTAGTCGATGATCTCCTTGGTCTGGGCCCACCCCTCGTCGGAGTAGACCGCGGCGGCGGCGCGCTGGACCGGGTAGGAGGCGCCGTTGAACTTGGTGGTGGTGCGGCGCAGCCAGAGCTTGTTGAAGCTGTACTTCTCGCCCGTGCTGGTCGTCCCCATGACCTCTTCCGGAACCACGACCAGGCCGCAGCGGACGCCGGTGAAGCCGGCGGTCTTGGAAAAGGAGCGGAACTCGATGGCGCACTTCTTCGCCCCTTCGATCTCGTAGATGGAGTGGGGGATCTCCGGGTTGGTGATGAACGCCTCGTAGGCGGCGTCGAAGAAGATCACGCAGTCATTGGCGTTGGCGTAGTCGACCCACTTCTTCAGCTCGGCCTTGGAGGCCACGGTGCCGGTCGGGTTGTTGGGGAAGCAGAGGTAGATGATGTCCACCTTCTCCTTCGGGAGGGCCGGGATGAAGTTGTTCTCCTCGGTGCAGGGGAGGTAGACGACCCCCTTGTAGTACCCCTTCTCGTCCGCCTCCCCGGTGCGGCCGATCATGACGTTGGTGTCGTTGTAGACCGGGTAGACCGGGTCGCCGATGGCCACCACGTTGTCCAGGGCGAAGATGTCCAGGATGTTGGCGCAGTCGCACTTGGAGCCGTCGGAGATGAACATCTCCTCGGTCTTGAGCTCCACGCCGAGGGGCTTGTAGGACTTGTCGATGATGGCGTTGATCAGCCAGTCATACCCCTGCTCCGGGCCGTAGCCGGCGAAGTTCTGGGTTGTGGCCAGGTCGTCCACCGCGTCGTGGAAGGCCTTGAGCACGGCCGGGGCCAGGGGGCGGGTGACGTCGCCGATGCCGAGGCGGATGACTTTGGCCTCCGGGTTGGCGGCGGCGAACTCCCGCACGCGGCGGCCGATCTCGGGGAAGAGGTAGCCGGCCTTCAGTTTCAGGTAATTATCGTTGATCTTTGCCACGGAAAAATCCTCCAGATTAAGTGTGTGAACCGGGCGGAAGCTTCTGCTTCATCCCGATGAAGTAGTAACAGATGCTGCCGACCAGGGGGAGAAAGATCACCAGCAGGAGCCAGATCAGCTTGTTGATGCCGGTGAACTCGTTCTTCAGGATATCGATGAGCGCCCAGATCCAGGCGGCGAGGCAGGCGATGGCCAGGATCCCGCCACCGACCACCGCGAACATCATCAGAATGCCCGCTTCCATCATGATGACACCCCCCAGATTCCCATGAAATGCCGTGGGTCACGGCACTGCAACATGGTCAGGCGAAAAGCATGAAACCGTAGCGCGCGGGGACGCGGAGGCGCAGAGAAAAACGTGCAAGGCAAAACCCTTTGAAAAGGTTTTCTCGGCGTCCCTGCGCCTCTGCGCGAGTACCGGGTTACTTCAGCCCCAATACGTCCTGCATGTCGTACAGCCCCGGCGCCTTCCCGACAATCCATTTCGCCGCCCGCACCGAGCCCCGGGAGAACATGTCCCGCGTCATGGCCCGGTGGGAGATCTCGATCCGCTCACCCATGCCGATGAAGTAGACCGTGTGCTCGCCGACGATGTCGCCGCCCCGCACGGTCTGCATGCCGATCTCTTCCTTGGTCCGCTCGCCGCAGATCCCCTCCCGGTGGTAGTTGGCGACCTTGTTGTAGTCCCGCCCCAGCGCTTCGGCCACGACCTCGCCCATGCGCACGGCAGTTCCTGACGGTGAGTCTTTTTTCTTGTTGTGGTGCAGCTCGACGATCTCCACGTCGAAGTCGTCCCCCAGGGTCTTGGCCACGTCCTTCAGGATCTTGAAGCAGACGTTCACCCCGACGGACATGTTGGGGGCGAGGACCGCGGGGATCTCCTTGGCCAGCTCGGCGGCCAGGGCCCGCTCCTCGGGGGTGAAGCCGGTGGAGCCGATGACGATCGCCTTCTTCTTGAGGCTGCAGGCCTCCAGGTTCTTCAGTGACACCTTGGGGGTGGTGAAGTCGATCAGGACGTCGCACCCCTCCACCACTGCGTTCAGGTCGTCGGTGATGGCGACCCCCAGGGGGCCGCAGCCGGCGATGAGCCCGGCGTCCTGGCCGACCAGCTCGTGACCCGGGCGCTCCAGGGCGCCGGAGACCGTCGCGCCGGCCTCTTTGGCGGCGACGATGATGCGTTGACCCATGCGGCCGGCGGCGCCGCAGACAGCGATTTTTACCATTATAAAACCCCTCTGGCTCGGGGCTCGGGGCAAGACCTTACGTCTCTACCCCCAGCCCTCAGCGTTTTTAAATAAGCTTGTATTCCTTCATGATCGCTTCCAGCTTCGCCTTGTTCGCTGCCCCCATCTCGCAGAGCGGCAGGCGGACCTCGTCGGAGCACTTGCCCATGAGCCCCAGGGCGGTCTTGACCGGGATGGGGTTCGACTCGATGAACATGGCGTTGCCGATCTTCAGGGTCGCCAGGTGGAGCTGGCGGGCCTTTTCCAGGTCGCCGGCGAAGAAGGCGTCGGTCAGGTCGCCGACCTCCTTCGGCATGATGTTGGCGAGGACCGAGATGATACCCTTGGCGCCGCAGGCCATCATGGGGAAGGTGATGAAGTCGTCCCCCGAGAAGACATCGATCTGGTCGCCGCACAGGGCCATGATCTCGGAGGCCTGCTGGAGGGAGCCGGTCGCCTCCTTGATGGCGACGATGTTCCTGTGGGGTGCCAGCCGGGCCACGGTCTCCGGCAGCATGTTGACGCCGGTGCGGCCGGGGACGTTGTAGAGGATCTGGGGGATGTCGACGGCATCGGCGATGGCCGTGTAGTGGCGCACCAGCCCTTCCTGGGTCGGCTTGTTGTAGTAAGGGGTCACGAGCAGCACGCCGGCGCACCCCATGTCTTTCGCCTTTTGGGTCAGTTCGATTGCCTCGGCGGTGGAGTTGGAGCCGGTGCCGGCGATGACCGGGACCCGCCCCTTGGCCTGCTCGAAGACGATCCTGACCACGTCCATGTGCTCCTCGTAGTCGAGGGTGGACGACTCGCCGGTGGTGCCGCAGGCGACGATGGCGTCAGTGCCGTTGTCAATCTGGAAATCGACCAGCTCCCGCAGCTTCTGCTCGTCGACCGCGCCGTTGTTGAACGGGGTGACGATGGCGACGATACTTCCTTTGAACATGTGAAACCTCCTCTTTCGTGTATGGTAAGGGTAAGTCGGTAATGGGTCGTGGGTCAGGGCTGTTTGGCCAGCCGCGGACGCTGATCGACGACGATCTCTCCGCGGCTTTCTTGATCTCCCATGGTGATTTTCTCCACCCGGCCGTCGGGCCGGCGATTGTAGAAGGTGTGGTCGCTCCCCAGTTTCGGGAAGTACCCACCGCCAATGTCCTCGTAGATGTCCACGTAGCTGACCAGGCGGGCGCCTCCCCCCAGCAGCCCGGCGGCGAGGCAGAGGATGCCGTCCCGCTCCCAGATGGCGTGCTGCGCGCGCTCGGTGCGGAAGCAGACGAAGTGGCGGCCGTCCTCCTTGTGGTAGAAGTCGGCCAGCAGGGGGTGCTCCTCCGTCCCCACGGCCTCCCTGAGCTCGGTCCCCCGGATCACGTACTCCTTGTCCGCCGCGCAGAGCTTCCAGGCGGAGGTGAAGGTGTCCGGCCCGTGGGTGAGGATGGTGCGGGCCGGGTCCAGGACCGTCTTGTCCAGGTCACGGTAGTTGGTGTGCACCACGCTCCGGTCCAGGGCGATGTCGTGGATGGTGACCGCCCCGTCGAAGGCCCTGACCGCGTCGGCGTAGCGCTCCTCGCTCCAGGTCCGCTCGATGTAGTCGTTGATGTCGCCGTGGATCACGCTCGCCCCGGCGAAACCCGCCTCGGCGTGGCGGTCGCCGCAGTCGTGCTTCTCCCGGCAGAGCCTCTGCCACAGCTCCAGGTTGTGGGTGGTGTCGGAGCTGAAGACCAGGGTCTCGCTCCCCGTGGAGAACCTGATGCCGACGCTCGGGATGCCGTGCCAGACCGGGGCGTTGATCGCCTCGATGGTGAAACCCGCCGGGTCCCGGTACGGCTCCGCCTTCTCGTAGAAGGTCTCGGAGGAGAAGGGGTAGTAGGAGGCGGGCTCCACCCACTCCCCGGACGCCGGGTCGCGGAAGAGGAGGCGGGGGGCCAGGCGCTTCGGGGAGATGAAGATCTTGGCCCGGTCGGGGCCGACGGTCACCCCGTCGCGGTCGACCACCCGGTACTGGAAGCGCCCGTTCCCCAGGTCGGTGCTGACGATCCGGTACCTGGGCCGGGGGGCGATGGGGTGGAACTCCACGTACTCGGCCCAGGCGATGTCCACCACCCGCCCCGAGTCGGGGGAGAGGCTGCTCCCCAGGGCGGCATCGGAGGAGGCCATCAGCTCCCTGTTCACCTCGTGGGAGGTGAACAGGCTGATCGTCCGGCTGCTGTCCGGCGCATAGCGGTTGAACAGGGCGACGTCGGTGAACCACCGCTTGTGGTCGTCGTGGCAGTGGGTGATGATCAGCCCCGTGACGCCCTGCAGGCCGTGGCCGCCGATCTTCTGGAAGACCGGCGAGCCGCAGTCCACGAGGAAGCTGCTCCCCCCGATCGTCACCTGGTAGCCGATGCTCTTGCCGATGCGGGAAAAGGGGCCGTAATCGCCCAGTATGCTGACTTTTATCCCCTGGTTGTTCATAGCGCTCTGCAGGGGGACGACGCGGTCCCCCTGCCCCTGGTCAGGTTCATTATGTTCCAGCCGCTACCCGGATAAAATGACAGGGCACCGCGGGGCACCCTGTGTTGTATAAAAGTGTTTCTTCTTATCACGGGAAACGTGAAAAGTCAAAAGATACAAGCAGGTAGGGGGATGGCCGGGGTCAGCGGAGCTCGGGCTGGGTGAAGAGGATCTCCACTTCCGGGGAGAGGGGGGACTCCACCAGGTCGCCGTTGCTCCTGACCAGGGTCGAGGCCCCGTAGCGGTAGGTGGCGCCGAGGTCGACCTGCCGGTCTTCCCAGGCAGGGGCGGTGACCGGGGCCCGGTTCAGGGGG
>Ga0129297_10000446_pt1 | contig 19633 bp, 22 predicted proteins | sample I18A1metaG_FD_94708 | JGI IMG/M metagenome (GOLD analysis project Ga0129297, IMG submission 94708) | Lake sediment bacterial and archeal communities from Gulf of Boni, Indonesia to study Microbial Dark Matter (Phase II) - ​I18A1 metaG | ecosystem: Environmental > Aquatic > Freshwater > Lake >... | reverse complement strand
TCTCCCCCCGCTGCGGCATGTCAGCAGGCTGGAGAGGGAGTTCAGCCTCTCCGTGAACAGCACCCTGTTCTTCCGCGACATGGTCTCCATCCTCTCCCCCCTGCTCATCGGCAGGGATTTCGGAACCGACGGCAACAGCGTGGTCCTGAAGGACCTCGACCTCTACGGTAACGGGGACCGCGTCGTTGTCAGGCTGGAGACGACCGGTTCGCTGCGCGGCACCTTCTATCTCGTCGGCAAGCCGAACTTCGACCCCCGGACCAATCATTTTTCCGTGGAAGAGCTGGATTTCGACATGAACACGGAGAGCCTCCTGCTGACCTCGGCGGACTGGTTCCTCCACGGCAGCATCCGGGAGAAACTCCAGGAAAAGCTGAACCTGGACATCACGAAACGAGTGGCAGACGCCCGTGTCATGGCGCAATCGGCCCTGTCACGGATCGAACTGGCAAACCACGTGTACCTGCAGGGGAACATCGGAGAGATCAGGTTCAGGGAAGTACTGGTGCAGAAGGACAGGATATCCATCCATCTCAGCGCCGTCGGGGAGACGACCATGGTTCTGGACTAGCACGGGGAGGGGAGGGTGCGTGAAGCGGGCACGAAGGGCCGGCAGAAGTAGCAACAATTGCTCCCGCTGGTTGCTTTGCTGCCAAAAGGGGCTATATTAAGCTTATCTCAGACTAACGCACGATGAGTTACCAGGCCCATTCCCCATGATGCTTATTGAAAACCTTCTGATCCGCTATTTCCACTATCTCGACTCAAAGGGGAAGGGATACAATTTCATTGTCGGCCTCATCTGGACCGCAGGTATAGGCATCTTCGACTTTTCCGCCCCCGTGGAGGCCAAACACGCCTTTTTTTACATCCTCCCCGTTGCCTTCGTCACCTGGTTCAGCGGAATACGTCCCGGCATCATCGTATCGCTCCTCTGCACCTTTGCCTGGTCGTGCAACAACCTCTCCGGCAGTCTCGTCATTTCGGCGTGGAACGTCATCTCGACCCTGCTCTTCTTTCTTGCAGTCGCTGCGCTGCTGCACAAGACCCACCTCCTGTGGGAGAACGAAAAAACCCTGTCGCGCACCGACCCGCTGACCGGCGCGGTCAACCTGCGGGCCTTCTGCGAACTGGTAGAGTACGAAATGCTCCGCTCCCAGCGGGACAAGGTACCGTTCTCCCTCGCCTACCTCGACCTGGACGATTTCAAGCAGATCAACGACACCTACGGCCACGCAGCGGGCGATGCCCTGCTCAGGTCGATCGTCAGCAACATCCTCGGCCATCTCCGGAGAACCGACGTGGTGGGACGCCTCGGGGGGGATGAATTCGCCATCTTCTTCCCCGCCACCGACCAGACCCTGGTGCAGGGTGTCGTACAGAAAGTACGGCAGGAACTGACGGAACTGATGAAGGAGTGTGCCTGGCCAACCACGTTCAGCATGGGGGTGGTCACCTGTACCGGCTGCGTTCACGACCTCGAAAAACTGATTTCCTATGCCGACATGCTGATGTACGAGGTGAAACGGGCGGGGAAGAACGACATCCGCTACGCCGTCTATGAACCGGAGAGCGGCCGGCAGGGGCCATGACGTGACCCGACGGGGGCTCCCCTACTCCCCCATTTCGAAGCCGCGGTCCAGCAGGAGAACCTCCACCTCGTCGCCGGCGGCATACCGGGATCCGGGGGCCAGATAAATCAGGCCGTTCCCCTGGATCAGCGAGGAGAGCCGTCCGGAACTCTGGTTGCCGGTTGTCGAAACCCGGTAGCGATCCTGTGCCATCGTCACGAGTCCCCGCACCAGGTGGGGGCGCTGCCCCTTGTTGGCGGCCGCCTCATGGAGAACGGCCCTGACTTTCGGCCGGAAAACCCTCCGGTGACCCATGGCCTTGAGAATCGACGGCCGGACGAACAGCTCGAACGATACCATGGCAGCTACCGGGTTGCCGGGCAGGGCGAAGACCGGCGTCCCCCGCAGCATGGCGAAGGCAAGGGGTTTCCCCGGCTTCATGTTCACCTTCCAGAAGGTCACCTCTCCGCCGAGAGATTCGATCGCCGCCTTCACGAAATCCCGGTCCCCCACCGAAACACCCCCCGTAACCACCAGCATGTCAGCATTCAGCCCTCCCCTGATCTTTTCCCTGGTCGCGTCGAGGGTATCGGCGGCGATACCCAGCAGCACCGGGTCACCGCCTGCTTCGAGCACCTGGGCGGCCAGGCTGTAGCTGTTGCTGTTGATGATCTTCCCCGGCGTAGGGGTGGAGCCCGGCTCCAGCAGTTCGTCGCCGGTGGAGAGGATGGCGACCCGGGCGCGGCGGAATACCGCCAGTGAGGTGGTCCCCATGGCGGAAAGCATGCCGATCTCCTGGGGCCTGAGGAGGGTTCCGGCACTGATGATGACGTCCCCCCGGCGGATGTCCTCACCCCGCCTGCGGACATGGTCCACCTCCCTGGCCGGGGAGGCCAGGGTTATCCAGTCGCCGTCCGCCTCCACCTCTTCGATGGGGACGACGGTATCGCATCCCTGGGGCAGCGGAGCGCCGGTCATGATCTTCACCGCCTCGCCGGGGGAGACGGGAGAACGCCACTCCTCCCCTGCCGGCAGGAAGCCGGTCACCCGGAGACGGGGGGCGTGAGCGGCTGCATGGGCAAAGGCATAGCCGTCCATGGCCGAGTTGTCGGCCGGCGGGATGTCCCACGGAGCGACGTGGTCCTCCGGCGTGACCCTGCCCAGGCCGTGGAACAGGGAGACCTTTTCCGTCTCCAGCGGCACGATATGCCCCAGTATGGTGTGCTGCGCCTCCTCGATACTGACCATGTTCTCCCTCCCCACTAACATTCGTCCCCTCCACACAGCTGCATATGTACCATACCGGGCGGCAAAAAAAACCACCGAACTTTCATCACGGCCGCCCCCCCCTTTTGTCTGCGGCGATGGGTGGTACACTTGAGTGAATGGAAACGTCGCCAGATGCGCCGGGTAGACCGGCGACATACCATCCCGAACGGAGCAGGCAACATTGTGCGAGTCAAACGTGTGTATGCTCCCCCCGAACCGGACGACGGTCTGCGCTATCTCGTTGACCGGTTGTGGCCCCGGGGGGTGAAGAAGGAAGGACTGCAACTGGACGGATGGCTGAAAGAGTTGGCCCCCAGCGACGGGCTGCGGCACTGGTACGGTCATGATCCGGCCAGGTGGGAGGAGTTCTGTCGCCGCTACCATGACGAGTTGCGGGCAAACCCGGCCGCTTGGCAACCTCTCCGGGAAACTGCCGCCACCCGGGTCGTCACACTCCTCTTCGCTGCCCACGATCCGGAGCGGAACAACGCCGTTGCCCTCCGCCTCTTCCTGGAAGAGCAGCCGTGATACAGGGTCCCGCACGGCCCCCCTGTCCGCCCTGATCACAATCCGTGACCGCTGGGGACAGGTGCGCCTCCATGATGCTTGACCTTGCCTTCCGGGGGCAAATGCGTTACTAATATCATATCGTTACGTTACTCATTAACAGGCTTGGCTCCATGGCACCTCCTTGTCTCGGTCATAAGTGGCATGCCACCGTCGTGGCACTCCTTGTCGCGTTCTCCCTGCTCGTTGCAGGGATGCGCGTACCCGACATCTCGCGCCCCCACCGGGCAAAACCGAGCCATCGGGCCGTCATCGATAATCCGACAAAGAGTTGCGACCTCTCCGTAAAGAAATCTCTAGAGTGTGCCCCTCTCATCCCTACTGTCCCAACACTCCCTCTGCCACTCGTTGAACGTACCGGTTTCCTGGCGAGCACTCTGTTCCAATCCCTTCCCCCCCTCTTCCCCAGCTCGGCACGCTCGCCACCGCCTCTGTCCGCCTGACGCACCCGCCCCCCCTGGACAGCGCCCACTACACCATGAAGCGGTCCGATCTGTTACCGGGGAAGCGCGATACTAACCATGTGAACACGCGACAAGGAGCACACATCATGCAAACGATCTTCAGACGACACGTTTTTCTGCCTGTGGCAGCACTCCTCATCTATTCCGGCTGTGCCAAGCAGCCGGTGACAACCGGGGACACCCCCCTGGGGGGCCATCTCCCCACCCCTTCGCTGGCCCAGAGTGCACCGGTTCCATCCCAGCCCGGCCCTGAGGGGCGAAAACCGCTCCCTCCCGAATCCGTCATTACGGAAACGCCGATTAAAGAGGTCACGTCCAAGTCAGAGCAGGTCACCGGTCTGACGTCACCTGCCACCCCCCTGCAGGCAGCACTGGGTAAGATCTACTTCGACTTCGACTCGGCTGACCTGAGTGCCGCAGCCAGGCAACAGCTCGCTGAGAACTATCAGGTCCTGAAAAAGAACGGGAAGGTCAGGGTTCGGATCGAGGGGAACTGCGACGAGCGCGGCTCCGACGAGTACAATCTTGCCCTCGGTGAGCGCCGTGCCCAGGCGGCAGCCCGCTACCTGACCAGCATGGGAATCGCCGGCAGCCGGCTCTCCACCATCAGTTACGGTAAGGAAAAGCCGGCCGATCCCGGCCATGACGAAACCGCGTGGACGAAGAACCGCCGGGATGAATTCGTCATCATCGGCAGATGATCCGAAAGTGGCGGAGCCGCCGTGGCGGCTCCGCCACGGGAGCAGACCATGTTGAAAGTAGCAGCACTCATCCTCCTCGGAGGCGTGGCCGGCGTGACAAGCGGACTCGTGGGCATCGGCGGGGGCATCATCATCGTACCGGCCCTGGTCCTGCTGTTCGGGTTTTCCCAGCACCTGGCCCAGGGGACCACCCTGGCCCTCATGGTACCACCCTTGGGAGCCATGGCTGTCTGGGCCTACTACAGGCAGGGGTATGTGGACATACGGTCCGCCGCGCTGATCTGCCTCGGTTTCCTGGCAGGGAGCATCCTTGGCGCCGACCTGGCCCTCCACCTCCCCTCGGAAAACCTGACACGGATCTTCGGGGCACTGCTGGTGACAATCGGCCTCAAGATGCTCCTCTTTTGAGGTAGGACCGGCCACGCTCGTAACCTGCCGGATTTCCCGGGGGATCTCCTCTCCGGAGGGCGATGTGGCGGAACGGCGGGGACACATAAGCTCACGCTATGTGAGGGGAGAACGGCGGGGGGGCATGATGAAAGGACAAACTACCACGAACTGGGATGAGCGCTTCAGCGAACCGGGATTCACCTATGGCACGGAGCCCAACGAGTTTCTTGCCTCCGTGGCGGACAGGATCCCGAGGGGGAACATCCTCTCCCTGGCCGAGGGAGAGGGGCGCAATGCCGTATTCCTAGCCTCTCTCGGCCATGATGTGACCGCGGTCGATGCATCCGCCGTCGGCCTGCGCAAGGCGCAGGATCTGGCAGAGGCACACCATGTCCGGATCACCACGATCGTCGCCGACCTGACCGACTTTGCCATCCAACCCATGGCATGGGACGGCATCATCGCCTGTTACTGCCATATCCCCTCCCCCCTGCGCCGGGCAGTCCACCGGGCGGCGGTGGCAGGGCTGAAGCCGGGAGGTGTCTTCATCCTTGAGGCATTTTCCCGGAAACAGCTGGAGCATGACACCGGAGGCCCCAAATCCCCCGACATGCTGATGACCCTGGATGAGCTGCAGGAGGAGCTCGGCGGCCTGCGCTTCGACCATGCCGTCGAACTGGAGCGGAGCGTGGTCGAAGGACGCGGCCATACCGGCCTGGCGGCTGTGGTGCAGATAGTCGCCGTCAAACCGTAACAGTCATCCCCGGGAAGGACGTGCCGTGAAGAAGAGCCTGCCGAAAAGAGGAGCCCCCTTTACCATAACCGGGATCACCAGGGTCCCGGCCGAGCTGAACGCCGGCGGAGGGAGCTGCGCTCCCCCCGGTGACGACACTGACAAGCCCCCCTGCTGAGGCCCCCCCACCTCCGCCGGCGGCGGAGAGATCAGCGAAACGTCCCCCGGATTTGTCGAATGGCTGGAGACACCGGCAGGGCGGGTGGCTCGCATCGCCACGTCCACCGGCTGGCGGGAGCGGCTCGGCGCCTGGAAGGTGCGCTGGGGAATCGGCCGTAACAGCTTCATCGTCCCCCCGGGACTCTATGCCATCGGTCATCCCACCCCCGACGACCCGGTGGTGGTCACCGCCAACTACCGGATGACCTTCGACATCATCCGCCGGGCCCTGGCCGGGCGCGACATCTGGCTGCTGGTGCTGGAAACCTACGGCATCAACGTCTGGTGCGCCGCCGGCAAGGGGACCTTCGGCACCGGCGAAGTCGTTCGGCGGGTGGCTGCCACCGGCCTCGCCCGGGTGGTAAGCCACCGCCGCCTCATCCTGCCGATCCTGGGCGCCGCGGGGGTCGCGGCCCACCAGGTGGCGGCCCGCTCCGGCTTTACCGTCAGCTATGCCGCCATTCGCGCCCGTGACCTCCCGGCCTACCTGGACAACGGCATGGTTACCACCCCGGCCATGAGGGAACAGACCTTCTCATGGTACGAGCGGCTCGTGCTGATCCCGGTCGAGGTGGTGTCTGCCATGAAGACGATCCTGCCTGCCGCGGCAGCGCTGCTCCTCGTCGGGTGGATCGTTGCCGGCCCGGATGCCGGCATCGCCCTTGCCTTTGGCCTGGTCGGTGCGGCCCTGACCGGCATCGTCGCCGGCCCGCTGCTCCTCCCCCTGCTGCCGACCCGCAGCTTCGCCCTCAAGGGGACCTTCGCCGGCCTTGCCTGGGCCTTCTGCTTCTACCGCCTGGCCGGCGGCCCCTCCTGGAGCCTGCCGCTCGTCATCGCCTCCCTCCTGGCCCTGCCGGCGGTCAGCGCCTTCTACACCCTCAACTTCACCGGCTGCACCCCCTTCACCTCCCGCTCCGGGGTCAGGAAGGAGATGCGCCTCGGCCTGCCGGCCATGGCATCCGCCCTGGCGCTGGCCGGGCTGCTCCTCATCCTGGGAGGTCTGGCCTGATGCGGGGATTCCACTACCTGAAGAACGTGGCCACAGTGCGGCTCGACCAGGAGGTCTGCATCGGCTGCGGCCGCTGCCTCGAGGTCTGCCCCCACCAGGTATTCGCCCGGGAAGGGAAGAAGGCCGGCATCCGGGAGAGGGACGACTGCATGGAGTGCGGGGCCTGCGCCCTGAACTGTCCCGTGAAAGCGATCAGCGTGGATGCGGGGGTGGGGTGTGCCTCGGGGATGATCAACGAGTGGCTGCGGGAGCACGGCTTCGGCAGGGGTGGCGGCGGCAGCTGCGCGTAAGCGGCCGCCCCGGGATAAATCCCGGTGTCCCCCCGTGGAAACGGAAAAAGGCCTTTGCGGTCCGGACAACCGCAAAGGCCTTTTTGCATGACGTTCCTGCCCGCCGCGCCTATATGGCCGGCGGAAGCTTGACCACCGGATAACCGGCTTCCTTCCAGGCGGTTATCCCCCCCGGGTAGCGGTAAACGTTCTTGTACCCCCACTCGGTCAGGTACTTGGCCGCGTGGTGGCTCCTTCTGCAGCCGACAAAACCGCAGTAGACGACGATGGGCCTGTTCTTGTCGTTGCCGGCCACCTTGAGGAGGTTCGATACGGAGTCGGTGGTGATCTCCTTTTCGGCATTGGCCATGGGAGCGTTGAGTGCCCCGGGAAGGGTGCCCAGCGCCCTGTCAGATTCAAGCGGCAGGGTACTCAGTATGGTCGGGTTCATCCCCTCGTCAAGCAACTTTTTCAGGGTCTCCGTGGAGACGATCCTGTAGCCGCCGTCCTGCACGTCCACATGCAGCTTGACCGCCGCCCTTTCGATGGGGAGCTCGCCGCCCCGGGGCGACGTGCCGACGGCAGCACAACCGGCAAGGGCCAGGATGGCCAGAAGAACCGCGTATCGCCAAACACCCATGGATTGATCCTTTCGCAGCAAAATTTTCGCTCGCTACCCCGGCCAGAGGCTCCCCAGCCCGGGGTCCGGTTCACATCGTGGGGCATACTAGCACCTTTCCCTCCCGTTCGTCAAACCGGCAATCGCTGCCGGCCGGCCGTGGACTCCGGCTCACGAACCCATCAGCGCCCCCCCCCCTTTTCCTGCCATCTGCCGTAGATGGCCGGGACAAGGGCAAACAGGCCGAGCAGCGTGAACGAGACAAGGACCCGGGGGGAGGCGATGCCGGAGAGGGCGGTGATCGTGGCAAGACTGGCCCCGGCATTCACATAGACGAACCCGCCGGGAATGATGCCGACAAAGGTGCCGGCGACGAAGGTGCGCAGGGGGAGGCGGGTAAGCCCGGCAGCGAGGTTGACGAGGAAAAAGGGGAAGACCGGCACGAGGCGGAGGAAGAGAAGGTAGCCCAGCCCCCGCTCCTCCAGCTCGCGGTTGACCCCTTCGAGGGTCGCTCCGAACCTGCGCAGCACCGCATCGTGGAGCAGGTAACGGGTTACCAGGAACGCCAGGGTTGCGCCGCAGGTCGCGGCGGCGACGGCGTAGACCGTCCCCTCCACCGGCCCGAAGATGGCACCGGCCGCGAGGGACATGATCGCCGCACCGGGAAGGGAGAGCGCGGTCTGGATGACGTAGAGTGCCATGAACCCTGCGACCAGGGCCAGGGGGTGGGCGGCATGGTACTCGAGGAGAGCCTGGCGATTCTCCTTGAGCGCCGCCAGGGAGAGGAACCGCCCCAGGTCGAACCAGAAAAAGAGCAGGATCGCCAGGACCAGCATGCCGGCGAGGAGCAGTCTCCCCTTCGTCATGGCGTCTTGACGAACTGCATGGCGGCCGAATTCATGCAGTAGCGCAGGCCGGTCGGCTTGGGCCCGTCATCGAAGACGTGGCCGAGGTGGGCATCACACCGGCTGCAGAGAACCTCGGTCCGCTTCATCAGGAAACTGTTGTCCGCCCTCGTCGTCACGTTCTCCGGGGCGATCGGCTGCCAGAAACTGGGCCAGCCCGTCCCCGATTCGTACTTCTGCTCAGAGCTGAAGAGGTCGTTGCCGCAGCAGATGCAGCGGTAGATCCCCTTCTCGTGATTGTTCCAGGTGGCACCGGAGTATGCCCGCTCCGTCCCCTTCTCCCGGGTGACGTAATACTGCTCCGGGGTCAGCTGCCTGCGCCACTCGGCCTCGCTCTTGATGACCCTGTCGCTCATGATGTACCCCTTTTTCTCCACCGAATAGAGTCTTACCCTGCCGCCCCCCCCTGCCGGGGTGGTGGAGGCACCGCTGCTGCAGGCAATGACCGCGGCGAGCAGGATGAGTGACAGCATGCCGATCCACGTCTTCATACAGGCCTCCTAATGCCCCGCCGCGCTTCCCCACAGCTCCTTCAGTCGCCGGTCCCGACCGCACGACGCACGGTAGTAGCTGTAGCGCAACGGGTTTTTCCGGTAGTAGTGCTGGTGATACTCTTCTGCCGGATAAAAGTCGCCGGCCGGGACGATCTCCGTCACCACCGCATCCCGGAACGGCTTGTTCTTTTCCAGGAGCGCCCGGGATTTCAGGGCGATCCGGTGCTGCTCCTCCCCGTGGTAGAAGATGGCACTGCGATACTGGTGGCCGTGGTCGCAGAACTGCCGGTCCCTGGTCGTCGGGTCGATGTTGTGCCAGAAGATGTCGAGGAGCCGCGCGTAGCTTATCCTCCGGGGGTCGAACACCACCTGCACCGCCTCCGCATGGCCGGTGCCGCCCGCCGAGACCTCCTCGTAGGTAGGATTGGGCTTCGTCCCCCCCGTATACCCCGACGTGACGGAAATGACCCCGTCGAGCTTGTCGAAGGGGGCCTCCATGCACCAGAAGCAGCCGCCGGCAAAGGTTGCCTGCTCCGTCATGGCGCCGGCCGGAACCGGCAGCGCCACCATTGCCCAGAGCAGCCCCCCAGCAGCCAGTAACCATCGAACCGTGTTCATAGCCCCCCCTTTTCGGGAACATCCCCGGCAGAAGCACGCCCCTGCCGGGAGATCCCGCCTCTCTGTACATCATTATAGCAGGTTGCCGGCAGGAGAGGAGCCCTCGATACTGCCCGGCTATTCGTAGCGGAGTGCGTCGATGGGGTTGAGAGAGGCGGCCTTGCGGGCAGGATAGAAGCCGAAGAAGATGCCGACGGCAGCGGAAAAGATGAAGGCGATGGAAACGGATTCCACCGAAATGAGCGTCGGCCAGGAGAGGAGAGAGGAGACCACCGTGGCGCCGACTGCACCGAGAATGATGCCGGTGATCCCGCCGATCATGGTGAGGAGCACGGCCTCGGTGAGGAACTGGAGCAGGATGTCGTTGCGCCGGGCGCCGATCGCCATCCTGATGCCGATCTCCCGGGTCCGTTCCGTCACCGAGACCAGCATGATGTTCATGATGCCGATGCCACCGACGATGAGGGAGATGGAGGCAACCGCTCCCAGCAGCAGCGACATCGCCCGGGATGACTGCTCCGCGACCGCCAGTATCTCGGAGAGGTTGCGGGTCGAGTAGTCCGGCTCCTTGCCGTTGGTGATCCGGTGCCGCTGATCCAGCAGGCTTTTGATCTCGGCTTCCGCCTTGCCCAGCAACTCTTCGTTCCTGGCCTTGACCATGACGGCCCCCACCATGTTGGGGGTCTGGGTGCGCACCAGGTTGCGCTGTGCCGTCCGCAGGGGGACGAAGACCGCATCATCCTGATCCTGCCCCTGGGGGGACTGTCCCTTGCGGTCAAGCAGGCCGACGACGGTGAACGGTATCTTCTTGATCCGGATGATCTTGCCGACCGGGTCGGAGGAGCCGAACAGGTTCTCGGCCACGGTCTGGCCGAGGAGGCAGACCTTGGCGGCACTGTCCACGTCCTGCTGCTCCATGCTCCGGCCGGCGACCACCCCCCATTCGCGGATGGTGAACAGTTCGGGAGTGGTCCCCATGACCACCGTCGACCAGTTCATGTTGCCGTAGACCAGCAGCGCCGAGCTTCGGGTGGAGGGTGCTGCCGTCTCCACCGACGGGCATTCGGCCATGATCGCCTTGACGTCGTCGCTGGTCAGGGTCTGGGCCCCTCCGGTACCGGTGCGCAGACCGCCGCTGGTGGTGGAGCCGGGGAGGACGAGGATGATGTTGCTGCCGATGCTGGAGATCTGCTGGGAGATCACGTGGCGGGCCCCGGAACCGACCGCCATCATGGCGATGACCGCGGCAATCCCGATGATGATCCCGAGCATGGTGAGGAAGGAGCGCATCTTGTTGGTGCGCAGGGCTCTCAAGGCTATTTTCAGGGTCTGCAGGAAGTCCATTAGTTCGTGTCGCCGATGATCAGGCCGTCCCTGAACGTGATCCGCCGTCCGGCATAGGCCGCCACATCAGGCTCGTGGGTGACCATGATGATGGTAATCCCCTGGCGGTTGAGGGTGGTGAAGAGTCCCATGATCTCCTCGCTGGTGCTGCTGTCCAGGTTTCCCGTCGGCTCGTCGGCCAGGATGACCGCCGGCTCGTTCACCAGGGCCCGGGCGATGGCCACCCGCTGCTGCTGGCCGCCGGAAAGCTGGCTGGGGTGATTGTTCTCCTTGCCGGCGAGGCCGACCATCTCCAGGGCGGCCAGCGCCCTCGTCCGCCGCTCCCTGGCCGGGACCCCGGCATAAATCAACGGCAGTTCCACGTTCTCCACCGCCGCCGTTCGCGCCAGCAGGTTGAACCCCTGGAACACGAAGCCGAGCCTGCGGTTCCTGATCTCCGCCAGCTTGTCGCCGGGAAGCCCCCCCACGTCGACCCCGTCGAGGAGGTAGCGCCCCGAGGTCGGCAGGTCGAGACAGCCGAGGATATTCATGCAGGTCGACTTGCCACTGCCGGAGGCGCCCATGATGGCCACGAACTCCCCCGGGGAAACGGAGAAGGTGACCCCTTTCAGGGCGGCAAACTGCTGGTCCCCCATGATGAAGACCCGGCGGATATCGGTCAGGGCGATGACGTCGCTCATGGCCTAGAACGGCCTCCCCATCGGGCCGCCGGATGAGCCCCCCTTCTTCTTCGTATCGCCGCCGCTCTGCTCGACAATGACCTCGTCGCCTTCCTTGAGCTCCCCTTCCACCACCTCGATGGCGGAGCTGCTGGCGATTCCCGTCTTGATCGGCACGGCTTGCGGCTTCCCTTCCCTGAGGACGAAGACCTGCTGCCCTCCACCCCGGCGACCCTCCGGCTTGCCACCGGCGGCACGCCCGGGCTGACCGGCAGGAGTCGCACCGCTGCCGGCCGGTTTCTCCCGGCCGCTGTCAACCGTACCCTTGCCGCCGTCCCCCCTGCGCTCTCCCCCCTTCGGCTTGTAGCGGAGTGCGGCAGGCGGAATGGAGAGGACATCATCCTTCTTGGCCACCTGAATGGCGACGTTGGCGGTCATCCCCGGCATGAGCTTGAGTTCGGAGTTGTCCACATTCACCACGACCACGTAGGTAACCACGTTCTGGGTTACCACCGGAGCCGAACGGATCTGCACCACCTTGCCGGCAAACTTCTGCTCCGGATAGGCATCGACCGAAAACGTTGCCGACTGTCCGAGGGCGACCCGGCTGATGTCGGCCTCGTCCACGCTCACCTCGATCTGCATCTTGGTCAGGTCCTGGGCGATGGTGAAGAGAGTCGGGGTCTGGAACGAGGCCGCCACGGTCTGGCCGACGTCGACGGCCCGCGAGATGACCACCCCGTCCACCGGGGAACGGATGACCGAGTAACGCAGGTTGGTCCGGGCCTGCTGAAGGGCGCCCCGGGTCTGGGAGACGCTCCCCTCGGCCGCCTTCAGGGCAGCCCTTGCGGAGAGGGTGGCAGTTTCCGACACGTCATAGTCACCCTGGGAGATGATGCCGTCGGCAAGGAGTTTTTTGTTGCGCTGCTGGGTGCGCTCCGCATCGGCCAGGACCACCTTCGCCTTCTGCAGGTTGGCCTCGGCATTGAGGGCGTTCCCCTGGGCCTGCTCGACCGCCGCATTGAAGAGCGACGGGTCGATTTCGGCGATCGGCTGCCCCTTTTTCACCCGGGAGTTGTAGTCCACGGAGAGCTTCTGGATGGTGCCGGACACCTGGGTGCCGACCTGGACCGTGGTGACCGCCGACAGGTTGCCGGTGGCGGCGACGGTGGAAACGATCGTCCCCCGTTCGACCTTAACGCTCTTATAGGTGATCTCCGGTTTTTTCCCCTTGACGTAGACAATGGCACCAACCAGCAGAAGTGCGACGACGACTGCGGCAAAGACGTACTTTTTCATGCAGGCCCCGTGATTTGGTATATATGCGGATAATCAGCATACCACCTTTCCCCCCGTCCCGTGAATAAAAAAAGCCCCCTGTCAGCTTGTGACCAGGGGGCCTCTCGATGTCCGCCCACCGCTCTCAACCGGTGGGCCTACTAGGGCAACCCTCCTTGCAGCGGGTAACCGGGCGTAGCATATAAATTGTAGTCCACATGTTCGTTTGGTCTCCTTTCCGGAAAGCATATTCCGATCATGAGTTCCTCGAGGTAATTTAAATATAATCCCCGCTTTTAATGATGTCAATGTCACCGCGAAGTTTTTTTCAGCTGCTCCAGCAGGCGGAGCAGCAGCCCCTTTTTCACCTCCAGGGCAGCCTCGGGACAGAGCTCCCGGCAGCAGAAGCAGCGGATGCAGTGGCGGTAGTCGACCTCCACCCTGTCGTTGTGAACCTTCATCGCTCCCGGCGGGCAGGCGTTCACGCAGATCCGGCAGAGCCGGCATTTTTCCGCCACCACCACCGGCCGGGTGGTCAGCTGGTTGCGCAGCCGGCTCTTGAGGAAGCGGGGGAGGCCGAACTGCACGTCGGCAATCGGCGGGAGGCGAAACGGAGGGACCGCGATCTCTTCCAGGGGTACTCCGGCGAGAGCGATCTCCTGCCGGTCGCTCCCCGGCAGCCCCAGCTTCTGTGCCTGCCGTTCCACGAAGAGGAGCTGCCTGGGTATGCCGGCGATCTCCCCGGCGATCAGGTCGATGGCAACCGGGTTGTTCCCGGCGAGGAGCAGTCCCACGGGGCGCGGATCGCCGCTCCCCGGGCCGTCCCCCTCCATGGCCACGATGGCATCGACAATCGTCAGGTCCGGGGGGCGCACCAGGTAGAGCTCCAGGAGCATCCGGGCGAACAGCTCCCGGTCGTCCCCGGCACGCAGGTGCCAGGCGGGCTTGGCGGCACCGACGATGACGCCGAACAGGTTCTTCACCCCGCAGGTGAGGGTCATCATCTCGTGGGTCTTCAGCTTGGGGAGGTTGATGACCCGGTCCGCCTCCAGGTAGGGGACCGCCACCTCGAACTGCTTGAAAATCCCCCCCCCCTTCACCGGGCGTACCGCGGAAAACTCCGCCAGCTCGGCCCCGGTCTCCTCGATCACCGCCAGCATCCCGGTCCGGCGCGCAACGGCACGCAGGTTGCCGACCCCGGGGGAGTCGCCCACGAGCACCTTCCCCCCGCACTCCTGCACCAGCTCGATCACCCCCCGCAGCACCTCCGGGTGGGTGGTCACCGCCGCCTCCGGCGGCTTGCCGTAGAGCATGTTGGGCTTGAGGAGCACCCGCTCCCCCGGCCGGACGAACGCCGCCATCCCCCCCAGCGGCGCGAGGAGACGGACCAGCCCGGCTTTCACCTCATCCCGGCCGTAATCATTGACTTTTTCAATCGCGACGGTCTGCATGGCAAGACTATAGTGGTCACCCCGTCATCATGTCAAAAGATTTGCGCCGACCGGCATGATTCTGTTACTACTAGCGGGGAGAGAGGAACGAGTGCATGACCAGTTCTCCTGCTGACAGAGCGACATCCGGCCACCCCTCCCGGGAGAGGAGCTGCGCATCGGAGCGGACACCATGAAGCTCTTTCGCAACCTGCCGGGTACGGTGGTGGTCTTCGGGCTGGTCAGCCTGCTGACCGACATCTCCAGCGAGATGATCTACCCCCTGCTGCCGCTCTTCCTCACCACCGCCATCGGCGCCGGTCCCGCCTTCCTCGGCATCATCGAGGGGGTCGCCGAATCCACCGCAGCCCTGGTGAAGCTCTTCTCCGGCATCATGGCCGACCGGGTCGCCAACCGCAAGGGGCTGGTCCTGGCCGGGTACGGCGTCTCCGCCGTCGCCCGGCCGCTGATCGCCCTTGCCGGCAGTGCCGGGCAGGTGCTGGCGATCCGCTTCCTCGACCGGACCGGCAAGGGGGTCAGGACCGCCCCCCGGGATGCCCTGATCGCCGACACGGTCGCCTACGGAGACCGGGGACGGGCCTTCGGATTCCACCGCTCCATGGACCACGCCGGGGCACTGATCGGGCCGCTGCTGGCCTCCCTGCTCCTGTACACCGTGACCCGTAACCTCAGGACGGTCTTCCTCCTCGCCGCGATCCCCGGCCTCGCCGCCGTGCTCCTCATCGCCCTCAGGGTCCGGGACAGCCGGCGCGCCACCCCGCCACAGGCCCCCGCGGCGGGTCTCGGCAGGCTCCCCGCCGGTCCCTTGCGCCCCTACCTGTTCGTACTCTTCCTCTTCACCCTGGGGAACTCCTCCGATGCGTTCCTGCTTCTCAAGGCATCCCATACCGGGGTCCCCGCGGCACGAGTCGCCCAGCTCTGGGCCTTTTTCCACCTGGTCAAGATGTTCTCGGTCATGCCCTTCGGCGCCCTGTCCGACCGGATCGGCCGCAGGGGGGTCATCATCGCCGGGTGGGGGGTTTACGCCCTTGCCTATGCCGGGTTCGCCCTGGCAACCAGCGAAGCCCAGGTCTGGGGGCTGTTTGCCGTGTACGGGCTCTTTTACGGCCTGACCGAGGGGGTGGAGAAAGCCTACGTCGCCGACCTGGCCATGCCTGCGGAGAGGGGACGGGCGTTCGGCTGGTTCAACTTCGCGATCGGTGCCGGTGCCCTGCCGGCCAGCCTCATTTTCGGCACGGTCTGGCAATGGTACGGCAGTCGGGCGGCGTTCCTCTGCGGGGCGCTCATCGCCGGCGCGGCGATGCTGCTCCTGGCCGTCTGCAGACCGGGATCCCTGCCCACTGAGACGCCACCGTAGCCGGAAGGAGAAGTGATGCACACGGAAATCGAGACATTCATCAGCTACCTGGCCAGCGAACGGAGCGCTTCCCCCCACACGGTGGAGGCGTACCGCCGCGACCTGGAGCAGTTCGCCGACTTCATCCGGCAGGAGGTCGACCCCGCCCTGACGCTCCACGACCTGACCCACCTCCACATCCGCCGCTACCTTGCCCACCTCCACAGGGGGCTGGAGAAGAGCAGCATCGGCCGCAAGCTGGCGGCGGTCCGCTCCCTCTTCCGCTTCCTGCTCCGCCGGGGGATCATCGCCAAAAACCCGGCGGAGCTGGTCAGCACCCCGAAACGGGAGAAGAAGCTCCCCTACCACCTCAGCGTCGACGAGGCCCACGACCTGGTGGAGGCCCCCGGCGGGCCGGACCTCCTCATGCTGCGGGACCGGGCGGTCCTGGAGACCCTCTACTCCTGCGGCCTGAGGGTGTCGGAACTGACCGGGCTGGACGTGGGGGGGGCCGATCTCGTTGGGGAGAGTGTCAGGGTCCTGGGCAAGGGGGGGAAGGAGCGGATCGTCCCCCTGGGGAGGAAGGTGGCAGGGGCGCTGAGGGAGTACCTGCACGCCCGGAACAACCCTCCCTGCGACGCCCCCCTCTTCGTCAATGCCCGGGGAGGGCGGCTCACGAGGCGGAGCGTCGCCCGGGTCGTCGACCGCTACATGCGGCACCTGGTGACCATGAGGAAGGCGTCACCCCACACCCTGCGCCACACCTTCGCCACCCATCTCCTGGAGGGGGGGGCCGACCTGCGCTCCATCCAGGAGCTCCTCGGCCACTCCTCCCTCTCCACCACCCAGAAGTACACCCACGTCACCATCGACCGGCTGCTGGAGGTCTACGACAAGGCCCACCCCAAGGCAAAGGGGTGAGCATCGGTATCACCCCGGCCGTGGGAGCAGTTTGGAGTGCGTACCGGCCGGCCCCACTCCACCGCTTCCCCGGCGAGGCGTGCTTGACTCCGCCGGCTGTTCTGGCACCCTTCCCCTAAGGAGCACAACCCCACTCTTTACCACGGGAGCCTGCCATGACCCTTCAGACCACGCTGATGCCCGCCCTGTTCGTCGGCCACGGAAGCCCGATGAACGCCATCGAGGAGACGTCCTACGCCGCGGCCTGGCGGGACGCCGCGGCCTCGATCCCCCGGCCTGCAGCGATCCTCTGCATCTCGGCCCACTGGGAGACCGAGGGGACCTTTGTCACCGCCATGGAGCGGCCGAAGACGATCCACGACTTCTACGGCTTCCCCGACGAACTCTACCGGGTGCAGTACCCTGCCCCCGGCTCCCCGGAGCTGGCCGGGCGGGTACGGGAGCTCGTGGGCACGACGGCGGTCCGGCCGGACGACGGCTACTCCTGGGGACTTGACCACGGCGCCTGGTCGGTGCTGCGCCGCATGTACCCGGCGGCCGACATCCCGGTGGTGCAGCTCAGTCTCGACCGGACCCAGCACCCCCGCTTCCACTACGACCTGGGGGCGGAGCTCGGCACGCTGCGGCGCGAGGGGGTTCTGATCGTGGGGAGCGGCAACATCGTCCACAACCTGCGCCTGCTGCAGTGGGACGCGAGCCGACCCTACCCCTGGGCGGATGAGTTCGACCGGCAGGCGGCGGAGCTCATCCTGGCGGAAGAGCACGACCGCCTGGTCGCCTACCCGGCCCTGGGGGAAGCGGCCCGCCTGGCCATCCCCACCAACGAGCACTACCTGCCGCTCCTCTACACGCTGGCCGTGCGCCAGCCGGGGGAACCGGTGTCGTTTTTCGCCGAGGGGCTCCCCCTCAGCTCCATCTCCATGCGCTCGGTCAGGATCGGCTAAGCAGGGATGCCGGAAACGACGAAGGCGGCCACGGGGCCGCCTTCGTCGTTGCAACGGAACATGTCGGGGAGCTGTCACTCCACCTTCTCCACCGAGCGTTCGCAGTCGGTGATCAGCCGCACCTGGCGCTCGTGGAACCAGTAGTACCAGGACCAGTTGAGCATCACCAGGATCCGGTTGCGGAAGCCGATCAGGTAGTAGAGGTGGAGGAGCAGCCAAGCGAGCCAGGCGGGGTACCCCCTGAGGTTGAGGCCATGGCTGACCGCCACGGCGGCGCTCTTGCCGATGGTGGCCATGCTCCCCTTGTCCCGGTAGCGGAACGGGCCGAGGGGGCGTCCCCACTCCCGGGCGAGGATCGCCCGGGCCGCGTACACACCCATCTGCATCGCCACCGGCGCCACCATGGGGAGGGGCTGCCCGTCCTGGACGACATGCGCCATGTCGCCGACGACGAAGAGCTCGGGGCGCCCCTCCACCGTCAGGTCGGGGAGCACCGGGACCCGCCCGCCGGGACCGGCGGGGAGACCGAGTGCCTCGGCCAGCGGCGCCGCCCGGACGCCGGCTGACCAGAAGAGGGTATGGGCCCGGATGATCTCGCCGCCGTCCAGCTCCACCTGCTCCCCGCTGGCGCCCACCACCCGCCGGCCGAAGAGGAGCTCCACCCCCATCCTGTGCAGTTTCTCCGCCCCGTAGGCCGACAGCTTCTCCGGCATGGCCAAAAGCAGCCGCTCCGCCGCCTCCACCAGGATGATGCGCGCCTCCCGGGCCTGCAGCTCCGGGTAATCCTTGGAGAGGACGTAGCGGACCAGCTCGATGAGGGCGCCGGCGAACTCCACCCCCGTCGGCCCCCCGCCGACGATGACGAAGGTCATCAGCGCCCGGCGCTTATCCGGGTCGGTCTCGGCCACCGCCCGTTCGCAGGACCAGAGGATATGGTTGCGCAGCTGCTCCGCATCGGAAAGTTTCTTCAGGTCAAAGGAGTGGCGGGCGATGGCATCGTTGCCGAAGTAGTTGGTGACGCTGCCGCCGCCGACGACGAGGTAGTCGTAGGGGATTGTGCCTGCCGAGGTCCGCAGGGTGCGGGCATCCAGGTCGGCGCCGGTGATCTCGGCGAGGATGAAGCGGGTGCCGGGCCAGTTGCGGGCCATGGCCCGGACCGGGTAGGCGATGGATTCCTGCTCCAGGCCGGCGGTGGCCACCTGGTAAAGGAGGGGCTGGAACAGGTGGTAGTTGTGCCGGTCGACCAGCAGCACCTCCATCCCCTGCCCCGCCAGTGCCCGGGCGGCCCGCACCCCGGCGAATCCCATCCCGGCGACAACGACGCGCTTCATAGATCCCTCCCGACACTGCCAAAGTAGCCGACAGGATCAACTATAGCACGTTTCAGCGGTCGTACTCGAACCGGCAGCATCTCTGGGGCCTGACTCCAATGCCTCTCCTGGCACTCTTCGTCGAGAGCCTCCGCTCCGGCAGCGCTCGAACCACTGTGCCATCCCGGCCGGTCAGGATCGGTTTACAGATGGCACGCCCTCACCGCTACTTCCCCTCCCCCACGGGCCTGTCCCGTCACTTCTGGGCCGATTGGATTTTCCGGGCAAGCCCGTCTGCTTCCAGTTTTCCCAGGATGTCGGTCAGAAACGCCGCCGCTTTTTCCTCGTCAAACGCGCTGTACAGCAGCCCGCCGGCGACGATGGAGAAATCCCCGTGCCAGACCTCCTTGTTAAGCAGGGCATCGAACATGTTGACTTCACGGCCTGTTGCCCAAATCAAAACATTCATGGCGCTAACTAGCTGAATATGCTAAGATTACCCATCTTTGGCGACTTGGAGAAACGCTATGATGGGAATGCAAGAGCAGCCTCAGAACAACCT
>Ga0129297_10000444_pt1 | contig 19647 bp, 20 predicted proteins | sample I18A1metaG_FD_94708 | JGI IMG/M metagenome (GOLD analysis project Ga0129297, IMG submission 94708) | Lake sediment bacterial and archeal communities from Gulf of Boni, Indonesia to study Microbial Dark Matter (Phase II) - ​I18A1 metaG | ecosystem: Environmental > Aquatic > Freshwater > Lake >... | reverse complement strand
TGCCATCGGCGTCGCGCTCGCCCTCCACTTGTATGACATCCGTGGGACAGACCTCTACGGATGCGACCGCTTCCTCTGGCGACAGCCCATTCACCTGCGCCGTGATCTTTTTGACCAGCTTGGGGAAGGCATCCCAGACATGCACCGGTATCTCCGGCTGGCCGTTGACCATCAGCGTGTAGGCGTGGACGGGGCAAAGTACCACGCACTCGCCACAATATGTACACTTGGCCGGGTCTACGTCTATGCCAGGCCGTGTGACCAGCCGCCCGTTCTCCACCTTGCCGGGTTGCAGCGTGATCGCCTCCTTTGGACAGATGGCCACGCAGGTGGCGCAGCCCACGCACTTATCCTTGTGCCACTCGAACCAGTAGCGGCGCGTGATCATGCGGCGTTCCAGGGCAAGACCTGCTTTTATCTCTCGCTTTATCGTAGTGCCACGCATCATCGCCAGTTTTCCTTTCAGCCATCAATATTCTTTGGGCAGCCCATTTAGCTGCGCGTAACTAAATACCGGGCCGTCCTCACAGACATAATATGGGCCAATATTGCAGCGGCCACATTTTCCAAGGCCACACTTCATGCGTCGCTCGAGGGAGGTGTAGATCTGGTCAGGAGAGAATCCTAAAGCAGAGAGCTTCGGGAGGGTGTATCTGATCATAACAGATGGCCCGCATATGACGGCATAGGCATTCTTAGGGTTGGGCGCGACCTCCTCTACTACATTGGGCACAAGGGCCTCACGCCCGCGCCATGTCTCATCCCTCTTATCCACAGTGAGGTATAGACGCACATCATCTCGGTGCCCCCAGATAGACAATTCTTGCTTGTACAGCAAAAGTCCTGGCTGGCGAGCTCCGTAAACGATACTGATCTCTCCGAACTTGGCTCGGTTCGCACTATGCAGCATATAAACGACCAGAGATCTCAGAGTAGTGAATGCAAAGCCTCCTCCAATGACAACGATATTGTGTCCCTCGAACAAATGCAAGGGATAGCCATTGCCTAAGGGGCCTCGTAGGCCTACGATATCTCCTTCTGCCAAGTCGTGCAATGCTGTCGTCAGCACGCCAGCCTTGTTCACCGTGATACGCAGATACCCTTGTTCCAAGGGTGAGGAAGCAAAGCCGAAAGGCGCCTCTCCTTTGCCGAAAACGGAGATTTCGCAAAACTGGCCTGGCATGAAGCTGAATCCTTGACCGTCGCTTTCATTCACAAAGACCAAATCGAAGGATTTCAACATCTCATCATCGGTTTCCACGATGATCCTTTCGATCCGCATCAGAATCGGTAGATATGGGTTGCGCATTCTACATCTCTCCGTGGCTAACTGGCCATCACGTCAGTGACGATTTTCCTAATATCAATGTTCACCGGACAACCCTGGACGCAACGCCCACAGCCAACACAAAGAGCATCTCCGCACTGGCCGATGGCGTAGTTGAACTTGTGCATTAATCGCTGGCGCCATCTTTCGCTGCCGGTAGGACGAGGATTATGTCCTGAGGTTTCCAGAGAGTAGAGGGAAAACATGCAAGCATCCCAATTTCTCACCCGTTCGCCTGAGGAACCATAGTCCTCATCTACGATATCAAAGCAATAACAACTGGGGCAAAGGTAAGCACAAATCCCACACCGCAGGCATCTCTCCGCCAAAGTCCCCCAAAGTGGGCTTTCTACCATGCCGTCCAGTTTATCTTTCAGTTGTTTTACTTCCAGAGGGGGCGGCATTTGCTCTAACGCTTCGGCTTCTCTCTTCCGTGCCAGTTCAAGATCAGCAGCCGTGGCATCCCGGAAAAGCGTATCATCCAGGAGTTTTTCCCCTTTATCAGTGAGGACATCCACAAGATATGCATCGCTGATGTCTATCAGGAACAGATCCGATCCTTTTCTATCAAAGGGAGTGCCCCCCACAGAAGTACAGAAGCAGAGGGATGGAGGTTCACTACAAGCCAGGCCGATAATGATGGTCTTGCCCCGTTTCTCCTCGTAGTAGACATCCGGATTAACCGGCGTGTTGAATATAGCGTCCAAGAGCAAGGTTGCCCTGACATCGCACCCCCTGACCCCCAATAATACCCGTTCTTTCTTAATCTCTTCCGGAGGCGTCACCGTTACTTGCTTCGGGCCCTTGTTGTAGCGGAATAGTACCTCCGATTGAGGTAAGAAAACCCCCTTGGGGGACTTGGTCGAGTTTTGGTAATCCAGATACGCTTCAGAGGGCGTGGTGATCTCTTGGAATTGAATCGCGTCGTCCACCTGTACGGGCGCGTAGACCATGTATTGCTCCAGCAAGCGTGCGATGAAACGACCCATATCTGCCTTCGCAATCTTTTTCATTCTCGCTATCTCCCATCCTGCTTAGCAGTATCGCGCATGGCATCAGGATCAAAAGTCGCAAAGGGTGGCAGACTCTCCGTATTGAGGCCTGTCTCAAAGTCGAACATTTCTCGGGCCAAGTCATTCAAGCCTTCTGTCAAATAGAGCAGTTTGATATTCATGGGACAGGCCCGCTCACAAGCGCCACAGGAGACGCAGCGCCCCGCCTGGTGGTAAGCCCTGACGATCTGCCAAATCTGGACAGCAGAAGGCTCAACGCTCTTAGCGATCCATGAAGGTTGTGAGTGGTCTACAAAGCATTCCTCACAATAACACATAGGGCAGGCCTCGCGACAGCCGTAGCAACGGATGCATCTGCTCATCTCATCTTTGTAGAAGGCCCATCGCTCAGCAGGGGATCGTTCCTCAAAGGCCGCACTTTCGGGGAATGGAGTCTGGCCCGCCTCTTCCACGGGCTCACCAACCAAGATATCATAGACGATGGGGTTGCGATGCGTACAGGCAGCGCATAGCGAATGGATGAAATCGTCACGTTGCAGGCTTCTCTTGAACCCTTTACTTTCAACGAGCAACTCGCCGTCCCGCTCCTCGGCTCTTAAGATCTCCCCATTGACAGCCTTGGCCACTTTTCGCCAGTCAATCATACGCTGGCAGGGTACACCGATGATGACCACTTGATCTCGGGAGAATTGCTTCTCTACTATCAAAGCGATAATAGACCGCACATCGCACCCTTTAGCTACGATGGCTACTCGCCGGCCGCCAAGCCCCCGCAAATAGCGGGCCAGGTTGTTTCCGCAGAAGGAGTTCCAGACAAGCTTGTCCACATCGGCAGGGTCATGTACGATCACGGGCGCAGAGCGCAAAGGCAGCGTTCCTTCCTGGAAACCAATCACCCTGTCAACTTGATGGTCAGCAAGGAGCCTTGCTGCCTCTTGTCTTATCTTCTGGGTTAGTTTGTCCATATCATTTATCTCCGATCGGGCATTTCTTATGGTGAAGAGTAGGATAGTGGCCCGCTAGCAAAATGAGAGCGGACCAACTTCTCTACCGGCCCGAACTGTTTAACATGTTCATAGTGCTCCCGAACCAGCCGAGACAATCCACCTTGTTCTGGGTTGGCGATCCACTCGAATCGCACTCTCCCCTCCTCCATGCCCAGATATTCCAGAAACCTCTTCAGCACCACAAGTTTCCTGTTGCTTAGGTAGTTCCCTGCTTTGTAATGGCAGCTCTCTGGGGGACAACCAACGACCAACACGCCATCATTTCCCTCTTGAAGGGCCATCAGGATGAATAGCGGATTGATTCTTCCCGCGCAGGGGACTTTCAGCACCCGAACCTGGGGGATCTCTCGAGTTTTCGCCACCTCGGCCAGATCGCTCTGGGTATACAGAGGCCAGTTACATAGGAGAACGAGCACGCGAGGAGCCCAGTCGGTTTTGGTTATGTCAGCGTTCATACTGTGCCTCCACGGGAAGTAAATCCCCTTCCACCCATCCTTTGATCCGGTCGGCAAGATCCTGGTCAGCGAAATCAGCCACGTCAATAGAGCCGGAACGGCAAGAAGCGGCACATATGCCGCATTCCATGCAGAGGAACTCGTTCACTTGGGCGACGACTTTTCCCTGTCCCAGGACCCGTTTGTTGACCAACTCGATGGCCTTGTATGGACAGACCTCGGCACATAGTCCACATGCGACACAAGTGCGTTCATTCACTCGCGCCGCAACCCGAGGCGGCTTGTGACCCCCGCGCTGAGCCAGGTTGCAGAAGGCTCTCATCAGGTCAGAAATATGTATCTTTTGGGGACATTTCCGATAGCAAAGATCACATGCCGAACAATACCAGATGACGGGATTGGACAGCACCTCTTCGCGCATGCCCAGCACCGCCATTTTGATCAGGCGACGCGGATTGTAGCGCTCATTCATCCATTGCACAGGGCAAGCGGATACGCATGTGCCGCAAGAATAGCAGAGAAGAAGGCTCTCCCCTCCGGGTTCGGCCAAGACTTCCTTGCTGAAATTGGGATCAAGCTGGCGCAAGTTCGGCATGTTTCTCCTCGCTCTCTAGCACCTCTGCCACGTGCGGGATTTGTGAAAGATGTTTCAACCTTCTTTCCAGCTCTGGCCGTACCTTCTCGTTCTCTTCGTGGATCTTTTCCGGCCCCAAAGCACGCAACGTCTCGTCCATTTCGCGGATCACCTGTGCATATTTGGCCCCTTCCGCTGCCGAAATCCACTCCACGCGGAAGCGTTCCGGCGAGATGCCCATCCGTTCTAGTTGCCTGGCCAACCGCTCAAAACGCTTGGCGGCGTGTTGCTGTCCGGTGATATAGTGGCAATCCTGCGGGTGGCAGCCGGAGACGAGCACCATCCCCGCACCCTTGCGGAAAGCCTCCAAGACAAAGTCCGTATCCATGCGCGCCGAGCACATGACTCGAATGCCGCGTGACGAAGCGGGATACTCGAAATGGCTAGTGCCCGCGGTGTCTGCGCCACCATAGCTGCACCAGTGGCACATGAAAGCCATGATCTTGCTTTCGGGGTCATGTCGCATCAGAGCATGGATCTGGGCGATGACCTGCGCGTCGGTAAAGTGCAACTGGGTGATGGCGTTGTGTGGGCATTCAGCCACGCAGGCCCCGCAGCCGTGGCAAATGGCTGGCTGCACCTGCGCCCCTTTCCCTGGCTCGATGGAAATCGCCGCATAGGGGCACTTGTCCACGCAGATGCCGCACTTTTTCCCCTGCGCTTCCCAGCAGCGATCTGACCAGACATAAGCCACGATTGGCTCGATCTGCCATTTGTCGGAGGTCAAAATACGAGCTGCACGGGCGGCTGCCCCGCTTCCCTGAGATACGCTGGCGGGGATATCTTTCGGGCCTTGCGCTGCACCCGCGATAAAGACGCCCTCCATCGGCGTATCAATCGGCTTGAGCTTGGGATGGTATTCCATGTAAAAGCCGCTGGCATCTCGCGTCAGGGTGATCGCCTCGCCGAGTTTCTCGATATCGTGGCGAGGGATAGCTGCCGTGGAGAGGACTACCATATCGTATTCCCTCTCTATCGCCCTTCCCAGTCCGATGTCTTCAACGCGGACATACAGATTCCTGCTTTCAGGATTCTCCACGATCACCGAAGGCCGCCCTTGGATGAATCTTATCCCTCTCTCGCGAGCTCGCTGGTAAAATTCCTCGTATCCTTTGGATGGTGTGCGGATGTCCATATAAAAGATGGTGATGTCTATGTCGGGATAGAGGTCTTTGAGCAGCACGGCATTCTTGATGGTGTACATGCAGCAAAAGCCGGAGCAGTACAGGTTGTATCGTGCATCGCGGGAGCCGACGCATTGCACCAGGGCGATGTTCTTGGGCGTTTTCCCGTCGGAAGGCCGCACCAGTTGGCCGACGGTGGGGCCGGTCGAGTTGTGCAGCCGCTCCAGTTCTATCGCCGTGAGCACGTTCTCGTACTTGCCGTACCCGTACTCTTCTATTTCCGACGGATCGAAGACGTCGAAGCCAGTGGCGACGATGATCGCTCCCACCTCCTCCCATCTTTCCTTCGGCTGCTGGGAGAAATCAATGGCCTGGAGCTTGCCACAGGCGTCCACGCATTTGTAGCATTTGATGCAGTTGTCCATGTCTATCACATAGTCCAGGGGCACGGCCTGGGAGTGCGGCACATAGATCGCCTTGCGCGGCCCCAGCCCTTCCTCGAACTCATTGGGAACCTCGATGGGGCAAACGGGGGCGCAGAGGCCGCAGCCGGTGCAGAGCTTGCCGATCACGTAACGGGGCTTTTCCACCAGCTTCACTTTGAAATTGCCGACGAAGCCTTCTACACGCTCCACTTCGGTGTAGGTTCGGATGTCAATCTTGGGGTGACGCGCCGCGTCAACCATTTTGGGCGCGAGTATTCAGATCGAGCAATCCATGGTGGGAAAGGTCTTGTTGAGTTGGGCCATCTTGCCGCCGATGCTCGGCTCCTTTTCCACCAGGATCGTATCAATCTTCATATCGCCCAGGTCCAGGGCAGCGCTGATGCCGGCAATCCCCCCGCCAATGACCATGGCGCGCTTGGTGACGGGCACCTCGATCATCTCGAGGGGGGTGAGGTAGCGGGCTTTGGCCACCGCCGCCGCAACGATATCCTTCGCCTTCTCCAGGGCCTCTTCCGGGTGGTGAGCATGTACCCACGTATCCTGCTCACGGACGTTGGCCATCTCGAACAGGAAGGGGTTTAACCCCGCCTCCGCCACGCAGGCACGGAAAGTAGGCTCGTGGAGGCGGACACTGCACGCCGCCACGACCACCCGATTGAGCTTCTGTTCCTTGATGTCTTGGCGGATGAGAGCCTGGCCGGGGTCGGCGCAGATATAGTGGTTGTCCTTGGCTACCACCACTCCTGGCAAGGTGGCGGCGTACTCCACCACTTCCTTTGGGTCTATGACTCCGGCGATGTTGCTGCCGCAATGGCAGACGTACACGCCAATTCTGAGATCATCATGGTCACTCATGGCACTCTCCTCAAATCATGGATCTATCATTGATCCCCGATGTACAAGGTAAACGAGACGGGCGGGAAACGGTATCCCCATCCGTCTCGTTTCACCACGACCTCTGGACATCGTGAATAACTAGGTCAGCAGATTGAGCAGATAATGCTTCTGTTAATCCGCTGACTTTTCATATAACTACTCGAGCAGCTCTTTCAGGAGCTGGCTCACCACTTCCTTGCGCGCTTGCCGTGCCACCTGCTCTGGCGTCGAGAAAGATAGGGCTTCCTTTTGACAAATCAGCACGCACTGCGGTTTATCCTTGTCCGCGCACAGATCGCAAATCTCGACCTTTTTGCTCTGCGGGTTCAGGTTGATGGCTCCGAAATCGCAGGCTTCGATGCACCAGGCGCAGCCATCGCACAGATCGCTATCCAGGCGGATCACACCTGTCTGCGGGTCTTGGGTCAGGGCTTTCCTGGGGCAGGCGATGACGCAAGGGGCATCCTCGCAAAGCCGACAAGCGATGGACATCATCACCACAGGCTCGATGCGCACAGTACGGATACGTGAGCGCGCCGAGTCAAAAACGCCAGCTTTGGTCACCGAACAAATCAACTCGCACTGACTGCAGCCTGCACACTTATCTGGGTCGCAAACGATGTATTGGTGTTTCATTGGCTACACCCCCACGTCCTTAGCGATGTCTTCCAGCCCCAACTCGATGAGCTTCATGGTAGGAATCAGACCCTCTGCTGTCCACCCGCGCGCCACGTAATAGGCATCAATCATCATGTTCAAGTCCGCTGGTTTGACGAAAACGCCTTTGGCCGCGCCCTCGGGCAGAGGATCTGTTAAGCAACGCTCCGGCAGCCAGTCATCGGCCCGAGTCCAACCTTCTCGAATGTTGAAAGCCTTCTTCAGATTCCAGCACCGTTCGGCGGCCGCCTTCATGTCATCCCCTGTCATGTTGAAGCCTGTGGTCAGCGTATAAAGCTCGGTGATCTCGCTCCAGGGTTCCTTGAAGCAGCCTCGAATGAACTTGCAGAGCATAGTCATATCAAAGAGCGCGGCGAACTCCTCGCACTCCTTGGCGATAGCCCCACGCTCCGGCCCGGCCTTCAAACGATCCACCTTCCCTTGCGCGTCAGGCTCGTAAGCCAGGGAGCGGTTGTGGCAAGGGCCGCGGGTGCCTACGGCGGCGCCGAGGGCGTACGTCTGGAACGCTCGCAGATCATAGCCTGAACATTCCAGCCCCTTGACATTCATTGCAAAGTGCTCCGAGCCGTTGCCGACCTTCTTGGCTGCACGCTTGGTGCCTTCCGCCAGCAGGTCACCGATCCCTTCGCGTTTGGCCATCATCTCGATCAGGCGTACGATGGCCGCGTGGTTGCCCCAGGTCGGTTCCAGCCCCCCGAAATCCTCCTTGGTGAGGATGCCACGCTGATAGCATTCCATGGCCCAGGAGACTGTCACGCCGCTGCTGATGGTATCCAGGCCATGCGCGTCGCACGTCTCGATGGCCTTGATAACGCCCGGGAAATAGTCTATGCCGCAGTTGGGGCCTACAGCGAAAAGGGACTCGTAGTCAATGGAAGTGCGTGCCCCCTTGTAATCACCCTCGCGCACGCTGGTGATGTGCTCACAGGCGATGGGACAGCCGGCGCAGGAAACCGCTTTGTCCACGTGGTGCTCTAGCATGTATTCGCCGCTGACCTTCTCCGCCGCCTCGAAAGTGCCCGATTGGAAGTTGCGTGTTGGCAACCCTCCCAGCCGGTTCAGGTTCAAGACATTGGCCGGCGTGCCCATGATGCGATACTTTTCCGTTTTCGGGCCTTTGGCCAATTGTGAGAGAGCCAAACACTTGGCTGTCAAAGCGGCAGGGTCGGCCACAGTGATCGGTTTGGTTCCGCGCACCGCGATCGCCTTGATCTTTTTGGAGCCCATCACCGCCCCCAGACCAGTTCGCCCGGCTTGACGGCCTCGGTCATTGGTAATATTGGCGATCCGCACCAGGTTTTCCCCGGCGAGGCCGATGGTGGCGACACGAACGGCCTCGTCGCCCAATTCAGCCCGGATAGCCTCCTCGGTCTCGAAGGTGGGCATGCCGCGCAGATGCTCAGCATTGTGAAATGTCACTACGTCGTCATCAATGAAGATGTAGGTCAGCTTGTCGGCTGCACCTTTGATCACGATGCCATCGTATCCCGCGCGCCGAAACGCTTGAGAAAAATAGCTCGAAGCCAGACAATCGCCGATGCAGTTCGTCAGCGGCGATTTGGCGGCTACAGCGTGTTTGGTACCCACAGGGACCAGGGTGCCGGCGAAGGCACTGGCCGCAAAACAGAGGGCATTGTCGGGGCCGAGAGGCTCGACTCCTTTGGGCGTGTTGTCATAGACCAACCTGGTAGCTAGGCTGACACCACCAACATACTTTCTCAAGTGCTCCTCTGTAACACTCTGTACCCAGGATTTACGATTGGTCACATCAATATGGAGAATTTTGCCAAAAAAGCTGTACATGTTCTTGTTAACCTCCTCGTTAACCTCCTGCATCTACAAATAGCAGTAAAAGTGGCTTACCTTCTTCTGGTATTTCATCCAGGTTCCGCACAACGCGCCGCGCGTCAACGTTGAAGAAATAAGGCTCTATCAAGTCACCCGTCTCTGTGATGACATGGCCCACAAAAGCTGGAAACTTTTGCACCAGCGCGACAATAACTTCTCGGAAAGTGGCGGTGTCCCCTACCTCGATATTCACTTCTTTCGCTTGGGCCAGACGTCTCGCCGACCCGAAAAGCTCAATCTGCAACTTCTTCAAGAGAGGATTCCCCCTTACTCCGATTAGACTTCGGGAGTCTCGCCTTTCGGATGTTCTAGAGCTTGCTGCCCATCAATTTCGCTAGATCAGCGATGCGGCAAGAATAGGCCCACTCGTTGTCGTACCAGGCCAAGACCTTTACCAGATTGCCCCCGACGACCATCGTAGATGGTGCATCGTAAATCGCGGAGCGAGGGTCGCCTTTGTAGTCTATAGACACCAGTGGCTCGTCGCTATAGCCCAGGATGTCCTTCATTGGCCCTTCGGAGGCCGCTTTCATCGCCGCATTGATGTCGGCAACGGCAACATTCTTTTTCAGCAGGCATACCACATCCACCATAGAGACCGTGGGCGTAGGCACGCGCATGGCGACGCCATCGAAAATGCCCTTCAGCTCGGGGATGGTCAAAGCCGCCGCCCTGGCCGCGCCGGTGGTGGTGGGGACCATGTTCAGGGCTGCCGCCCGCGCTCGCCGCAAATCCTCATGCGGCAGGTCCAGGATGCGCTGGTCATTGGTGTAAGAGTGCACGGTGGTCATCAACGCCTTCTCGATGCCAAAGCTGTCGCTCAGCACCTTGGCCACCGGAGCCAGGCAGTTGGTCGTGCAAGAGGCCATGGAGACGAGGTGATGCTTGGCCGGATCATATTTGTCGCCGTTTACACCCAGGACGATGGTGATATCTGGACCCTTGGCTGGGGCGGTGATTATCACCTTTTTGGCGCCTGCCTGGAGGTGCAAAGCTGCCTGCTCCCTATCCGTGAAGCGCCCGGTGGATTCGATGACGAGCTGCACGCCCAGTTGACCCCAGGGTAACTCGGCCGGATTCCTGTACATCAAATGCTTGAGGGACTTGCCATTGACAACTATGGCTCCCTCCTTGACCTCCACGGTTCCCGGAAAACGCCCGTAGTTGGAGTCATACTTGAGCAGATGGGCCATGGTGGGCAGATCGCCAATATCGTTCACTGCTACCACCTCGATGTCATTCGGGTAGTAGTCGAGCATGGCTTTGTATGCCTGCCTCCCGATGCGCCCGAAACCATTGATACCAACTTTGATTGTCATGGTAGCTCTCCTTCCTTTGTAGTTTGAAAAAGTATGGATCACAGGCTTTTACCAGAGACAGCCGCGAAAAGAGACCCTGGCCTCGTCCAGCCATGCAGATTATATCACATTCATGCCATGTAGTCAAGCGAATTTTGCACGTGTGTCAAGAGATCTTACAGGGTCGCGGGTGCGTCTTTGGAGTAGAAGACTTCCGAAGGCCGGGTCTATAGCGCGATTTGACAGCGTTTCGAGATTCGCTATACTCGCCTTGATTAAAAGGATGGAGGTTATTCGGTGCAAGGAGTTATTCTCGCCGCAGGCAAAGGATCCCGTTTACATCCTATCACCACCAGACGCTCGAAGGCGATGCTGCCTATCTTGGGGCGGCCCATCGTGGAGCGAGTGATGGAATCCCTTTATGGTAATGGCATTACGGACTTTATCCTCGTGGTTAGCGAGGACGATCAGGAGATCAAGAGCTATTTTAAGGAAGAGTGCCTCTTGCCGGTCCGCATTCAGTTTGTCACCCAGAAGGAACGGCTGGGTATGGCCAATGCCTTACAATGCGCGGCTCCTTTGATCCATGAGTCTTTTGTCCTCTCCGCCTGCGATAACCTGGTGAACTCGGAGCACGTTACCGCCCTCCTGGCCTGTTACCAGGGTGGTGTTGAGGCCAACGGCGCTTTGACGCTCATGCGCATCCCTTCTTCGCAACTGGGCAAGACGGGCATCGTCGAAATCCAGGATGGTGCAGGCACTATCCTGGTGACGCGCATCATTGAAAAGCCCAAGCCGGAGGAGGCTCCCACAAACATCGCCAGCCTTCCGCTCTACGTCTTTTCCCCTCGTCTACTGGATTTCCTTCCCGAGGTCAAGCTATCCCATCGGGGGGAATACGAGCTGCAAGACGCCATCCAGATGCTCATCAAACGGGACGGCGGGGTGCGCGGGGTTTTCATCGAAAGCCGTCTGACTCTCACCGGCCCGGAGGATCTCCTGGCGATCAATCGTCATTATCTCATGAGCGGCCACGATCGGCCCCAACTTGCCCCCTTTAGTGTTGGCCCCGGAACCCAACTGATTACGCCTCTGCGCATCGAGGAAGGCACGATCATCGGGCCGAATTGTGTCATCGGCCCGCGCGTATACATCGAGAAGAACTGCCGCATCGGCGCGGGTGTGACGATCAAAGATGCTGTGGTTCTGCGCGGCTCGACGATTGAGGATAACGCCATGATCGTCGCCGAGGTCATCTCCTAGCTTCGATGGAAGGCGAGGTTCTGGACAGATAACTCTCACTCCTGTCCCTGACGAACAGATATTTCCCGTTGGCAAATTAAAGATGTCTTATCTGGGCGACCTTCTCAGCCGTTATGCGCAACACGACCCACGCGTTGTCATCGGAGCGCAGGTTGGAGAGGATGCGGCGGTCATTGATTTCGGTGACCGCTATCTGGTCGCCAAAACCGATCCCATCACTTTCGCCACGGATCAGATCGGCTGGTACGCCGTGCAAGTGAATGCCAACGATCTGGCGACTACTGGGGCAACGCCGCGATGGCTGCTAGTGGCTCTGCTCCTTCCGGAAGGGCGCACCACGGAGCAACTGATAGAGCGCATTTTTCAGCAGATCCACGAGGCTTGCCACGAATTGGGCATCGCCTTGGTGGGAGGCCACACGGAGGTCACCTATGACCTGGCACGGCCCATCGTCGTCGGCCAGCTTTTGGGTGAGGTAGATAAGGGCAAGCTGGTCACGACGAGCGGCGCGCGGGTAGGCGATGATATCATCCTGGCGAAGGGGATCGCTATCGAGGGCACTTCTATCATCGCGCGCGAACGCGCTCAAGACCTCCGACAACGCAGCTACAGCGAAGAATGGATCGCCCGCGCCCAAGAGTATCTTTACCAGCCGGGGATCAGCGTCTTGCGCGAGGCGCAACTGGCCACCGCCATGGTGCCAGTACATGCCATGCACGATCCCACCGAGGGAGGGCTGGCTAGCGGACTGCACGAATTGGCTTTCGCCGCCCGCGTGGGTATATTTGTGGATCGAGATCAGATCCCTGTCCTGGCAGAATGCGCGGAACTCTGCGCACTTTATGGCCTCGATCCCCTGGGAGTTATCGCCTCTGGAGCATTGATCCTGGCTGTAGCTCCCCAGGATTCCCCCCGCCTGCTAGAAGCTTACCGGCAGGCTGGTATCCCCGCTGCAGTTATCGGACGCATCATGCCAGCCGAGGACGGGATCAAAATGAGGACGCGGGAAGGCGTTTCGGACCTCCCCCGCTTCGATCAGGATGAGATCACGAGGCTGTTTTGACCAATTCTTTCGCCAGCGCTTCTTGTTCCCCGCGCGTCCGCACACGATTTTCCAGCAGCGCGTCTTGAACCTGTTCCAAAATCTGCCTATAGATCGGCCCCGGTTTCAGCCCTAGTTCTCTGAGATATGCGCCATCTATCTGCGGCCTGACCCAGCGCAGGCGGCGCTGATAATTCTCGATGTTTTGGCGCACCGTCGGCTTGTCGCTGGCGACATAGACGACAAAGATCGCTTCCTCTGAATAAGGCTCAAGCAAGCGGTAGAGGCGACTGGGCAGAAGCTCTCCACTACCCAGTTCGGCCAATGCTTTGCTCAGCTCTTTCACTTCCCACAGGCATTTCACATCGCGCTGCATCATCTTGAGTCGCCCGAGGAGGGCCGCCAACTCCGATTCCGTCATGCGAAACGTCACCAGGCCCCAATACAGGATCGCGGGAAACGCCTCGGCCTCCTGCTGGCTCAGCAAAAGCTCGGGAGGCGTTTCGCCAAACTGATCCCCTTCTACTTCTAGCAGCGGTCTTGCGTACCAGGATAGCCAGGCAGCACGCAGTTCGCGGAACTTGGCTTGCAGCCAGGCGTTGTCCTGCAGGGCGGGGTGAATATGTTGCAGTACTCCCAACTCGGCCAACCGTTGCCAGCTTTTCGCTGGCTCTTTTTCCCGAAAGATGAGCGTGAGTTCATTGCGCAACCTTTCGCCCGTAACGCGATCCAGGACGCCCAGGGCATCGTCAACCAACTCCGCTGTCTGACGTTCGATCTTGAAGCCAAGCCGTTGCTCCAGGCGCACGGCTCGTAAGATGCGGGTAGAATCGTCTATGAAGCTGAGATTATGCAATACTCGGATAAGGCCCTGCTTAAGGTCCTTTTCAGCGCCGTAAAAATCCAAAAGCTCCCCATAGCGGCTCTGATCCAGGCAAATGGCCATGGTGTTAATCGTAAAGTCCCGGCGATGCAGGTCTTGCTTGATCGAACTGCTCTCCACCCGAGGGAGTGCGGAGGGGCGTTCGTAGAATTCCGTGCGCGCTGTCGCCAGATCGAGGAACTTGGGGAGATTCGTGCCTTCCGTGCCTTCCAGGATCACTTTGGCTGTGCCGAAGCGGCTGTGGCTGATGGCACGCCCGCCGATCTGGGCAGCCAGCTTGCGCGCCACACGGATGGCATCTCCCTCGACCACCAGATCGAAGTCCAGGTCAGGAACGCCGAGCATCAGATCACGCACGAAACCGCCCACGATATAGAGCGAGTAGCCCATCGAATTCGCCACGTCGCGCGCCTTCAGGATGAGGTCGCGTTGAGGTGCAGGAAGGATTTCCTCAAATCTGGTGATAATATCTTGCCTGCTGGATCGTGGCGAGGGCGTGCTCCACAGTTTGATCAAGTCCGTGCGGGTGACGATGCCTATGACCTTGCCATCTTCTACCACAGGAATCTGGCCCAGGTCATGTTCCGTCATGACCTGCTGCACCTGCGCTACCGAGTCGCCCGGCTGGACATGAATATCCCCTTTACGCATATAAACGGCGATTCGTGTCTTGCCCAACTGGTGATCAATGGCCTTTTCGATCTCGCGGCGCGTCAGCAAGCCCACCAGCTTTCCCTGGTCGAGGACGGGGAAGCCTTCGTGTCCATAGCGGCGCATCGCCTGTTCCGCTTCCTCTACCGTCATATCGGGGTCAAGGGTATGCACGCCAAAAGACATGATATCGCGCACCACGACCGGGGGGCGGACATAGTATTTCAGCAGTTCGAGGAGCTTTTCCTTGGCCTCCGCCAGCCCCATATCTTCTATCCGCGCCGCTGCCGCCTTACTGTGGCCGCCACCCCCGAAATGGCGGGCGATCTCGGCCACATCTATGGCCTCGGTGGTGCTGCGGGCGACCAGTTGCACTTCTTCCCGATGGGAAAAGAACATGAACGAGGCGTCTGGATCGAGGAGGTCGTTCACCTTGTGTGCCGGGGTGGAAAGCTCCTCGACGTAACCTTCGAGTGGGATGGCAGCAACAAAGACGACGTAACCATGCAAGCGGTGGATCTCGCCTTTTTCCACAAGCTGCGTGTACACGGCCATCTGCTCCTCGCTCATCGGCTGGCGCAGATATTTGTTCAGAAGAGCCAGCAGGCGAGGATGTTCCCCTGGTTCCACTTGCTCCAGGAGCCAGGCAGCAGCGTATATGTCGCGGGCTGTGGTCGCTGTGTAGGTCAGGGAGCCTGTGTCCTCGTAGATGCCTAGAAGCAACAGGGCCGCTTCGATCAGCGGCAGGGGGGTGCGCTTTTCGCGAATCCCTTCGAGCAGGAGGGTGGTCGTGGCGCCTACATCTCCTCCATGATAGACCATTCCTTGCTCTAGCGGGCGATCAAGCGGGTGGTGGTCAATGATCTGAATCGCCGTCCGCTTGTTTATGCCCTTAACCGGCACCGCCGATTGCGTGTCCACCCAAATTGCCTTATCCACCCGTCTCTTGGGCACATCCTCGCGGCGGACGAAGGGCAATTCGTCCCCGTAGATGGAAAGAAAAGCGCGCAAGTTGCGATTGAGGCGCTGTGGCAGCACAGGGATGGCCTCCGGGTATAGCTTGGACGCCGCCAACAGCGAGGCCAGCCCGTCAAAATCGGTATTCTCATGCGTCAAGATGACGCTGAAAGGCTCTTTATCCTGCTTCTTGGTCAATGGAGCGCCTTTCCTTCGGCTGATCTATCCCCGTGGTCTCGTTTTGTGATTATAGCATATAAGCTGTTTTTTGCCCATTGGTGTTCTATCCCAGACCTGACAGGTTTGAATGCCAGGTTTTTTGCCAATATGGTGATAGCGTACTATACTACAGTTGGGCGACATAAACGTGCGCAATTCTAAAGGTCACAGTATGCAAGCGGTAACAGATTACAAAGCTGACTTGAACCAACGGTATTGGGAGTATCAAAAATCTCAATTTGGAGACTGGCAAAGGTTTTTTGAACGTCCATATGCCCAAGATGGACGCCCTCCTGTGTTTCTTGAGCGTGAAGCATGGCGAAACGTTATTATCAATCCTGCTGCGAGCCAACGAGAAATTAGCAGACTACTTGGCCTGGTTCCAGAGCAAGATAGGCACAAGTGGTTTCGCAGCATGAACAGTTCACAGGCTTTGGCGCAAAGTATCCTGGGCAATTTGGCGATATATGACCTTTCGCATTGCTTGACTGAATTGCAGGATGATGACGGTCAATCCTTGTTTGGCAATGCGCAGATGGGCTTTGATAACTTCGCAATGGAGTTCAAGGTAGGTCATCTCGGCGAGCCCCGTCCCACAAGCCTCGATGCATATGTCTTTGGTAGTTATCAAGTGGCAATTGAATGCAAATTCACGGAAGCAGACGTGGGAACTTGTTCTCGCCCACGATTGACGTCAAGAGATGCAAACTACGAGAGTGAGTACTGCGACGGCACCTATTCGAAGCAGAGGGGGAGAAAGGAACGATGTCCGCTAACTGAAATTGGGGTACTGTATTGGCGCTATGTCCCGCATATGTTCAGATGGCAAAGCGACACCGACTTGGCCCCATGTCCACTGAACAAGAACTATCAGTTGGTGCGAAATATCCTGGCAGTAGGTGTAAATGCAGATGGAACAGTATCGCTTGAAGGTGGACATGTCGTCCTGATTTACGATGAACGGAATCCAGCCTTTCAGGAGGGAGGAGACAGTTTTGCTGCCTATAGGGAAACACGGGCAGCCTTGCGACAGCCGACCATGCTGCGGAGATGTAGTTGGCAACGCATTATCCAACATCTTGGGCACAAAGGGGTTTTGCCTTGGCTGACGGAACACCTCGCTTTCAAATATGGTCTGTGATGTCGCCCCAACAAGCGCTTGCACCTGACGGCTTCGCCTCGCTGCGCTTGGCTCGCCGCAGGTGAAGCGCAAGCCGTTTGACGTCCTATGATTCTCTGTTTCGTCCTTGTCGAAAGGCAGCAACTATTAGATCGAAGGAAGGAATCAAAATGGGCAATAAGGCAAATCTTGTTGTCGGACAGGGTGGTGGCCCTACAGCGGTCATCAACAATAGCTTGTTAGGTGTGATCCGCGAGGCGATGGCCCACGATGAGGTTGGTGAGATTTACGGCATGGTCAATGGCATTGAAGGTTTCATGCACAATCAGGTCGTTGACCTGCGGCGGCAGTCTCCGGAAGCCCTCGAGGGTTTGCGGCAAACGCCAGGGGCGGCTTTGGGCACTTGCCGCTATAAGCCGAAGGAAGATGACCTGGCGCGCATCCTGAACGTGCTGAGGGCTAGGAACATTCGCTATTTCTTCTACATCGGTGGAAATGACTCGGCCAGTATCACTCACCGCTTGAACGAGTACGCCCGCAGCGTGCATTATGAGGTGTATGCCATCGCGGTCCCCAAGACCGTGGATAATGACCTCATCGGGACGGATCATTGCCCTGGGTATGGCAGCGGGGCACGTTTCGTGGCGACGGCCATCCGAAATACAGGCCGCGACACAGAGGCGATGGGGAAATATGGCCCGATACGCCTTATGGAGATCATGGGGCGCAATGCTGGCTGGCTCACGGCGGGGACGGCCCTGGCCAAAGAGGAGGAGAGGGACGCCCCCCATCTGGTCTATGTGCCGGAGCGCCCGGTCTCTTTGGACCAGGTTATCGAGGACACGCGAGCGGTTTATGACAAGTTCGGCTTTGCCGTCCTGGCGATCAGCGAGGGCACCGTGGATGAAAAGGGGGATCCACTCGGCGAAGAGTTTGCCCCGAAAGAGGTGGATGCCTTCGGCCACACGCGGAAGGGTGGCGTGACCCAATATCTGTCCATCGCGCTATCGGAAAAGATCGGCGTGCCGGTGCGGCTCGATAACCCGTATTATCTGCAACGCTCCTTCGTTGAGTTGGCCTCGCCAGTGGATCGGGAGGAAGCCTATCTGGTGGGGCGCAAGGCGGTTGAGGCAGCGGTCAAGGGCATCGGCGGGCAGATGGTCACTTTGGTGCGCGATCCTGGCAAGACCTATCGCTGCACCACGGGCTTGATCCCGGTGGAGCAGGTGGGGGATAAGGAGAGGAAGCTGCCGCCGGAGTGGATGAATAAGCAGGGGAATTTCCCGACGGAGGAGTTCCTCAACTATGCCCGGCCATTGATCGGCGGGCCGCTGACGAGGCATGTGCGGTTGAATCTGGCGCGCGTGTGAAGGTGGCAGGTTGGAACGTAACAGGTTAGTGTGCAAAAAGCCGCGCTAGGGATAGCGCGGCTTTTGTATTTGGCAGGTCGAGCTTGTAATCACACTTCCAAGGTTGGCGGCTCTCCTTCAAGAGCCTCCTCTCCAAAGGTCTCGATGTGACATTTGATTGCTGATTCTACATCTGCCAATGCTTCCTCATAAGTGTCGCCTTCGCCGACGACTATTCCTTTCACGCCGAGAGGGTAAGCCACATAACCGTCAGGATGCTTCTCCACAATGATCTTGAACTGCTTTAACATAATTGCTACCCGTCCTTTCTGAGTTTCATCTGGGCATGGGCCGGCTGCACTGCTGCTGCGGCATCAGGCACCGGCACCCCCACTTCGTACAAAAAGTCTGGGGACATATCCGCCCCGTTTTCCCAGACGATCGTGTCCAAGTCGGGGTCGAGACGAACCGTCCTAAAGTAGTTGATATCTTTGAGCGGCTCGAATATCTCTCCGTCAAGTTCCTGTTCCAGATCAGTAAGCCTCCGGCTGCCATCCTCGAAGGTCAGCAGCAGTCTATAGCCAGATATATACTCTACATCTCTCACAAAGTGCATTCAACACCCCCTATTCCAGTGGCGGAATGCTCCGCAGCGGCTTTCGCGCCATCGCAAGCTCCCAATCTGCCATCAACTCATTCCGGTGTTCAAAGGCCCATTCAAGGATCAGTGAGATGACACGCCTGGGTAAATATCCTTCGGTGAGTCTCAAGTCCGCGATGGAGAAAACCCCTGTTTGTTCTCCGTACTTGGCGTGGAAGTGCGGCGGCTGGTGCTCTCTATAATACATCACAATGATGATTCCGAAAAACCTGCTAATCTCTGGCATAATGCCTGCTACCCATCACCGCCCGGCCATATCTGCTCATCCCGCGCCTGGCGCATCCGGCGGATATCTTCGACCGCATCAAACTGACCCCTCCACATCCTTGCCGCTGCGTCGCACAGCGCCAGAATCTCATCGGCCTCTCTCATGCGCTGTTGTAACGAAGGTTCTTCTCCTGCAACGAGCTTATCTAACGGTTCACTGCTCAGTTGCTCAGAGATACGAGCTATCAGTTTGAGTTGTTCGTGCGGCGGAAGTTGAGCGATTTGCCGCTCTAGTTGCTCCAAAGTCATCTGACTGGCCATTTCTCTTCACCTCCAAGGTGCTTTCGACATACTCTGGACTACTATTATCGTTGCGCACGCAAACACGTCAACTTGTGGCCTCCTACACAGCAATAGCCTCCGCATTCGGCATCACGCCGATCTCCACCCGGAACTCGACCTTCTCCCCCGGCTCCAGGAAGCGGAGGATGCCGCGCTCACGATCCCTGGCCCGCCCCTCTACCCAGCAGTTGGCCGGCTCCAGGCCGAGCACGTACATCCCCTGTTGCATCATCTTCCACTCGATCAT
>Ga0129297_10000443_pt1 | contig 19680 bp, 22 predicted proteins | sample I18A1metaG_FD_94708 | JGI IMG/M metagenome (GOLD analysis project Ga0129297, IMG submission 94708) | Lake sediment bacterial and archeal communities from Gulf of Boni, Indonesia to study Microbial Dark Matter (Phase II) - ​I18A1 metaG | ecosystem: Environmental > Aquatic > Freshwater > Lake >... | reverse complement strand
TGAACTTAGCATCCCTAACGTCAAGTAGATGATCCAACTTCCATACAATCCCTCTAGGATCAAGGTCTACAGGCGTTATCATGAAGTGTTCGAGCAAAGTATCCAATTCATGTGTAGGGTCTTCTTTCGGTTTGCCGACCTTCTCTATCCTTTTCAACGCAAGATGTCGAGCTTCACTACGCATCAGTTCCAACCTTACCAAGGTCCTACTCACTTCCCACAATACTATACGCAACTGTATCTTCTGACCGAAGAACATGAAAGATATGAAGCTCATGTAGAACAGCAGTGAAACTATTAGACCTAGCGGATCGCCCTCTTGAAAAGGACCTATAGGCAAAGGATATGCGCCTCGCTCTGATTTGCTCAGCAGCTTGAATATATCCTTTCTCCAGATCTGTAAATAGGGGACGAATGGAAGATAGGACGAAAAGTGTTTAGGATAGAGTTTCTGAATAAATCCTTGGATACAGCTAAGAAGATGAAAAGACTCCTCTTTTCTGTGGCAGTAATCTATGTAGTGTCTTTTCTAGGTGGATGTCATGGTTCACCTGTGTGTAAGAGACTATTGAACATGGGCCGAGTATCGTGTGTTCTTCGCGATTGAGACATTGGCGGGTTGTCACAGGATACGCAAAAACCGTAGCAAGGCCTCTAAGTATTGCTGAACCAATAGGGTCAAAATTATCATCGCAGCCGTTGACAAGATAAAACCAAGGGGCGAGAACAGGCCTTCCCTAAACTTGGTGCCGTAAACTGCATAAACACTGTATGTGGTCTGCCCCGGCACAATGGTCCGCCATTCATAGGTCTCTTTTTCTGTTCAGCATCTCTCTTGCTGTGAGAGATAAAGATAGCCGCCATGTTTGCTACCTCTTTCTCCTTGCGAATTCATCTGATAAGATATATAGCGCAAGCGTACATAAGCAACTTGATCTACTTCACGCGCATGAGTTGCGAAAAACAAGTTTGGTCTAGACCAGCAACCGAAGCTCTAGCATTCGGTTACAATGAATGGATTGCGGGAAGCTAGATGCCGTTCAATTGACGGAAACGGAGCATTGATTCGGGCATCAACCATTATTTCTTGTTTGAGAACGGTGAACGAGTGGGACGAGTTCAAATTCTAATGCCCGCACCATAAAAGCCCACGACACACACAAAAATCAATGGTTCAAATTCAGTCGGCACCATCCCTTAACGGTCAAAGGAGAAATTATGTGTGTGTGAGAAATTTAGCGGGCCCGGTGGGATTCGAACCCACGATCCCCGGCTTCCCTCATCCAGCGAGGTTTAGAGGGCCGATGCTCTCTATGGGATAGTTCTTCTCTATCCATGCTGAGCTACGGGCCCGACTAGGTTTTAGAAACTGTTACGTATAATGCTTAAACTTTCCGCTGACGAGAGTTGTAAGGCCTTATGTTTTCAATCATGAAGGATCAGTATCTTGGCGTTGTATTTGTTCTTCAGGATCTCGCCTGCGAGATCAAAGACAGCTCCGGCCTTGGAGATTAGGACTGAGTCGCTTGTTGTAATGATGTCGCCGAAATTCAATGTGGATACGTCAGCCCGCTCCACGGCGTGAGCACTTCCAGTCAGACCTGAACCCTTCAAGGCTCTTCGAACATGCGAGGCAAGCTCGCCGCTCTTACTCACTTGAGCGTCGAAGAAGAAAATGGTCTCGTACGGTTTCAGTTCCTGTAGTGCTTTGACAAGCATGCCCAGCGCCTTCTCGGTCGTGCTCGTTATTCTATGCTTTCCATGGACCGCTGAGATATCTCGAATAAAACCGTCGTCGCAGAGAACTAGAAGTCCACCGCGCAGGCTGCTCTCAACAGTTATTATAACGTTATATCCGTCTATGGCAAGCTTGGAATCCTTTATTTTGTCGACCGTGACGATCTTCTCTTTGTGCTTCGCTGCGTTCGATGCATCGTAGACAGCTCTGTATAACAAGAGTCTCTGATTGATCGAAAGTTGATACTTGTCAACGATTGGCTTTAGTGCGCTTTCTCTGCGGTATCCTCTCTCAAGGAGGTATCGAAGATCTTTAGCTGCTTCGAAGACTTTTGTCTCCTGATACGTCTTTGCTTGGAGATGTTTAATTATCCGATTCATTCGGAATATTCCCTCTCAACTTTTTCCTTGAGTGTTAAACTCCTCGGTCCCAGTGAGGTGCGGCGAGCGCTGGCCTAAAACAACTACTCTTCTCTTGTTCTTGGATCTTGACTCCAATTCACCCGGCAAGGCCGTGTTTGTGCTTCCGCACTGAGGACAGTGCTTGTAGTCTCTCGGCAACCTGCCGCCAGGTAGAACATTGGGGGTGTAAACCGCTCCACACTCCAAGCAAACCCGTAATGCCCCAATACCCATGATCAACACTCCGTTGTTTTTCCCGTTCGATGCATATTATTCGAAAGTAAGTATGAGTATTGTGTAGTTATCCAGCATGTTGCGTCGAGGATTTCTGAAAGACAGTCTCTACTCTAGGTAGATCGCAGGTCTATACGGTTGAGCCAATTGAGCTCTATTCTTCGGATCGCATTTCTCTATATCCTCTTCACGATAGACTTTGACCTCTGCGCCGATCTCCTTCTTGTAGAAGTCTTCGGCAGCATTCAAGACCTCAAATTCATCTATGAAGCCAGCTTGAAGTCTGCTCCGCCTCATGTCAGGAGCCATCTTGGAAAGGTCGTCGCAGCATTTCTGAACGAACTTCGCCAGTTCCTTCGCTCTCATCTTCATCTCGGAGTCGGCCAGCAACTCTTTCATAAGGTCGGAGGAACTCAGTTTTCCAGCTTCAGTCTCCTCCAAGGCTTTTAGGTAGACTTTCCATTTCCAGCCAGCAGATGTGTAGTAGTACACGTTCTTGGCTTTCATCTTCGTTGCCTTGGCTATGTTCGCTGTGTCCTCCAGCGTACTCTCGATAATGTTCTCAGTTCCTTCAACCGTTACATCTATCATCTTCCCATCGTGCTTTGGCCATTCAGCCTTCGATACGAAACCGGGTTCACCCATCTTCTCCCATATCTCTTCACAGATGTAGGGTGCGAAAGGAGCTAGCATTCTAACTCTAGCGTCAAGAATTGTCCTGAGTACCGTTGCCATCGCCTTCTTCCTTTCAAGCGAGTTGTCGACTGAACATCTTCTCAAGTACCATTGGAGATCCTGATCGAAGGTGTAAAGCACATGGTGAACGGCTTCTCTAACCTTCAACCTGTTCATAGCCTCAGTAGTAGCCTTGATGGCTCTCTGCAATCTACTCAACAGCCACTTGTCTTGAAGACTCAACTCAGCCTCTTCGGACCTCTCTATCTTGACCGTGTCAGAGGCGAACGCGTAGAAGCGTTCCAATTTCTCCTGCAACGCCTTCGTCAAGGCGATACTGAAGTCCGCGTCCTGAAGAAGCTCTGCGGCGACCAGCATCGCTAGCCTCAGTGGGTCGGCTCCATAGTTTCTGACAGCTTCGCGCAACGGAATTATGTTTCCGAATGATTTCGACATCTTCTTGCCTTCCATCAAGACGCTTCCGTTGACGACTATCTGCTGCGGCCAATTCTCCTTCGGGAAGATGGCGACGTGATTGAATATGAAGAAGGTTAAATGATTCGGCACAAGATCTCTTCCTGAATGCCGGCTGTTCAACGGGTAGAAGTACGTAAACTCCTTTCTAATTGACTGAAGAACCTCCCGGTCGATGCCTGATACTTTGGAGGCTTCATCGAGTTCCCCTTTCCCCAAAAGGACGTGGTCGAAGACTTCATCTATCAACTGGTCTACGTCAATAGCATGATTCTTGAGTAAACGTGCCATCGCGTAATACGCCATGTATATTACCGAGTCTGAGAGGCTCTCGATGATCCAGTCTTTATCCCATGGAAGCTTCGTGCCGAGTCCAGATTTTCTAGCGCAAGCCTTCTGGCGTAGCCAGCCGATCGTGTACTGGAACTCTTGACGTATCTCTTCGGGGAGGATGCTCATTCCGTCTAGGCATTCGTTCGCAGTTGTCTTCCATTCTGGATCTCCGTAGTTTATGAACCATTGCTCTTCAAATATCTTGACGATACATTCGGTGCCGCATCGGCAGACGACGGGGCTGTTCATGATCTCATACATGACGTCTGCTTTTCCAGCTTGGAGAAGGTCCTCTTTCACTTTATCTCTAGCTTTTGCTACTGGAAGCCCAGCGTATCCGTCAGTATTAGTCTTCATCCTTCCTGAATGGAACTCATGAGTGTAGATCTCCTTAGTCGCATCCTCCAACCGATTGTCATTCTGATCCTTGATGCCTATCCTCTTTATGACGTCGAGTGCCGGGAGACCGGAATATCCTTCTACTTCGATGATGGAGATTGGAGCAACGGAGGCTAAATGCTCGCGTGTTATTCCATACTCTGCAACTTCATCCGGGTTCGCTTTCAGGTCAACGAGCGCCTGATAGTCGTAAGGTGCATGTCCTGGAACGGACATAACTACTCCAGTCGCATTATCGGGATCAACGAAAGAAGCGGGTAAAACAAGGATCTTCACTCCTGTCACCGGATTCAAAACGGACTTCCCGATCAATTCTCTACCCTTGAAGCGACTCTCCTCCACAATCTCTCTCCCGAGAAAACGAAGCTTCCTTACACATTGGACGCTCACTATCCATTTCTCACCTTCAACTTTAACATGGACGTAATCTGCGTCAGGGTGTAACCATATGTTTGTCACTCCGAAGATGGTCTCAGGCCTCAAAGTAGCTGTCGGCAAAGCATACTCGCCGTAATAGAACTTCAGCAGAGTGAACTCTCCTATCTCAGGTTCCACATCGCCTACTGTATCGTGTTGGCCAACTGGGTTTCCGCAGTTCGGGCACCATCCAACGGGGTGGCTGCCTTGGGTGACAAATCCTTTCTCACGCAGCCTCTCGAACTGCCACTCAATAAACCGGCTGTACTGAGGGTCGATCGTTGTAAATTCTCTTCGCCAATCGATTGAGTACCCCATCTCCTTCATTCCTTGCTTGATCTCTTCGTGGAAGTACCGGGCGATCTCTAGTGGTTCAGAAAACCCTTTGATAACGTTTGATGGAACTCTGTAGATCCTTGTGAAGGTATCGATAAGATCTTCATCGCCTGATGCTAGCCGCTTAGACATAGCGAGTATAGGTGTGCCCGTGTAATGGAATGCCATGGGGAAGAGAACATTATAGCCTTGCATTCTCCGGTAACGAGCGTGCACGTCAGCGAGCGTATAAGTCCTACCGTGCCCAATATGCTGCGGCGAGTTAGGATAGGGATAGGCTACCGTGAGAAAGAACTTCTCTCTATTTGGATCCGGATCCGATTCGAAGACGTGGGCTTGCTCCCATCGGGAGCGCCATTTCTCTTCTATACCTGCCCAGTTTATGGGCATAAGCTTCACCTTGATCGCTTTTTCCTAGCCAACAGCCTCTTAACCGCGATCAAGACTTCATCTGCTTTCTTGACATCCGTCCCTCCGCCTTGACCGAAGTAAGGCTTACCTCCTCCTCCGCCCCCAACGATCTCGGCAAGTTTCTTCGCCAGCTCTCCAGCATCTACACCTGCCTTTATAGCCTGTTTTCCGGCAGCCACAAATATTCTCACCGTTTCCTTAACCAAGACGAGCACGCATACTGTTGACCGTTCAGCCTCGACTACTTTGCTCGACAGCATTATCAAATCATCTTCAGTTCCAGAGGTTCTCTTCGAGGCGACGAGTTTCAGTCGTCCAACCTTTTTCATATCCGTTAGGAGTATTCTTGCTTCTCGATCTGTCGCTTCCGCCCTGAACTCTTCAACCTGCTTTGCGAGGGTCTGCCTTTCTGAGACTAGGTCTGAGGCAGCTTTCTCAATCTTTTCAGGAGTGGTCTTGAGGATTTGAGTAGTCCTAATCAATGATGCTTCTTGGTCTCGAATTGCCTTAAGGGCTGGAAGCCCTGCCACGAATATTAGACGTTCCACTCCGTCTTGAATTCTCTCAGCGCGTAGTATCTTTATCAATCCGACCTCTCCTGTCTGTTTGCAATGAGTTCCGCCGCATGCCTCGACATCCCAATCTCCCACCTTGACGACGCGTATCTCCCTTCCGGGAACCGCTCCTCCTTGATACAGCCTGAAGCCGTATAGTCGTTCAGCTTTCTCCCTTGGCATCCACATTGTTTCAACAGGCATATTCTTTGTAACAACTTCGAACGCTAGATTCTCGATCTCGTGCACCTCATCTTCGGTGAGGTGTCGGTAGTGAGATATGTCAAGTCGACTTCTATCAACATCTTTTTGCGCTCCAGACTGCCAGGCATGTTCTCCGAGCACTCTTCTAGCTGCACCTATGAGTATGTGCGTAGCTGTATGATGGCGCATCAAACTGATCCTTCGATCCCAGTCTATCTTCCCTTTAACAGCGTCTCCGACGTTCGGGGTCTCGCTTTCAACGATATGGACGATCACGTTGCCAGCTTTCTGAACGTCAATGACATTCGCTGTTCCACGTTCGAATCTCAAAGTTCCATGGTCGGCCATTTGCCCTCCTCCTTCGGAGTAGAAGCATGTTTGATCGAGGACAACTTGTCTCTCATCGAAGCTCGCGATGACTTTGGCCTCGAACTCTGTTCTGTAAACATCTTCGTAGTATAGCATGCGGGTGGGGGGAAGGCTGGTTACCTTCTCTTTCAACTCTTTGATGAGAGTTGATTCTTGAGGAGGCGTTGCAGAGAGATGTCTCTTCGCTACCATCCCGAAGAAGTTGCTCGGGATCTTCACCTCCATCTCTTCTCTTTCGCCGATCTCCTTGACGATTTCGGGAACGAGTCCATGTGAGTCGTAGAGCTGAATCAACGTGTCTTGAGGTATCTGTTTCTTTCCTTCTGACTTCAGCTCGGTCGCCATATGCTTAACCAGTTCAGAGCCTCTCTCCAGGGTCCTCTGGTATTTCTTCTCCTCGACCTCTAGAGCTTCTAGGATCTCAGATCGCATATGTTTGAGGTTGGGGAAATCTTCTCCCCAAAGTGATATCTGTAAGTCGAAGATGTCAGGCAACCTATCTTCAATATTGAGGAGCCTCAAGATGCGGTATGTTCTTCTGATCAGAAGCCTAGTGAGATATCCTTCACGGACATTTGAGGGGACAACGCCTTCAGCGAGCATGAAAGCTAATGATTTCGTATGATCGGCGACAGCGTATGCGCTTTCAATTGGAGTCAAAAGCTTATCCAATTCCTTCCAATCCATGCCTAGAAGTTCCGCGACCTTCCTCCGCGCCACCAGCTTATCATCAAGAGTCTCAACGCTCATCTTTCCGGAGAATCTGGTGCTCTCAACGATCAGTTTTCGGTCGATCGAGATGCCGGCGTACCCCATTATCTTGTCGAGCACTGAGCCGTAGATCGCGTGAAAACCGCTGGGTGAGCCTTGAGATAACCAGGCCCAACGCTCGATCCCGTATCCTGTATCAACGGTTTTGATAGGCATCTCAACCAATTGGTCCCCACCGGTCCTATAGACCATGAAGACGAGAGTTGAAATCTCAAGTCCGTTGACGCAAGCTTCAACATCTGGGCCTGCGTTTCCTCCTCCGGACCAGAAATGCTCCTTGTAGTTGACCAGTTCAGAGTTGACGCCCAAATCCTTCGTAAGCAATTCGTGGTGATAGCGGATCGTTTGGTCCTTCCAGTAGACGCTTTTGTCAGGATAGTTGAAGGCGTGAGCGCCGCCCATTTCGAATATGGAGAGATGGCGACCGGCAGTAGGTCCAACATTGTCTATGTCAGTGAATCTAAGGCAGGGTTGACTTACCACAAGGGGATTGGCTGGTGGGGGTAGGATCCCATCGGTTACGTATGGTTGAAAATCGAAGATGGATGCGCCGACGAGGAAGACATCGTCTCTCCATCGTGCTATTACCGGGTAAGGTTGTATGATGGTGTGGCCGTTCTTCTCAAAGAATTCCAAGAATTTTCGACGAATTTCTGCAACACTGTAGCTCTCGTTGACAGGTGAGTTCCCTATGAAAGTGTAGTCTTGACACGGCGCGTCTCCGCAGTTGACGCTTTCATGATCCTGCGTCCAGAAATAGCTTCCGCAGATCTGGCAGCGCTTCCTCGCGAAATCATTCTCTCTGAAGAATGGAACGTCGAACTCATCCTCATGCATACTCGCCAATAGCATGTCCTCCAGCCAATAGAAGTAGAAAATGAGTCGCTACGTAGAAAAAACTGTTGGCTTCCCACCCTACTGGCTCATCCGAATAGGGCGCCGAGACCAGCTAGGGCTTCCTCTTCTTTCTTCTTCTCTTCTTCAGCTGGTTTCTTCTCTTCCTTCTTTCCTTCAGCAGGGGCTGGTCCGGAGGACGACGTTGAGGGCTGAACAGCTACGGTTGAAGCGGCCTTTATCGCTTCATCAATCTTGACTTCAGACAGCGCTGCGACCAAGGCCTTGACTCTAGCTTCATCTATCTTGACTCCAGCAGCTGTCAAGACTTTCTTCACGTTCTCCTCATCGATGGGTTGAGCGGCTGAATGGAGAAGCAGAGCCGCGTAGACGTATTTCACCAATCATACCTCACCGAAATCAAATTGAGCGTCTAAATCTGCTGTTGCTTTTCCTTCTTAAGCATTTCCCTTCTTTTCAACCTTTTCCCCGATAATTTACGGAGCGCTCTCCGGTGCAGCCGCTTTCTCAAGATCTTCGATTCTCTTCGACAAAACCGTCATCTCCGCATATGCATTCTTGATGATATCGATGATGGTCTCTCTTGTAGGATAATCAGCTTGAATGGAGAGCGCTAACGCTTGCCGATGAGCTTTTCCAATTATCAATGGAGCTGTCTCCGGAAGCATTATGCCAGCTTCAACAGCTATGCCCTTTGCTTCTAGAGCAGCTTGCTGAAGGCTCTTCCTGAACTCCTCTATGTCGAAAGCCAAATCATCGCTGGTCAAAACTAGGCCCGCATCGTAAGCCTGCACCAGTGAAAGTCCTGCCTCCATAGGTTTGATCCCGAGCTTCGACAGGACAGCCACCAGCTTTGGCGATATAGTGTCTCCCTTCCTTGCAACTACTGTGTCCTTCACAACCCATATGCTTCCCGACTCTATCTTTGTAGGAACCTTTGCCTCACCGAACTCGCTGATGACGGGGCCTGGTGCGAGACCGGTATTCCCAGCCGATACGACTATCTCTCCAGTTGCGATGTCACCGGCTTTTGCTGGAACCCTAACCCGGTTCTTGTTGAGAAGGATGATCAGCTCGTAGGGGTTCATGTTCGTGAAGAGGAGGACTCTCGATCCTGTTAGGGCTTCAGAGAACCTCGCGAGGTTCTTCCTCTCCTTCTCCAATATCTCAGCTGCCTTCTTGACAAGCGTATTCTTAGCTACGAGGATCTCAACCCTTCCGCGAAGTCTCTTCCTTATCTCTTGGATTTGAAATGACCGAACTTTCTCCAAATCAGCGACGGCGACGACATTATACTTCTTCGTGAGCTCAACCAATTTATCTAGAACTTCACTCTTCCACTTCTGTATCTTCTTGATAGACATGCGTGGTCATTCCTTTGCCATAGTGATCTTGATCGGTGCTCCCATAGCGGTTTTCAAGGCAACGGAAGATATGTTTCTCGCTCCTCTTTCCAGCTTTGCCTCTACTCCGCCGATAACTGTTTGAATATTCTCGATGATCTTCTCGTCAGGCATGTCTTCTGTACCAACGCGGCACTGAATCATCGGATGATCTCTGACTCTAATCCTGACTAGTTTTCTGTGGCGTTTGATAATCTCTTCTATTGGTGCTGAAGGAGGTACTGGCGTTGGCATCTTTCCTCTCGGGCCCAGAAACGCTCCGATCGTCTTTCCGATGAGAGGCATCAGAGGTGCCTCAGCTATGAAGAAGTCGTAGTTGCTGGCGGTCTTCTTTGCAGTCTTCTTGTCCTTACTGAGTTTGTCAAGGTCTTCCCTACCCAATATGAGGTCCGCTCCAGCGGCTTTAGCTCTGACCGCGAGGTCTCCAGTTGCTATTACGCAGCCTTTGATAGGCTTCTCGATAGGGTTTGGCAGTTCTATCGTCTCAGCGATTCTGCCCTCAGACTTCTTTACGTCGATATCCCTGAGTCTCACGATCAGCTCTACTGATTGCTTGAAGCTCCTCTTCGGCGAAGACTTCTTCATCTCTTCAACGGCTTTCATCACATTCTCTTTTGGCAGCGGCAAGGGATGCACCTCTCTCCTCTATGAGCAGAACGCACAGTCGACGACTTGTGAGGTTCTTCATCTTCCAGAGCGTACTGAGCCAGCGCTTTGCACTACGTTCGGCATCTGGATAGACGTGTCGAGCGTCTGCTGTTTCGCACACAAATACAAGGGGCGAATATATTAGTGTTGTGCGGTGGCTGAAGAATAGCTGACCCTGGAATTCAGTATATAGTAGGTAGACTCGATGGATTCTATCGTCCTGCATTGAGAGCGTTTCGACCCTGTTCTTCAGCGATGGGAGGGAAGAAGCGCGAAGACTTCTAGTTGAAGAGGCTCTCGTAGTTACCTTCTTCCAGTTCTTTCAGGATTTCCTTCGGCTCTTTGCCTTCTACAGTGACACCTAAGCTTATGCAGGTCCCAAGGACTTCTTTAGCTGCTGCTTTCGCGGTCTTGGAATAGCTAGCTGGGATCTTCATCTGCGCTATCTTAACAATCTGCTCCATCGACAGGTTCCCTATCTTCTGGGCTTTAGGGGTTCCTGAGCCTTTCTCAACTCCAAGTTCTTTCACAATAAGGGCTGCGGTCGTCGGGGTTCCTATCTCAACCTCGAATCCTTTGCTTTCCACGTCAACAAATATCTTGACCGGCACTTTCATGCCTGAGTAGGCTTTCGTCAATTCATTGATCTTGTTCACGATCTGCAGTACATTGACGCCGAGGGGGCCCAACGCAGGTCCTAATGGAGGGCCGGCTGTTGCTTGACCTCCATCGATCAGGGCTTCAACTACCTTTCTCTCCGCCACTTCCTCCACCTTCCGTTCTCTCAACAAGCTTAACATAGTCAGCATGAACCGTTATCGGCAGTGTCGCAAACCCTTCTTCCAGTAGCTCAATCGTAACCTCTTCCTTAACCTTGTCAATATGCGTTATCTTCGCTTTCAATCCTCGAAATGGTCCGCCGACGATCTCGACGAGGTTGCCGGTGTCAAGCTCTTCGATCACAGGTTTTGTAGTTATGAAACGTTCAACAGCTGAGGCTGTCATCATTCCTCTCGTTCGAGCTCTCGCGTGTCTAACTCCTGAAATAGCTTCGTCGACGAAGTGGGGGCCAGCTGCTTCAACGAATATGTATCCTTTGATTACCTCTGGAGCTAAAACGGAAGATACTGGAAGCTTCTTAACTCCCACCCTTGAGGCCACCATCTCAGCCACTGTCTTCTCTTGGCCGCTGGTTGTGCGAACGGCGAAGATCAGACTCTTACGTTTCTTTTCAGACAAGTCATCCGCCTCTATGAGGCGAGTCCGACTATCCAGAACAAGACTCGAACGACGTAACCGATCGCGCCGACGATTCCCACGCCCAAAAGGCTAACTTTGATTAGTATCCACAGTTCCTCTCGGCTTGGCTTCGACGCGACATGAAGCAGTCTTCTTGCGGATCCAATGAACTCTCCGAACTTCAAATGCTGTCCCTTCAGGCGTGCCTTCTTCAGAATAACACCTTGCTATATATAAACAGTTTCTGCGTTTCGTCAAACCGTCTGCTATTCCGCTCAATAGTATTCTGTATACACGTTGGTTTCCCAGAGCTTTCTGTAACGGTCCTCTCGGCTTCCAAGGCATACACCGTCGAAGATGCATCTTCCAGGACACGTATAGTTCGTGGCTTTGATGAAACTGCATTTGTCTCTCTTGTTGCAGGTTCTGTCGCCGCAGACCGGATCATGCTCATAGAAGCAGCAGCTTCTCCCTATGTTCCACAGCATTGTATCTATGTTGAAGGAGCTGTAGTCTGAGTACTTCGAGAGGAGACTGCAAGCTTCTCTTACAGTCTTCCTCACTTTGCAGTCTTCAATCTGTCTCACCCTCTTCCGCTGCAGCAGTCTAGATGCGAACGAGTTGTCTGTGATGTTGACGATCCCCGCTCTCAACGCTATCCTCATGATGTGATAGTCAACGGCTATCTTCAGGTTCTCAAGATCTCTTATCTTCCAGATTCCCGACTCGTTCAGGTACATCAATAGCAGAAAGCTCTTCTTCTCAACAGGATCGCTGTATGCTCTGAAGTTCTTGAGCAGGTTGAGAATGCCCTTTCCGTCCCTCCGAACCAAGTAACCTTCGCTTACGTCATAGATCATCATTACGTCTTCACTAAAACGCTTGAGCAAGACTCTTGCGCAGTCTCGAAGTAAACCAACTCTTTCCTCGACGCGATCGATGGTAGAGTGATCGGGATTTCCATCGTCGGATAGTAATCCTTCAAGCATATCTTCTTCTATTCTCATCATCCTTCTTGCTGTGAAGAAATCTCGATCGGAGTCGAATCTTCGTCTGCATGCTGCAAGTAGGTAGTCTCCGCCCCTCAACCATCTACCATCAACATGTCCTTCCAAGGTTCTGGTTGATTGGCAAATCGCTACGACGTAGAACCAGAACTCTGCCTCTCTTCGTCTCTCATCGATGGTACTTGCTCTACGGATGTTGGGGTCTGGAAGTACATGAATGGTCTTCAGTCTGAGACCTAACTCTCTACACTTCTTCGCGTTGACTCTCGCTTTAATACTCATTAGATCAAGCCGGCTAGCAGCGGATTATCTCAATATTCAAGTCGGTGAGAGATTCAATCAGTCTTCTCCGACTGTCGCTGCGTACTCCTTTCCAGTCTATAGCCGCCAGTTTGCATCTGCCATAGGTCTTTCTGAAGCTCGCCTCGATCATGTGAGGATCGAAACCTTCGATGAAAGCATACTTGGAGAAGATGTGGCCTACCGCTACGTCCTCTTCTACGGTTATCTTGGTGTGCTTTGTTGCGTAGTGTCCTCCCCCAAAGCCAACGCAACCTTGACTATCTATGGGCTTGCTGCCGCCAGCCAATATGGCTTTTGCAGCAGCATGCCCAGCTTCTTCATCGTTCCATTGGCTTTCTGAACTACCGATCTCCACAAACATAGCTGGGATTGTCAGCTCCGTTGGCCCGTGGTGAGTTACTTCGAGCGAAACTGAATATTCGGTCAGCCCAAAATCGTCTTTTACTTCTCTTAGAGCCAACAGGGCAGCCTTCATCCTTTGAGGGTGAGCCCATGCGAGGCTTCCCGGGCTTCCTCCGAAATCAGCTTTGTTCACGATGTTTCCAGGTACATGGACGGTCAATGTGGGTTCGCCGCTTTCACTTTGGTGTCGAGAAGCGAAGATCACTCCTTCAGCTTGGAAGATTTTGTCAACGCCCTCCGCGTATATGTCATCCACATCGAGGTATGCCAAGAGCAGGTCATTTCTCTTGTAGACTGGTCTACCAGAAAAGGTTCTTCCACTCTCTTCGAACCCGTACTCTTTGATCAGCTTGTCAGCTATGTTGATGGAGGCTGGATCTACGAGTGAAGCAATGATGAGAATAGTCATCCAAGTTCCTTCGAGAGATTGATCTTCGCCTGGGGAAAAGCGTCAGATCAGTAGGGACAGTAGCCCTTTTGTTGTGTGCAATCGGTTCTCCGCTTGATCCCAAACTACTGACTGTGAACCGTCTATCACTTCGTTCGTCACTTCTTCTCCTCGGTGAGCTGGGAGATCATGCATGAAGATCGCATCCTTAGAAGCCTCCTTCATTAAGTCTTCTGTGACCCTATATTTCGGTAGGAAGACTTTTTCCCTCTCAGCGCGTTCAGCCTCTTGACCCATGCTGACTACGACATCTGTATATATGATGTCCGCGCTTCTGACCGCTTGCTCCGGGTCACCTGTGATTTCAACTTCTGCTTGAGATAGTTTTGATTCTTCTTCAGCCCATCTGATGAATCTCTCATCCGGATTGTATCGTTCAGGGCAGGCTACAGATATATTAACGCCCATCTTTGCGCACCCTAATAGCAGAGAGTTACAGACGTTGTTACCGTCGCCGACGTAGGCTAGCTTCAATCCTTTCAACTCTCCTTTCTTCTCCCAAATCGTCAACAAATCAGCTAGAGTTTGGACAGGGTGACAGAGGTCCGATAGGCCATTAATGACTGGGACATCTGCATTCTTCGCTAACTCCTCAAGATCCGAATGCGCGAAGACCCTGGCCATAATGCCGTCAACGTATCGGGCTAATACCCGAGCAGTGTCTGCGACCGTTTCACCGCGACCCAGCTGAAGTTCATTCCAGCTTAGATATAGGGCTGAACCTCCCAGTTGCCTCATAGCCACTTCGAATGACACTCTCGTTCTTGTCGAAGGTTTCTGAAACAACATTCCAAGACTCTTGTTCTTCAATAAAGGTCTAAGTCTGCCGGCAGAAGCTTCCCTCTTCAATTTCTTTGAGGTTTCAAGAATCTGCCAGATCTCCCTACTTGAATATTCCTTCATGGTCAAGAAATCTCGACCGCGAATCTTCATAGGGTTCACCCTTCAAAACATGATAGTCTAGGCTCTAAAACTGTTCCGCTGTAAAGCGAGGTAGGTCATACGTCAATCCAAAACTGCCTTTATGAACCACTCCGGTTCAAATGGCTCCAGATCTTCATATCTTTGGCCAGTCCCGACGTAGATTATCGGCTTGTGAGTCACGTAGCTTACACTCAAAGCTGCGCCACCCTTAACATCCGCGTCAGTCTTCGTTAGGATTGTTGCGTCTACCCCGACTTCCCTGTCAAATTCCTCAGCTTGCGTAACCGCATCATTTCCAGTCAAAGAGTCCACGGTGAGTATAGTGAAATCAGGTTTGACCACTCTCTTGATCTTCTTGAGCTCCTCCATCAAATTCCTATTGGTCTGCATTCGCCCCGCTGTGTCTATCAGGACCGCGTTGATTCCGTGAGAGCGACCATAATTTACGGCGTCAAAAGCCACGGCTGCAGCATCAGCTCCATACTTGTGCCTAATCGTCTTGACCCCTATCCTCTTAGCATGCTCCTCAAGCTGCTCTATGGAGCCGGTTCTATATGTGTCGCTGCAAGCGAGAACAACGCTGTATCCTCTTCTGAGGAGAAGATGCCCTACTTTCGTGATCGTCGTCGTCTTCCCCGTTCCATTTATGCCGACGAATACTATGCTGGCAGGTTCACCCAGTTTTCTCTTGCTATCAATTATTTCGAGGAGATTTCTTCGCTCGCCAGATTTGAGAACTTCTAGGAGAACCTGATGTAGTTCCATTTTGAGAGGCTCTCTTGCATCGCTGAACCTAGGAACAGTCAACCCTTCCACTCTCTCCTTCAGTCTTGTAGAAATATGGTCAGCAACAGGAAAGGCTACGTCGTTTTCTAGGAGTGTAAGCTTGAACTCTTCAAGCAGGCTCTCCAAATTCTCTCCTTTCAATTCTGTCCTTGAGACCTTATCGAAGAAAGTTGAGAAATGCCTTCTAAGCTTTTCAAACAACTTCTATTATGCCGCCTTTCCTATTCATGTTTGGTGGTTAGATTCGAGTGTCGGTCTCTTATGATTCGCGTGTCCGTCTTTAAGGTTTTCCTTGATTCCGCTGTGTTGGGCTTTTAAAAAAAGACGCTAGAGATATTGACCTACTCAATTAGGTTTAGGCACTTGACGTTCGGATGCGACGAATCGTTTGGTCTAGTAACAACCTTTCTAACGTCTATCCCAAAATTCTCGTCGCCGCCAGTTGTTCTGATCCATCTCAGGAATTACAGTCGTTTAGAATGGAGTATTCTCAAAGGGGCTTCCTGACGGGTACGCAGAGCCGCTGGGATAACTTTTTAACGCTCTTGAGACCAAACCTTCTCATCTGGAGGTCGCTTAAAGATGCCTCTATCATTCGTTCTGATAAACGCAGAGGTAGGATCTGAGGACGAGGTTCTAAAGGAACTGAGGAAGCTGCCGAACGTGAAGGAATCCTATGCCGTCTACGGAGTGTACGACATAGTTGCGAAGGTTGAAGCCGAGACTATGGATAGACTTAAGGAAATCGTGACTTCTGACATACGCAGACTCGGCAAGGTCAGATCGACGCTTACAATGATCGTAGTCGAAGGATCTTGAATACCCAAATTCTCCTTTTTCTTTTTCCTATAGGTTAGTATCCTGTGGTCTCTCTATCTATTTTCCAAGCCGTGTTTCACACCGACTTCTCGAAAGGCGACGGGATGTAGTTGGCTACCGTTTGGGCTCTCGCTAGAAGTAGTAGAATTTATGGGTCTCGTGAGCGTGTCCACGCACTACTTAGCTTTCAGAAAGCTTTTGACAGCCATCGTCCGAAGATGAATAGTCCTAACCTCATATAGTTTCTACAGTTTCTCCGCCTCGCTTCTTCACGAGGTCGCTCAATGTTCCACGTTCATCCTCGATCCTTGAAGCTATTTGTGAGAGTTGCTCTTGGAGCGACGTCCTGAGCTTCTCAAGGTCTTCCTGCCTATTCTTGAGGCTCTCGATAGAATCATTCACCGGTTTCTCGAGGCTCACTCCTGCGCCAACGCCCATTACGATCTTCTCTGAGTCAGCTAGTTCAACTCGGATAAATGAGCCAGCACCTACGGGGACCAGTGCCTCCGTTCCCTTTGGCCTATTACTTATTCCTTCAAGCGTGGAGTTTGCTATCAGGATTTCACTCAGCGCCGCATCGACAACATCGAGACGCGATTGAAGGGTTCTAGCGGATCCTTCTAGAAGCCTCAACTCAACCAGCATCCTTCTTATCTCTTCTTCTTCCTTCGCCATAGTTTCACCGAGCTCCTGAAGTTCTATGAAGTCATCTCGCTTTTCGGTTCGGCTTCTTCAATTTTCACTATTTTGATCTGAAATCTCTTTGCTTTGTGTCTACTGCCGAACTCAGCGTATATCTTCTCTAGCGCATCCTCAGTCTTCGTCGCTGCAACTTCCTTCTTGAATGGGAGAGTCATTCTAGGCTTCTTGATCTCCCCAGAGATCTTGAAGATCTTCCTTTGAGCCAAGATTCATGCATTCTCCTGACAAGCATTGCCCCTATACTTCATCTGTCAATTCGATTGGGCTTTGGTTTGCTGATAACGGACTCAATATTTAAATACTACGTCAATTTTTGGCGCCAACCTGTTTCTTTACAACTACGTTTGAATCCAGCTTATGTTCTAGAGTGGAGCTGCTGGACTTGAGATAGAAAAGGTTTTTAGCGACATCCGAAGGGCTACTGGGTTATCAGGAGGGATGAATCCTTGGTGGAGATGTTCTGTGTCAAATGCAAGCAGAAGCGTAGTGTGGACGACAAGGACGTAAAGAGAGAGACTACTTCCAAAGGCAGACCTATACTGAAGGCAGTTTGCCCGGTTTGCGGAACTAAGATGACGAAGTTTACAAAGTAGATTTCACGGTTCTTCCCCTCACCTACTTTGTATCCCCTACAATTTCCTTCGAATTGAATAGTGAACTGTAGGGTAGTCACGGTTGAGTTAGGATACTGGGTGATGGGATCTTCCTTCCTCACCTAATATCTGAGTAATGGCCATCAACTCAGATCCCAGAGTCAAAGACCCCGCTATAGCGCCTCTACTGTTTGCCAGCAGCCCTGACTTGATATATGGAACACCGCCGTTGACAGTTCCAAGTTCAACTGGGACCTTGAGGGCTTCTTCGATGGTTTTCCTTTCTTCTTCCTTCGTTTTCGGGTGAGCTAGGACGCCTTTATTCGTCGCCACCGCTAACGCCCCTACGTAAGGGAGGCCATTTATCTCCCCTTTGATAACTTCCACGGCGAAGGTGTCGGATAGCTCTCTCAACGTTGCTGTGGGCAATCTTGGATCAACTATGGCTCCGTAATCATTCACTAGGATCATGTTTCCTAAAGCGGTCTTCTTCTCATCATTGAGCACGCAGATCTTTCTGTCCGTTGATTCCTCTATTGCTTCCAGCTCATGGTCATGTACAATGTGGGGCAAGGCAACTCCGTGGGAGTTTGCTGCGACTAAGATGCCGATTAGTCTTGAACCGCCCATATTGCTAGTGCAGACTTCAACCCCTAAGCACTGCTGGAACCTCTCGATCTTCTTTTGAGGGGTTCCGCTCGGCATTATTGCCAAGCTCTCGTTTGAGAAGCAGTATACACCTATGTTTGGGCTACCGAAGATGTCTGAAAAGATCACGGGCAAGAGGCTAGTCGCCTTGGATGGGAAAGACTATGACGTTGCCCTCCTTATCCTTCACAACTCGAACTCGCAGCTTCCTCGGAGGCTTCTTTATACTTCTCGCCCAGAGCTTCTCGTTTACCTCATTACTTATGATGACCTCTTCAGTCTTCATATGTCGCTTCACGAAGTCTCTGAGCATTCGAACTGCTCTTGGAACGCGTTTCCCTCTCGGAGTGATCCATACCTTTCTGAAGTTGACCGTGTAGAGTTTCTCTTCAACGACCTCGATCTCTTCTTCAGCTTTCTCACCCGCCTTCAAGGCAGTTTTCTTTTCTTTCGGGGCCTCTTCTTTCTCAGGAGGCTTCTCTTCAACTGTTTCTTCCTCTTCCTCCAATTCCTCTTGTGCTTCATTTTCTGTTGTTTGCGTCAACTCTGAAACATCCTAGACTTTGAGTTTCGTTCTTCTCCAGTGTCTCTTCTTTGGATGTGTTCTCACGCGGCCTATCGTCTTACCTACCACCCATGTAGGCACCGATCTTCTCTGTTTAAGCGCTTTGGCCAGTCTTCTTTTTCTTGCCGCCGGCTTGTTTCTAGCCATTCCTGTCAAGCTCTCCTTATCTTGATGTCTTTACGTTGAGGTTGCATGCGTATCAAGGCTTCTCTCAATTGAACATCTGTTATGGGTGACTGAACTTTCCCAGCTTGTGCAAGTTGTATCAGTTGCATCTCGATTTGTTCTGCGAATTCAGGTTTGACCATCCTTATGTTGGTCAATCTCTGTCTTGCTTCTGGAGTTAGTATCGCTCTCAGTAACGCTTGTTTCTGGGATTCAACCTGCTGTTGGACTTGAGCTTTCCTCTGTTCATCCGCTAGAGTCCGCTGATAATCCGCCAATCTTCTCTTCCTGAGATACTCAAGCTCCTCCTCACTTGGCTCCTCACTCATCGCTGTTCTCCTTTCGTTGAGCTCTTCATTTCTTTCAGTATCTCAGAAGCGATTCTATTCAGGAGACTTGTACCTTCTCTCGACAGCTTTCTGCCTTTCTTCTCTTCTTTCGTGACGAAACCTGCTTTCTCCAGCTGTTGGAGCGGCTCTCTTATCGCTGAGCCTCCGCTTTCTCTCACGTGTTCTATTCTTCTTCCTCTTCTCTTTCGTCCTCCGTACTCAACTCTGAGTCTCGACGTACCTATCGCTCCGTGAACGTATAGTTTCCTCAAGAGTGAAGCGCATCTCCTATACCACCAGTCTGGTTGTTGAGGCGGGTATTCTTTATGCGAACTCGTCTTCACCGTTGTAGCCCATGTCGGAGGGCTGATGTCGCCAACGTTCTCCTTCAAGTATTTGGCAAGTCTCTCGATGAAGACGTGGGCAGGTACGTCATATGGAGTCGGCAAGCTTTTTCTCTCCGATTCTTCTACGAGTCTTTTAACCACTAGAATCTGACGCTCAATATAAGTTTTGACGGTTCTTCTA
>Ga0129297_10000441_pt1 | contig 19760 bp, 18 predicted proteins | sample I18A1metaG_FD_94708 | JGI IMG/M metagenome (GOLD analysis project Ga0129297, IMG submission 94708) | Lake sediment bacterial and archeal communities from Gulf of Boni, Indonesia to study Microbial Dark Matter (Phase II) - ​I18A1 metaG | ecosystem: Environmental > Aquatic > Freshwater > Lake >... | reverse complement strand
TGCGCAAGGGTGTCGTCAAGGGCAAACGTCCTACCCGGGCCCTAGTAAGTTGCCAGATCCCCCTTATTTGCTCGTGCAGCCTAGGATTTCAGAAGAGCCCGCACCAGTTGAGATCTTGAGGAGTCTGTCGAGTTCCTGCAGTTTTTGTTGAAGGTTAAGTTATTGCATCCAAGGTCTTGGATGGACTCTGATGTCGAAGCTAGCTTGCGCAGAATCATCAGGCTGAGGGCTGGGGTTCAACCCTGTTGCCATCACGGTCTGCCTCTCGTACACGGCTTGGGAGCTTTGACGCCGTAAGAGACTTCAGCTGGCTTTGTTAGCGACCGAACGAAGAGAGGAACTCTAACAACAGGTTCCAGTTGGTGCGAGGGGTGTTGATGCGAAGCGATAAGTATTATCATTCTCAATTTGAGCTAAAAGGTAGGACTCGTGTGAAGAAGGAGTATGAGTACATTTCCTGCTGTGGCAGGTACTATTGCCTCATGTGTGACTACTTTCGAGGCGGAAAGGTTCAGATGGCCAAAAATCTCTTGTATTATGTTGAGAGATCCAGTTCCTTGAGGCTTATAGCCGAGAGCCAGAAAGTATGCGATTACAATGAGTTTGTCAAGGGACTGAAATGGCTAGCTTCCCAAGACAAACCCTGCAATGGATGTCGTTTTGGAGGGGGCTGGTCATGGTGGCCAGACTGCCCCGTTCGAGACTGTGTCATCCAAAAGAAGTTAGACTTCTGCTATCAATGTCCCGAATTTCCATGCAAGAAGTTGAACGAGGAGCCATTGCTCACTCATAAGAAGAGCATAGTTGAAACTAACAAACAGATAGAAAGCATGGGCATCGAAAAATACGCACAGCAACTAGTCGAAAGATTCCGGCGAGCTGTGGCCTCTCAACCTTTCAAAGCAAGTGCAGAGACTTAAGGTGTCAAACGCGTCCTGATGTGCTCTTCACCGACCTGTACCGGTACGATGCTTGGTTCGCTAAGGCGCTTCGTTGCCCAGTTTTGATGGCGTGGACGGGAACCATTTTTCGCCTTTCGGAAGTCTTCAACCTCATCTAGGCCAGTCCTTTGCCACTGATTCGGAATGGGATCACTTTCGAGATAGCGCGCTCACTTCCAAGCTCTCGTCCATACGCGCTTGCCTTGGGCTATGACTTGGTTCTGTTGGGCAAACAGTAGCCTTTCTTGCACTTGAGGGTTAGAGATGGTTGAAAGTAAGGGTTACGGAATTTGGCGCAGATCAGGCGCGAACGGGTGCGGCCTCAGGCTTCTTTTGGGTACTCGTTCGCCAATAGTTGCAGTATTGCAGCTCTATTCTCTCGCAGGTTTTTGCCGTTACGGAGGGTCTAGGATTGACGCCGGGCGTAACACTTGCACTATTGCAGCACTATTTTTCGCCGGCGCGCGTCCATGGCTGTACGAGCGATATGACGTTCTCGATGCCCTGCTTCTCACGTCTGACGTAGCGGTGATCCTCAAGCTTGTTGAGCAGGCGACTAGCGTGCGCGTGGTCTGAGATAAACGTGTGTTCTTGTCGTAAAAAGTCACATATTGTCGGTTTTCGCAGGAGGGCTAGATCGCTTAGTTCTCAGTTGCTGGTCTTTGATCTCGCGCAAAGTTGTGAGGATTTCATCCACGCTACCACATATCTTGAGCATCGGTATTTCCAACATCAGATTGATTTCCTCGATCTTTGAGAATGTTCGATAATCTGTCTTAAGTCCAATTATTGGCTTTCCAAGACATGCAGCATATCCCAGCTCGAACGCAACCCCACTCTCAACATCTATTCCGTCTAGAATCGCAACTACGACATCGCTTGACTTGAGTGCCGCAACATCGCCGTTGAAAATTTGCTTCTTCTCTTCTGCCGTTCCTTTCTTGATGAACGGAGCTTCTTGCGCCATCCACACCTCATAGCCTTCGCGCCTCAATGCTGATGCGATCTTCAAGTCGTAATTCCGCTCCGGTTCGCTAAACAACGGAGCTGCTAAGAACAATTTCACGGAACGACCACCTCAGGAAGCGGCTAGGTCCGTCTTTCAAACTCGGACAAAAGGCTCCTTAACATGTCAAATGTAGCCTCCTTGCATTTCGAAATAATGTCCTCAACGCGCTCCTTTTTTTCAAAATATACTGGCGACAGAGTAGAGGAGTAGTTGCCGTCCTCTATGTTCCAGTATCTGCCTGACTTTGTGAAATTGAACGAACCGAAGACGACGCCTAGTGATGTGAGAAGGAACTTTGGGTGCATGATTTTCCGAATGTCTCGTTCGCTGCTGTAGAAATAGATTTTGGCACCGCGCTCACAAGCTTCGAGCAAGAATCTTAATTCCCAAACTTGTTGAATGACATCACCAGAGTACTTGTTGGGTGATGGCTTCAGAGTTGCAAGCCTGACCTGTGACCTAGGATCTTGCTGCAAGTATTCGATAACATCTAGAAGACGAACCACATCCCTTCTTCCGAAAGCGATAGCTGGTATACCTACAGTCAATCCGCTACTTCCCAAGTAATAGGCTACATTGCTGATCCACGGCGAGACTATTGTCAAGTAACCAGGGCTTCCAGCAGAGACTTTTGTGGCCTCGCCAAGGAGCACCGCTAGGTCGTAAATCTGCACGTCCTCCCCGACCTGAATAGTTTCTCTCATTTTAGTCAGCTTCCATCTTAACAACATAGCCGTCCCGCATGAGGTCGAATGAAATCATCTTGATGTATACTTTCGAGTCGGCGACGGGCTGACCTAAGAGACTGAAAGCTGTCTCCATCAGCAAGGATAGATTAGTTGGTGATGCTTTGAGATACAACACCTTGCTAGAACTTAGAACTTCGATCGACCTCTCCAGCAACTTGTCTCTTGGAAGTCTCTCCACATCCACCGAAAACTTATCTCTAACGATCTTGTAGCAGGTTTCGACAAGCCTTCTACTAAGAAAATACTTCATGAGAAAGATGCCCATCTCACAGAAGCTACCGTACAGACAGAGTGGGCACCCATCGACGCACATCTCCAGAGCGTCTTGAACTTTGCCTAGAACCGCTTTGTCAAGTTCAACTGTTGTGTCAGGACATATCCGAAGCTTGTCGTTCTCGCTCAGTTTCAGAACTAGGGCTTCGGGAACAAGCTTGAAGATGAAGAAATCCTCGTCGTTCAGGTTCTTTAGCACGTGAAAGTGGCTTTCAGTTCGAAACAATGCGTCTAGATGAGAGATGGTGTACTCATCAAAGGCGAAGTCTTGCTTCAGCCTGAGAAGAAGGTTTTGCCTAACCTTATCATCGGTTGCGGATGCTTGTATTACCGTCGCAACCTGCGGATCTCTGGTCAATTTTATATAGACTGAGTCAGCACGTTCAGCCTTACACCCGACCAAAAATTCCTCGAGTATTGAAAAGAAGTCTTTGGAAGGAAGTGTTACTGGCGTGTCTTTCTCGAGAGCATCCCTCACAGCGCTTACTCTCTTCGAGAATGATACTTTCGCGAACTTTCTAAGAGTCTCGCAACAGCCATTTCCATCTGGTAGATTGTCGTAGAGAAATAGTTGATCCTCGGTCTGTGTATGATGGCTTCTTAGATCCCTTTCATCGACCCCCAACAATATCATGGCCGAGGTGAGAACGTAGTGCTTCAAAGAATGTGCGAAAACATCAAGCACAAACCTATGAAGACTTTGATCTTCTTTGACGACATTACTTGCCTCCGAGGTACAGATTTCAAGTAGGTGCCCAAGCTCTTCTTCGTTAAGGGGTACAAAGATATCACTGACTTTCTTAAGGAGCTCCAAGCCGTCAAGCAACTTCTGTGGCTGCTTTTTTGCGGTTTCGAAGATCACGTCTACATCCTCGACCGTCTTTGGAGTTCCGTGCATCAATGCTTCCACGAGTAGAGCCTTGGCAATCAACAGCGACTGTGAGAACGTGAAGTCATACTTGTTTCTGACAATTGCACGGTGCAGTTCATTTGCATACTGAAGAATCCTGAGGTCTCGTAACAGGAGACTGTCTTTTTCACTGATGTGTTTTACAAGGTCCTCGATGATCTTTCGAGAGACCTTGAATCTGACTCCGTCTGCCTTGAATGCGTCCCCGTATAGAGTGTCGTAGTAGATTCGCCAAGTATTGGCCTTGAATCTCCTCTCAAATCCGTAGAGAATCTTCTTCACGGTTGTATTTGCTGAGAAGGAGACTTCCGAGAAGATCTGACCGAAAACCGGATCACCCGAGATGGCCTCGTTCTCCTTTGAATCAACAATGTTCCAAATGAGGGGGTATGATTTGGGTGGTGCTGCATACACTAAGAAATTCCTTCCGCAAGCGCAAGTCTCATCACCATCTTGGACTGCGCCGCAACGGGTACAAAGCTCCAAGTATAGATTAGATTCCGCTTCAATTGGTTCCGCATCCGTCTCCTCTAACTGGTCCTCGCGCCGTACAAAGTCCTGGCCAATTTCAGAAAGACGCAACTCAAGCGGAATGTGAACTGAAATTGTCGAGCTTTCGGCTGGATAGTCAGACGGCAGCAGATCTCTTTGAACGTCAAATCTGTCCCTATCCGTTACAAAAACTGCGGACACAGGTGGAGCCACTCTGTACTTGAACGGAGACCATCTTCCAACCGGAACCTTCCGTAGTTTCCTGTACCTGAAGGTCAGAAGTCCTGGGAACAGCATAGTCATCATCTCGTCAACATTGATCTGATCAGGCGACTTTCTTCCAGGCACCTCTACTACGACCTTCCGGGATTTTTCTGATTCAAAGAGTGTCCCAGGGATCTTCGCAGGATACTTGAGGAGTGGCTGTACGGAAATGAAATCGTCGACATAGGTTGGCGACCGTTGTTTCAGTCTCGTCTCGATGAGCGAGAGTACCTCTTCCACCTTCCTCACTCTTTCAAGCTCCACAGACGATTCCCTAATCGCAGGCAGGTCCGCTCGCGAGATAGAATCATGAAGCTCCGAAAGCTTGCTGATTACGCGAACAAGCGATATATCCTCTGGGAGCTTGGCACTCAGCAAGAGCAGCAATTTTTCGATTTTGGATTTGACTGACTCTAAGCTCATTCCAGCACCTTGTTGAGCTCGGATAAGGCTTCAAAGAGCGAGCGTCGGAGATCCTCATGCTTGTCGAGGGCTTTTAACAAATCATAGCATTCAGTTCTTTTTCCCTTTATCTCGTCGAGTTGTCTACTGGCGTCTCTTGCTCGAGCTTTTGTGGCCGCTACGCTTGACTCAAGGGCTCTCATCGAACTTCTGTTTTTGTACAGCTCACTAACGACATCGACAAACGGGCCCTTCATCCCAGTCCATTTTGAAACATCGAGGCTCATTATCATGTCAAGAGCATTGTTGAAGTTCTTGATTGCTTCCTGGATTAGATCTGCGTCGTTATAGATTGCAGCAAGATGCTTGCTACCTTCAGAGCCAACCAGATTCTTGGCACGCGCAACCTCCTGTCCGAAGTCGGTGCGGTCGACAACCTCCCAGATGTTAATGTCTTGAGCCGCTACCATGTCAAACAGCGCGCAAAACAAATGATTTCTAATAACGTCCAAGTTCACAGCCTTAAGCGGAACAGGCTGGAAAGACGGAGTTACCAAGTTCATAAAGTGGCGGAAGAAGTACAGTTCGTTCGGTAGCGGAGAAACTATTGTCGAAACAAGAGCATCGCTAAGCTCTTCTCTGCCGGCTCTTCCGCATCGTTGCCTGTAGCTTGAAGGAGACCTGAGTGCACGATACATAAGAATCTCCTTGACATTGCTGAAGTCGACCCCGACCTCCAGCGCCGTAGTAGCGATTACGATGTCTACGAAACTTGGCGGAGGATTCGGGAGACCAAAAAGTGCGCCTTGTATGTCTGAGGATACCCAAAGCGGCTCGGATTTGCTTGAGTACGGTTTCGACCATATCGAGTCCAGTTTTACGTATTTTCTGTCCTCAGTTTGCTGATAGTTCTCAGATGGGTCATCTGCAAACAGACACCAACATTGGCCAGAAGCATAGTAAGCGCATGAAATGTCGATACCCTCCCTGAGATCTTGACAACAGGCCACCACTTGGTTGTCGCGCCACACGCTGGGCTGATAGAATCTCACAAAGTTTGGTTTGCGCTTCTGCCACATTTTGTAGGATCTTTCGCTGCTCTGAAGCATGCTGTGCCATCGATTAACCCCGTCAAGCGAATCCGCGAACGCTAATGCCTTTTCAACTTCCGCGGCACTATTCCTGTTCTTATTCTCAGCCAGACCTACCGTTCGATAGTTATGGAGGATGCACGATGTGGCGTCTATTGCAACGCTGAGGGCTGGTCTGTTCTGGTAGGGTCTGACGAAGATATGATGCTCCTTTCCAGAGTGTGCGAGCTCGTTCTCATGCGGCATTAAGACTTTGGGTTCTGCGGTCGAAGAAAAGAGAGTCTTTGCGTACATCGCTGGTTCGGCTATCGTAGCGCTCGCTCCGATCAACACGGGGTCAGACCCCATGGCTTTTCTGCAAAGAGCTTTCAGTCGTCTTATCAGGAAGATTACGTTTGTTCCGTGCAGCTCTTCATAGATGTGGATTTCGTCGAAGACTATGCATCTTATCGTGCGAAAAGCTTCGCGAAAGATTGGATCCATCAGCCGTCTCTTAAGAGTCTCTGTATTCGTGATAAGTATTTCTGGTGGATGTGAGTAGTGCTCCCTCAGCTTGTCTCTTCCTTGCAAGCTAATTATGCCATAAAAATCTGGAAGAGGATCGCCGAGCTTTGGAACTGAAATGTCCAATCCTCTTTGCTCAAACTTTCGTTCGAGTGTTGCATTTATCGTACTTACGAGCTTCTGGACCAGTTGTTTCTGGTTGAGCGCCAGAGCGTTTCTGGGATAAACGAGCATTAACTTAAGACCACGTTCTTTGGGATGTCTTAGCAACTCAGCCAAGGTGAGAACAAGCGGTGTCGTCAAGAACGCTATAGTCTTGCCTCCTCCGGTGGGGGCTGTCATCACAATTGGACTGGAGTGCTGACCTATCCACTCGTGAGCAAGCGTTCTACAAGCTCTCATCTGAAAGTCGCTTAGCTTTTCGTATCCGTTCTGTCGGAGGGCTTCTGCTACGATTTCTCCCGGGTCAATGTTGTACTCGTTTTGGAAGAGACCAGATGGTCCGTTGCTCAGGATTTCTGATGACAGACCTTGTACTGACCGCACTCTTTCGGGAACAAGCTTGGGAATCCGAACATATTTCACCTGGCTGACATCGGGATAGATTCTCTCTCGTTCTCCTCTTATTGTCCAGAGTTTGAGTTTGTAGATATAGCGAAGTAGTTCGCCTATCCTGCTTCGATACCCAATTCTGCCGCTGGGTTCCTTCAGTTTGATAATTCGCCGTCTTGACCAAAGTATGTTAAGATGAGAACGCAGCGAGTGTATCGGAATCCGTTCTCCGACTCTTCTTTCAAGCTCAGTTTGTATTGTTTCGATAGTTGTAAATGCATCAAACCGTGCCACTCGAGCGTGCAGCTCATCCCTCTCTTCGAGGATGTCTACAATAAGTTCAGTTCTTGAATTCAAGTCAGACAAGTTCAAACCCCGGGCTCGATGCCCAGCCTATTTACAACGGACGCCACGTACTCTGCATCCGGCATTTCCAACTCCTTTGAAAGCCCGACGAAAGTGTAGGCTGGTTGGGCTTTCCATGCTCCTACCATTTGCTCTCTTCCACCCTTGAACGAAAAAGCACCCTCGGGCTGTGACCTGAAAAGTATCTCAAACATATCGTCAAACGGAAACGTCGGATGCAAGTTGAGGGCAGACAAGGCTTGGGAGCGAACATCAGCAAAAGGCTTTTCGCGATCTCCCAAAAGGAGCGATTCAATCTCATTCTTTAGACAGTAGAGAACCATGTGGCACGTACGTCCTCTGTCAAGAGATATCCTTGCACCACTTTCAACGTTGATTCCAAAGAATCTGAACCATTTGACTAGGCATTTTGCCTCAGGCCTCTTGCCTCCTGAAGGGATGTGAAGCTCTTCTTCCAAGTCAACTATTGACAGACTAGAGGTGTACAGACGTTTGAATTGCAGTGTTCTTGCAAAGTATTCAGGTAGCTTCTTGTTGGATAGGATGGCCTCGAAAAGTATGTACTCAGGTGATTCGGACACGGAAAGCTCAATACCAGTCTTTGACAAGAGATTGATAACCAACGTCCGCGATGTCGTCTTGAGAACTTCTTGAAGCGGAGCCTTAATGCTAGGTAATCGTATATTTCCGTCTTCTGGGAGGAAACGCCTTTTGTTCACGAATCCCAAAATACTTGCGAGCGTTATTACCTCGGTATTCAGGCCGTGCTTTCTTCGCCAAGCAACCAGCGTACTTAGGTAGCGTTCACTGATATTGTTGTTGTCGCACAAGGCTGAAAGTGGAACCGAGACTCTTTGGAGAAGCTTAACTAGCAAGATAACGTCATTCAAATCATAAACTGCAGGATAGGATATCCTAGCTCTTGTTGGCATGCTCTTTACTTCCAATCAATTTGATCCTACCTCTCTCAAGCAAGTCGTAGACTACTGTTTTCAGCGTGTCTCGCGAAAATTGTTTCAAGCTCCCGCACAGCTCTTCAAATGTCAGAGCTTTGCTCTGCAATGCGGTGGTGATGGTATCCTCCACTGGTCCGAAGCTACGTCCTTTCGCGACTGGTGTGACTCCCAGCGCGGTGGCGATTTGCCCTCTATCCACCACTGATTCGCCAATACGCTCCTCGCTTGGAGCTAAAGAAGACACTAATATGTTGTATTCTTGATTTAGCTGATCATAGTGAGACTGCTGCGGTGACTTCAGAGTCTCCTCTATGCGCTTTAGAAGATCCGTCTTCTGCTGCTCGAAGTACTTCTCTGGAGGTTTGAGGCGTTCAACTTTTTTCTTTAGCTCACTAAGATTCTTGGTTGCTTCTTCTCGTTGTTCTGCTGATGCTATGATTGGCTGGACTACCCGATCGCTTACGTCGAAGGCGAATTTGTACGCAACTAAGCTCCAAGGATCTTGTGAGTTCTTAGCCAGTCTTTCAAGGGCTAGGGCTTCCTCGAAGTCGCTCGTATCCTGCTTGACATTTTTTCGAACGATTTCCGCGTTCTCTTGCCACTTCTTCCTCCAAAAGCCAGAACTTCTCCTGACTAACTCGTTACCTTCTTTCTCACACAAGCCAAGTTCAAGACATATGCTTTGTAGGTTCTCCGCTCGCTTGTCGGGAAACATTCTCTTGAGATAATCTCTGGTTATGCTATCTTCTGGCTTGAACCCGATTATGTGCTCGAGGGAAACCGGTACGGCTGGTTTCCATTGCCCAGATTCCTCGACTACCAGTCCGTTTTCTCTAAGCCTTGAAAGATATTCTGATACCTTGACATCGTAACCCCTACCGTAGAGAATAGTTAGCACATTGTTAATAGCTGTAGTCGATGCTTCACCCTTGAGATGCGCCAAGGCAACGGCAGCGAGCGTCCTGATACAGTATGCAGGAATTGAGATGCCCTTTGACACGTCCTTTATACCAGCCAGTTTTGTCGGAATTTTTTGAATAGTGAATGCAAGTTGTCTGGCTAGAACTTCCGGCACTTCTGCTACGCGAAGAGTCGAGAAAAGCAACTGCAGCTCATTAGAACTAAGACTGATTACATCGGAGCGTTCGAGGGCCGGGCCTCCACTTGGTGCGGATGCGACTATGATTGTCTTCTGAGGAAATACTGGAACCTTCTTGGTGTCTGCAAGATATTGGTCCATGTCCTCGGACGCGGTACTCTTGAAGACCGCAAAGATTATGGCTACGTCGTATCGGTTGTTTCCGTAGACTAGCTCATAGAACCCGCGCAGTACTGCGAGATTGTTGCTTATCTCGAGAGTTTCCAGTTTCTCAGAAACCTTTGTGATTTTGAGTGCTTTTTCTATGGCCTTTGCAAGGAGGTTTGCTTTCTCAAGAGGTGGCTTTCCCATGTCTGCCGTGGCTTGCTCAAGGAGATGAGGTGGTATCTCTGGAACAATCTGAATAGGCCTTTTCTCAGGTAGGAAATCTTGTGCAGCTTGCTGTGCCATCTCGACTGTGATGACCCCTCCTTTTCCTAAGCCGAGCTCAAGCAGTTTTAGGAGAGTTTGTTCGACAGCACGGAGGCTCAGGGCCTTGTTCGATGCCTTGTCGACGAATTGATTGAAGAGAACTTTCATAATGTCCTCATTAAAGGGATAGAGCAAGTTAGGCTGTTTGCGTGTATGCTCCTTCTCAAGCCTACTGATAACAAAGTCTCGCATCTCGTCGTAATCGTAGCCAAGTGTTATGTCAAATCGTGGGGTAATCCTGCTTCCTGTGGCGTCTGAGACCTGTGACACGTATTGATGGAAATACTCGTTAGCATAGTGGGTCTGCAGCAACGCGATCAGTGTAGGGATGTTTCTCTTCGATATTTCTTTGGACATCTCGTTAAGCGAGTTCAGGAACTCCGTGACTTGTGCGTGGTAGGTTTCCATAGCTTCCCTAGGAGGCAGTATGATGTCAAATTCATCTATGCAGATCAAAAAGTAGTCGAAACCAAAGCGACTGCGTAAGATGTCTATCATGTCAGCGATTAGCTTTCTTGCTACCATAGTCTCGCTTCTGTAAGTCCTCCTCTCTTCGCTCACCTTGATCGCGTAGGCGCTGTTGAACCGTCGCTTCATTTCTCCATCCGGAAGGAACTCTATGATCGCATCATGGAACCTCTTCTCGAATCTGACAATGCTTAATTGGTCGAGTTCGACGTTGAAACCGAACCCCTTCCGCATCTTGAGGCTCGTTATTCTCTCTACCATTAACCTATCTCGGGACTCCTCGAGCCTTCCAAAGCTTTTGGCTTCAAGCATTCTGCATATTTGGGAAAGAAGTCGAGTCTTTCCGGAGCCCACAACACCGCGTACAATCACCAGTTCAGCTTGACCAGCTTCCACTGCCTTTCCTAGCTCTTCAATAAGCCCGAGCGCTGACCGCGGCACTATCACTCGATACTTGGGATCGTCTATTACACCCATCGCTGAAAACGGAACGGTTCTCAGTCCATACGTCTTGAGGTACTGTTCACTCATGACGCCTTCTCTCTCCTTTCAAAATAGTAAAGAGTCATTTTTCGATCAATCACCTCGCACCAAGTCGCAAGTCCCAGCATGGTAGAGATGTCTTGTTTGTCCATCTTCATCCCTTCTCGTGCTAAGGCAGAATTGACAACAAGTTGCAATTCAGACTGATCCATTGGCTTTTTCTTTAGAGATTGTATCATAGCCTCGTACGGTTTCAATTTCGTCAAGAGTAGCTTGTTCAAATAAGCGCGAGCTTGATCGACGTCAGATTTGAAGATGCTCACGAAGTATTCGCCGTTCTTTGTTAGTCTCACTGTTCCACGTCCTCCTTCAACGAGGCCGAGCATCTTTCCGAGTCTTGAGTAATCCCCGCCTTCGGTTTCGAGATGGCCGAGCTTCAGTATACGAAGCTGTTCACCACCAGGGCTATTCGCTAGGTACACAAGGAACTCCGGAAATTTTGTGACCGTCAGGCGTGGTAGAGAAATCCCACCTCTCGGCTGTTTTTGTGGTTCCCGCTTCTTGGGCGAAAATGAAAATGAGAATAGTGCTTTGTCAGAATAGTGCAAGTCCAATCTAACAGGCTTCTGGTTGCCAAGCAACAAATCGACATTGTCGCATTTCTTCACAAGCGGTTCGATGGCTCTTAGATAAGCAACAATAGCATGCGACTCAACATAGCTTCTCCGACCGTTGCGAAGCTTGGCAGATCCGGAGGGCTTTGCGAGCAGTTGATAGTCTCCCGAACAGGCTTCAACCGAGAATTTGCCTTCCGAAACCCTAAAGACTAGTTCGTTCGAGATCGAAGATGCCGTATTAATTAGATCGCAGAATTCAGAAGCCGGCACCTCAACACGTGCTTCATGATTGATACTTCTTGGTTCTGGAAGATTGTAAGGGTCATCGATCAAACGGTTGATCTTGAAACTAGCTTCCCATTCTTTCGAGCCGCTAAGCCTCAACCCATCCTCACTGCCAGAGATGGCGATTTCTTTAGCATGACCAAGATTAGGGAGAATTCTTGAGAACTTGCTGATGTCGGCGTCAAAGCTCAAGTGCTCGATTGAGTTCACCTCCTCAAAAAAAGACTTGGCAAAACATAGATCCACGTAGCAAAAATCATGTGGGTCTATGCTTCTGATTCGTATTCTTTCTCTGTTGAAATCAAAATGAGCCTTTTCGACAAACCGTGAGATACACTGCAGAGCCGTTGTGAAGACACTTACATGAGCAACCTTTAGCTCCATCTTCCTCACGACATCACCGGAAAAGTACTTCGGAGATGCGCAGGTATTTGCGCCGGAGTTTTGCATATTCCCATACGAATTTCAAGGACGAGTTAGCGAAGACCTGATTGTTCAGGTAAGTCTCGTAGGCTTGCAAACCAGCCGACATGAGCGAGTGGGCCACCTTTGCTTCCTCCTTCATCACAAACTCGTTATGTATAGCGCGTGCCTTCCAATCTGTCATTATCAAGTCCTTGTTTGTCATACAGATCGGGCAACCGCATCTCTCCCAAATTGACAGGTCAGATTCTCTCTTCCCGTCAAAGAAGTTCCTTTGAAAACCGAAGGTGGCGCTGCCGTTGCCCACATATCTTTCTCCCATGCCAGGAAGGATTATCTTGCCATAGGCCGCCTTCCTCCTATACCCTGATGAATCAGTACTGACGACACCCAGATAGAATCCCAGATGCAACATCAGAGGTGAAGAACCAAATCCCATCAAGTGTACTCGAAAATCGCTCTTCTCTTGGATGCACTTAATGGCTAGTGAGACCATGTCGACTAAGTCGCGTGTCGGGGTTCTGTCGCCAAAAAGACCGGCCAGCGATGTGAACCTTGTGCTCATCAAACTTCCAAGCGCGAGAAAATCCGAGTCTGCGTATTTTTGTAGCCATCTGACATTCTTCTCTAACGATGCTTTGCTCCACGCATGCAGAGAGGGGACCAATCTCTTCCTTAGCTTTGTAGAATGTTGCCATAGAAGGATGTTGGCTCGTGTCTTCTGCCATCTTCTTTTCATTTGATTGATCGTCGTACCTGTCTTGAAGGGAAAATCAAGAGGAATAGTTTTGTCTGGGAGAAGGGCCTCCTGGACTTCCATAACCCTTTCGGGCGCTAGGATAAGCCCTTGCATGTTGGCGGTAAAGGCGCCATTGTCAAGAAACAACTTCTTAGGGTCATACGCGAGCCGTGGCCTTTCGTCCGCATAGTAGTTTATCACAGAATCCATGACCAGGTCTGACTTGCGGTCAACCTTAATTGGTGTTTTCTGCTCGCCGACCCAAAGCAGCATGCTCATATTTTTCGAACTCTCCTCTTGTTGAAGTAGACCTTTGCAGGGCCTATCCTCTTAGACTCGACGTAACCGAAATTCTCAAGCGCGTCCAAATACCCTGCCACATAAGACCTGTTGAGGCGTAACCTCCCCGCCATCCTCTTGATGCTTTGTCCCGGGTCCTGCCTTAGAACCATAAGAACTTCCTTCATAAGGTGCTTTGTCTTTGGCAGACCAATGACCCCATTGGTTTACTGGTCTACAGAGTATTTATCTGTTTGCACTTCAGCTAGCGCTTCTGTTAACACTGTGCAGTTACGATCAACCACATCTGTCTGGAGAGGACAGACCAGAGCCGAGTTACCTGATCGTTGACGACATAACGGGAGCAGGACGAGGAACCTGTGCGACGTTCCTTTTGAGGTGTTCTCCGCTCACCGATGAAGAGTGCATGGCTTGTCGGGTTCAGTTTCTGGGCTTGGCTCAACCAACGTTTGAGTAGATTAGTAGACTAGGGGTTCCATCGTTGAGTTGAGGATATGCGCATACTGAGAACATACAACAGTAGTGGGACAGGAATATATTCGACAAGTCGGGAAGATTGAGTATTCATAGCCTGTGAATGGTATGCTACTTGTCACTCTTTCAGAATTGCCGAATGTACCTGCTGTCTATGCAATGTATGGCGGGCGAGCACGTGGATTACATGTCGCATATGTCGGCATGGCTGATGTTCTGAAAAGAAGGGTGATGCAACACCTGATCAGCCGTGACAGTAGTGTCGCCACGGGGACATCCGCCGCAGGCCTGAACCCAGATCATGTCACAGAAGTATGTTGGTGGGAGCATCCCAATTTCACTGAAAGGCACGTTCTTGAAGCCGCCGAATTAGTGGCCTTCGACGTGCTTCAGCCCGTTCTCAGAAGCCGGGGCGCAATATCGGAGCGAGCGAAGCAACTATATGCTGGTGAAGCTTTCCGCGAAAAGATGCGTCCATTGTTTCTGGGTGAACCAACAGGAAAAGTCGTTATCCCCACGGTTCAAGACGTCTTGCGACGAATAGCAGATCTCGAGCATCGACTTGCCACAATTGAAAAGCACTTGGGAAGGAAATAATAGCTCAGGCTCATCGCCTTCTGTTCGATGGCTTGTTGAGGCAACATGCCTACGCCTGAGACTCTCAGAAGGAACATCCAGATTACCAAGTCTCATCTGAAGATTACGGAAACAACTTGCGTTGAGCTTCGTCACCACCCGCGCTATCTCCACTAAATCTAAGCGTATATGCAAAAGGCCTTCTCTCATGGAAAAAGGCGATTCTTATCAAGCGCTGATGCAACTCGACCTCACGACAGACACTATGCAACTCTTTGATGAAGGCTGTGAGATCCCGCTTTTCATACCCCACCTTGAGCCCAACATCCCGTGTTTTGAGCGCTTGCATAAACTCTTTTCCTGAGATGCCCTTTCCCTCGTGAGGCTCCGACGAGACATAGTAGGCGCAGTTTGAAAAGACCTTTATCCTGTGCCGATGCCCCTGTGAGAATCCCGGTAGCGTTTCGACACTAACAAAGATTGTCACGGGAATTAAGTCTCCTGCTCTGGCTTGAAAGTAGGCGTCTGAAACAACCAGAGGGAGTCCGTAGAAGACCATATTTCGGAAAACTGTGCCCAATCTATGTAGCTTGACGTGCTGATCCTTCCTCTGGTTGTTGTTGATCAAAAAATGTGCCTCGTCGCCATCCCTTCCCTTGCTTGGATTGGAGGCTTTGAATTGGAATAGCGCCGCTGTATACGGGGTCTGGATACCAGAGTCAATCCCTGTCTCTGATTCTGCCTTTTGCGTGGCCCCGACAGCAAAGGAAGAAGCGAAACTGGAGAGAAGCTGATGGATTACGTTCAATTCCAGAGTTCGCTCGTTTGCTATTCTCATTGGAACCAGATCTCAATTTCTTGTGAATAGGCAGCTCCTTGTATTCTGAGCGAGCCTCCATGCATTAATAGTTTGTCTCAAGATTCTCGGACCTAAGAGGCTCGCCTTCTAACGGCAACAGATGTTCTCTTGATACTCCTGGGAGGAAAAGAAAACTTGGCTACCCCAAGGAGGTGCTCGTTGAGCAGGCGGTCAGTGACTCTGCTCATGCCCAATGGGTCTAGAAACCAATCGCTCTCGTGAACAGGCCTGTTCCAAAGTGCGTTGAACCATTATATCCTGACTGCGGAAGAGTCAGCAACATCCCAAAGTCGGAAATAGTGAAATTGGGAACAGAACTCGGGCGTGTGAAGCAGCCCTTGAAATGACGAATAGCGATTACTAGTCATCGACAGTCAGGAAGTGTGCGCGCTAAGTAGGCTACGGCCAATAAGATAGACCAAGTCAGTAAGGCAATAAACATAGCTTTCCAAGGATTATGCAGATATCGTGGCAGGTGTGCCCTCGTTATGTCTCGGCCGAGATGCAATACTTCTTCTCCTCCGATACGCAAATCTGCTTCGATTTTACGCTGTCTATCAACTGCTTCCTTGAGAAAAGCGACATATTGAGAATGTAGTGCCCATAATATCAGTACAAGAATCGACGAAAGCACTTGAATAAGGAAAGATACGTGTAGAGACAACGTGAACATGCGTATGATAGCATCCGTCGACCTGATGGATTCGGCCGCAGCGCCCATTAGAGCTATTACAGCTGTTGATCCATAGAACCTTATGTTCGTAAGGATCGTATCGAGATTTCTGATAGTGCCTTCTGCAGTTTTCCATTCTTCTAGAAGAATGTTGTCACGCGTCAGATTCGACATGTTCCGTTCCACTACGCAACAAGCAGGATTGGAAGCAGGTCCCTTAATTTGCTGATGGTGTGCGTCGGCCTTGTATGACGGCCATCCCCCGGGAAATATGGCCCAGGTATCCACACTGTTTCAAACCCGACAGTACGCGCAGGAGCGACATCTTGGGAAATCCTATCTCCGACCATTACAAGTCGCTCCGGTTTTCTACCGAATCTATGTTCAAACAATCTAATCGCTAGTGACTTCACTTCTCTAAATGAAGACATATTCTTTACTCTCTTGATTATTATGTAATCGAAAAAAGCGTCAAAGCAATGATGCCGAACAACCCTTCTTTGAAATCTTACGTTTCCTGAAGGAAAGAGTATCAGAAAGTATTGCTTCTTCAGCTTGCGTAGGACGTGCTTAGCAGAATTCAATAGTTGAGGCATCTTACTACGCAAGACAGCATCGTGGGCTAGCGCTGCCACAACAGCCGGCCGGAATGAAATCCTCTTTCCGTGGTTCTCCTGATATGCTTGTTCGGCAGCGCTACGTTGGCTTAGCTTGTCGACAAAGCGGAGCCACAAGGCTCTAGCCAGTTCGGCATAATCATACATGTGATCACCCTCATGGAAGTCAATCAATAGCAGCTCGATTCGCCGCAATGTCAGCAGCGAAGATGGTATCCTAATGCCTGTCGCCCCGAACATCTTTAGTGTCCTGAGCATCTTGACTTGAGCTGCAGTATACACGCTTTCTCGATCAACAAGTGTGTCATCCATGTCGAAGACAATGACTCCCTGTTTTGTTCGTGAACTCATTTTCGATGCAGCTTAGAGTTTGTCAGTGACTCCATTTAGATAAAGGTGTCATTTGTCAAGAAGCATCCAGACCGGCAGTCTTTCAGCGAATCGCCTTTGCACTTCTCTTTTTTCTTAGGTGAAAGCGATTGGCGATTGCAGAACGTCTCGAAAGCTCTTCCAGCTAATTGCTCGTTGATCATATCCTCATATGTGGTAACAGTCGTTGGGATTGATGTGAGTTGGCGAATCAACTATTCTTCGTGTGTAAATGCGTAGGTGATGTTGGCTCCTGTCTGGACGGCTTGTAGTCCGCCTGATGTACCGAGGGATTGGCCGCATGGGTATGCCTACACGTAGCCTTCCACAGGCACCTTCACTTGCTCGATGATGTCCCCATACAGATCATAGATCTCAGCGTGTTCTACACTTGGTGGTATGTTCCGCTTCTTCCTGTGGTTGTGACAGATACAAGAACTGCCACTGGCACTACCACTCGCAGCAGCGTAGTTACTACGGATATGTATCTGGTTCGAACAACTTCAACGATATCCTTGTCAGCAAGCACATGAATGGCGAAGGAGGAAGAAGACATAATAGTCCTTTCCGTTACTGCCTGGACCACTTTGACGCAGAGATACACAACTTGCACCACCGTTCTCTTGACAGATTTCATTACTGTCACCACTTCTGTTGAGGCAACGAGACACAAGACGCTAGCCGATACGTATCCAATGCTGCATCTCCTCCTTGCAGCCGTCATCATAGCCATTTCAATCGTCATGTTCGGAAGAGGACTAAGAACGCCGCCTGCTGACTGGGCTAGTAGTCAAGAAGATCAAAGAGGTTAACGAAATAGAATACACGGCAGCCAATAGCGATATTGTCATTCGGAAGGCAAGAAGGCTTAGAGTTCTTGGAACGATTGGTCCAACCATACGAGTCGCATGTCAAGAAGGAATGAGAAGGTCCTTTTCCGTAGCCGGGGGAGCTAGAGAAATAAGTTGCGGATGCTGAAGGGCCAAATTTCAGTAGTAAGTCTGGAATAGCACACGAGTTCAAAACCTAGGTGCTGAAGCGGCTTAGAAGGATGAAGTCGAAGGCGGACGCGATCTTAGCCGACATAATAGACGAGCTGCTGTGTCTGTTATTCAGAGTCTGCCTTCTCTTTCTCGTAGTTGATTAGCTGTTTTTCTTCAAGCGTTTTCTGAAGCGTTGCTACGGCGCGGTGGACGTCTTCTGTCTTCTTTGCTCCTGTGCATACGAGTTTGCCGCTTGTGAAGAGGAGCATGACCACTTTTGGGTCGTCCATGCGGTAGATCAATCCTGGGAATTGTTCCGGTTCATACATAGTCTTCGTCAAGGAGTAGGTTGTCTTCTCAAGTTCAATAATGCCATGCAGGTCTCCGGAAGCCACAATATTTTGGATCTGTATAGTTGGCTTTCCAACAATAACGATGCCACGGTCCTTCAGCTGACTCACAACTTTCATCACGGCTGTCCTGGCCTGTCGCTCCGATTTTGCGCCGGTACAAACCATCTTCCCGGAACTGAAGATGAGAGTTGCAGTCTTAGGGGTTTTCAGCCTGAAGACGAGCCCTGGGAACTGTTCGGGCCTATACTCAACGCCTTGAAACAATCGAACAATAGAGTCAAGATCAAAGCGCTGATTCAAGGAGGCGGACGCAACCACATTCTCAATATTGACGGATGCTTTCTTCAGACTATTCAGACTCCAAGCTGATGACAGTGATTCAATGGCGCTGCCTCACAGGTCACGTGCTAGAGCTGATAAGCCTTTGTCACATCAAAAAAGACAGCGCGCAATGCAGGACATTGATTCCTCCTTGATGTGTTGATGAATTTCGAGGCACTTGTCAAGCCGCTTAAGCAAATCATACGGTCCTGCATCGCCTTGCGACATTCAGCGGTCACTCCTTCTCGACATGCGACTCGTAGACTTGGACCAATTGCTCTGAGAGTTCCAGGTTCCGTCTACGGCCAGCCGATTGAAGAGACAGCTCGAGGGCGCAAGAGACGACATTCTACGAGGCGTCTCAATAGACTTCAGGCATAGGCTGCGAGTTCACTAGGCTGACCCGTGCAGAAGTCTGAGAATGTACTGAATCAGCGTAATGTGAACAGCCCTCGTTCTTCTCTCAGTCCGCCACGCCGGTTCGACAAGCGTTCGAGTGAATGTGTAGAAAATAGGCGTCATGGCAAACGCAGTCTCGACAGTCAAGTCTACTTCACCAATTATGAACCTGTTCTTAGGCAAGTACTTGCAGGGTTTGAATGCCAAGAGGACCTCAATCCTATCCGATTCCCATGTCTGAGTAAGCACAAAGGTTTCTGTGGCGACAATGTAGAGGGAGCGCGCAACCAAATCGCAAGAAGAACGTGAGGCGTCACATCATCAATCATGGCACGTGTAGAAAGTCAAGTTGATTTAGATAAGGGTAAGATAACATAGACAGGTATGGTTTGACATTGGAAGTAGGGACAGAGGCTGGGGTGTTGGCGAAGATATTCATTGATGAGAGGTTATGTAAGGGATGCGGAATATGCGTAGAGTTCTGCCCAAGGAAAGTGCTGGAGATGGGAAGCGACATAGATGAGAGAGGGTTCCACATGCCTGAAGCCAGAAGAGCTGAGAACTGTAGCCTCTGCGGACTATGCGAACTATACTGCCCTGATTTCGCCATATGCGCCCGGGAGGAGATGAAAGATGAGTGAAGAAGAGCCGGTCAGAAAGCTCGCCGAAGTGAAAGCCTACCTAGAGAAGCGTATGCTTGAGATACAGGATGAGGCATCAAAGCTGAAGTCACTCTTAGAAG
>Ga0129297_10000440_pt1 | contig 19767 bp, 12 predicted proteins | sample I18A1metaG_FD_94708 | JGI IMG/M metagenome (GOLD analysis project Ga0129297, IMG submission 94708) | Lake sediment bacterial and archeal communities from Gulf of Boni, Indonesia to study Microbial Dark Matter (Phase II) - ​I18A1 metaG | ecosystem: Environmental > Aquatic > Freshwater > Lake >... | reverse complement strand
GTCCCACCCTGACCGGCGCGGGAAGGGATATGTGCCTGAGCGCCTGCTTTGTCCTCCCGATTGAGGATAGCCTGGAATCGATCTTTGAGACTGTCAAGGACGCGGCCCTGGTGCACAAGGAGGGAGGCGGAACCGGGTTTGATTTCAGCCGGCTCCGGCCCAAGGGCAGCTTTGTCCGCAAGACGCAGGGGATCGCTTCCGGACCGGTTTCTTTTCTGCGGGTCATCGATTCAGCCACAGAAGCCGTCAAGCAAGGCGGGACTCGCCGCGGCGCCAACATGGGGATTCTCCGGGCCGACCATCCCGACATCGAAGAGTTCATCCGCATGAAAATTGACGGCAAAAGCGTTAACAATTTTAATATCTCGGTGGCGGCCACCGATGCCTTCATGGAGGCCGTGAAAAGCAACGGCGCCTACGATATCTTCGACCCCTATCTCAAAAAAAAGGTCGGGCGGAAAAATGCCCGAAACATTTTCGACCTGATTATCGAATCGGCCTGGGCCGTGGGAGACCCCGGTTTGATATTCATCGACCGGATTAACAAGTTCAATCCGACCTCGCCCCTCGGTCCCATCAGGGCGACCAATCCCTGCGGCGAGCAGCCCCTTCACGAGTATGAATCCTGCAACCTGGGGTCGATAAACCTGGCTCATTTCTATAATCCGAAGAAGAAAGAGGCGTTCGACTGGGACCGATTCGGCGAAGTCATCTCCCTGGCCGTGAGGTTTCTTGACAACGTTATTGATGTCAATAAATACCCCCTCCCTCAGATCGAGAAGATGACCCGGGCCAACCGCCGGATCGGGCTCGGGGTCATGGGCTGGGCCGACTTGCTGATCAAAATGAAGCTGAAGTACGACTCGGCTCCGGCCGTTAAGCTGGCCGAGAAACTGACCGCCTATATGCGCAAGCGCGCCACCGCGGAATCAGCCCGCTTGGCTGAGGAAAGGGGGAGCTTCCCGAACATCGGAAAGTCGGTCTACAAAGGAAAAAAAATGCGCAACGCCACCACCCTGACCATCGCGCCCACCGGCACAATCTCCCGCATCGCCGGCTGCTCCTCGAGTATTGAGCCGATTTTTGCTTTTGAGTTCACCTCGAAGATCATCGACGGCGAAATCAAGGACATCCATCCTCTTTATGCGGAGTGGAAAAACGCCCATCCCAAGGACCCGCTACCTGAGTATTTCCGGACCGCCCACGAGATCGCGCCCGAATGGCACGTCCGCGTGCAGGCCGCCTTCCAGAACCATGTGGACAACTCGGTCTCCAAGACCATCAACTTTGCAAATAAAGCCACAGTCAAAGACGTGGAGAAGGCCTATCTGCTGGCCTATGAGCTCGCGACCAAGGGCATCACCATTTACAGGGACGGCAGCCGGGCCGAGCAGGTGCTTTACAAGCCTTCGGCCGAAGCCAAGCTCCATCCCAAGGAAAGGCCGGCCTCGCTTTCTTCGGTCACGGACAAGATCAAGACCGGGTTCGGAAATCTCTACGTGACGATATCCTTTTACAATCAGAAACCATTTGAGGTCTTCACCAGCATTGGAAAGAGCGGTTACACGACGATGGCCGACGCCGAAGCCCTGGGCAGGCTCATCTCAATGGCGCTCCGAAGCGGCGTTGACGCCAAGGAAGTCATCAGCCAGCTCAGAGGAATTGGAGGATCCGAGCCAATTTTTACCGAGGGCGGGCTCGTTCAGTCTATCCCCGACGCCATCGCCAAGGTCCTGGAAAGGCATATCGGCCCTGTTCAGGGCAACTCCAAGGATATTTTCCAGACGGTCTGCAAGATCTGCGGAGCGACCCTGCCGGATGAGAAGTGTCCCGTCTGCCCCAACTGCGGCTGGAACCGCTGCTCCTAATAGCCCTTGTACCTCTCGGGCTCGCCAACGGGTGGCGAGGCTTGATTTTTCTATCTGGATTTGCTATGAAATAGGTTCAAAGGGACTGCTTTGGGGTGAGCGAGAAAGACCAGGTCATCGGGAGCTTTTTCACCACACTAAAAGTCGCTTTCAAAACGGCCACGATTTATAGCATCGGCCATCCCGCCTATCACAAGGCTGTGGAGGACCTTCTCTCCAAGATCACCGCGTTGCTGGAATTCTCTAACCCTCTCTCCATAGGCTTCACACCGAAATCCCTGTATGTCGATCATCGATTTTGGGAGGAGGACAGGATCGTTGTCGAGTTGGCCCGGATGTTCCATTTCCGCAAAATCAAGAACCTCGAGATCCGCGAGGGCATCACTCTTGACGAATTGATTAAGTTCGTTTCCAAGATCGCCCTGCCTCTCCAGGAATTCATTAAGGAAGGCGGCGCTCAGGCCATCTTGAGGCAGGAAAAAATTGGGCACATCGCCGTGGAAGAATTGGCCTATTCCCAGCTTTTGAAGGGCGAGTGGGACGAGATTAAGGACGTCTGGGTTTATCTCCTGGTCGAAGCCGTCCGCGAGAACAACATTGAAAAATTGAATCAAATGGCCGAGGTCTTCGAGAAGGTTGTCAGCGGGTTGGATACGGAAGACTTCGTTCAAAATGAGGAACTCCAGGATCATTTTTACCGGTTTTTTAGATACCTCAAAGAAAGCCGCGGAGACAAATACCGCAGTTGTTCCAAAGGCTTCGTCAAGACGATTCTGGCCGGAAAAAGGATGGGTCCGGAAACAAAAATTGACCATTTGAAACGCACGCTCGCGGAAATGAGCACAGAAGACCTGGCTTCAACAGTCTGGGAGGAAATCTTGTACGACGAGAAGTTCGATTCCTTGAGTTTCAGTGTTTTTTCAAGACTCGTTGACAAGGAGCGGCACCCCGAAATTTCCACTTCTCTCAGCGAGCTGTTTCAATCGGACAATCCCCTCAACAGAAAACCCGAAGTCGAACAGAAACTCCGGTCCTTGCTCAGGGGGACATCCAGCCTGTATATTTCCGAAATGTACCGGCAAACTCTGGTCAATCTCCTCCGGGACATATCGTTCGAAAAAAAGATCCTTTTCGATCATCATCTGCTCCATTCCAATTACCGCTTTGCCCTTCTGAACGCCCTGGAGAGAGAAAAACAAAAGCCCGTCCAGACGAAATATCTGGAGAGAATCCAAGAAGAATGGAAGCAAGTGACCGAAGACAGGGACCTTGAATACGTGAAAGGCCTCCTCCAGCTCTTGAGCAAGAGAGAACCGGACCTAGCGGGCGAACCATCTTTTCGGGCCGTCTGGAAGTCGATCGCGGAGCTCGTCGAAGGCCTCATCCTGAATGGTGAGACCTTTCCTGATTTCGACTTCTTTATAAAAAAACTGAAGGTGAGCGTCCTCGAAAGGAGAACGTATTTGGATAAAATCTTCCAGGAGAAGGTCAACACTCCCCCTCTTATAGAGGCCTATTTTACTTTTTTCACCCAGTATCTCTTCGAGTTCAGTGCCCGGTTAAAGCAAAAAGCTGGGGAGAGCCAGTTCCTGGCAAATATGGCCTATGCGTTAAAACACATTGATTCGCGGATATCGCTCGTGACCCTAAAGCACATTTTTTCCTTGGGCGATGTCAGCGTGAAGTCGCTGGTTCTAAAAAGCATGCAGAATCTCACGGTCTATGATGATAAGTTCTTATTTCGCCTTTTGGACTCCAAAGACGTCTACATCCGAGCTGAAGCGCTGATCATTCTGACCAAGGATGAACATCTTCGACAGGCTGCTCTAGCACGGTTGCTGAACATCGAGTCTCCCTATGGCCTCAGGAATAAGAAGCTCCTTAGAAATATGAAACTGGTCGAAGACATGGATCTCAAGGATGCCTGGCCGTACCTGAAAATCCTGGGCCGGCGGAAAAATTTCTGGAATAAGAAAATCCGCGAGTCTTCGTCCCGGATTCTGGAGAAATGGGGTGAGGGATAAAGTCAAACTCTGTTTTATCTTTCTATTGAACTCCATCCAGGCAGGAAAGATCTACTCCGATAGCCACCCCACCTTTGGCGAATTCGTCGGGAAGCTCCATGAGGCCATCCAATCGGTCCTCCTGGTGAAAAAAGAACTGATCCTGGGAATTGTTAGCGGAGAGCTGGCCTGGGAGGATGAAGTCTTCTTTGACCTGAGCAAAAGACTGGGGACTCTGGTTGATTTTCTCAAGGAAGTGAGGATCGAGAGAATCATCTTCCAGCAGGGATTACGATACGAAGAATTGAACGCCTTCATTTCTTTTTTGGCCCGGATAAAAAAGCTGGAAAAGGTTGACGAACAGGAATATTTCAACCTCCATGGGATCACCAACATCCGGGCGGGAAGAATCCGCACTCTGACACCCGCTGAAGACCAGGAGGAAAGAATCAAGGAACTGGTCAGAAAATATGAGAAATCCCTGGAGACCGTCTCCGAGTCCATAAAGGTTGTCCTGGATGAGAAGGATCTGGATTACCTGGATTTGAGGTTTAACGTCCTGAATTATCTGGAAGATTTCGTGGAGAAGCACCAGGAACTGGTCAGCCTGATTTCCGTCAAAGAAAAAGACGTCCTCACCTTTGTTCATCTTATGAACGTCGCCCTGCTGACCATGTTTTTTGCTTCCAAGCTGGAGTTCGGCAAAGACGATGTCCTGGACTTGGGCATAGCGGCACTCTACCACGACATCGGAAAGCTTTATATATCAACAAAGATCCTCCAGAAGGGGGCGGCCTTGGCCGAACAGGAATTCGTCCAGGTCAGAGATCATCCGCTGCTGGGCGCAAGGATCCTGAACAATTACAAAGAAACGCTGGGAATTCTGCCTCTTGTGGTTACCATAGAGCATCATCTCCGTTATGACCTCACAGGCTATCCGAAAATGGCCTATCCCCAAAAGCCTCATCCGGCCTCCATGATCGTATCTATATGCGATGTTTACGACGCCCTCGCCCTCAAACGGACCTACAAAAAAGACTATCCGCCCAACAAGATCTATGACCTGATGATGATGAACAGGGGTAAAATATTCGACCCGGAGCTGCTGGACAAGTTTTTTCAGAGCGTGGGAGTCTGGCCTGTCGGCGCCATCGTCACTCTGAGCGACGAAAGCATAGCGGTTGTCAGGGAAATCAACGAAGAGGACGCCTTTAGACCCAAGGTGGAAGTCGTGGTGCCCGAGAGTAAGAGGGAGCTGGTCAACCTGGTCAAAACAAAGACAATCCATATCACCGGGGCTTTAAATCCCAAGGGAAAAGGGAAGGACTACCTCCCGTATCTTTAGGGCGCCGCAAAACAGGCTTCAGCAGCCAGCCAGGTCTGTTTATACTGTTTCCGATTAAAATAATAGGGTGGCAAATCGCGGCGGTTTTGGTTTATATTCAGAGGTCTTATTGAGGAGCAGATCTTGCGATGAGGAGCTCAACCATGATTATTTTCCTGGCGGTCGCTCTGTCTATCTACGGCCTGATTAATTTCTATATTTTAAGAAGGGCAGGGCAGGCCTTGGCCGGCCTGGGAAATATCCGCTCCCTCCTTATGGGCTTTTTTCTGCTTCTGGTCCTGGCCTATCCCCTGGGCCGAATTGTTGAGCAAGTGCTGCCGGGCGGTCCCGCAGAATTCTTTGACCGGATCGGCTCTTTTTATCTTGTGATGATGTTCTATTTCTTCTGTTTCATCCTTGTCGTAGACATCCTGAGGCTGGGAAACGCTTTTTTATCATTTTTTCCCAAAGCCGTCACTGCTCACCCCCAGAAAGCGGGCCTGATGACCTTTGGCCTGGTCCTGGGTTTGGTTTTTGCTATCGTGACAGGCGGCGCGATCAATGCCGTCCGTCCCCGCTTCCGCACCCTGGAGATTGCCGTCGCTAAACCGACTGGAAATCTCTCCGAGCTGAAGATCGTCATGGCGTCCGACTTTCACCTTGGGACTACGAACCGCAATGCCTGGCTCAAAAAAATCGTGGCCAGGATTAACGGGCTCAAGCCCGATATCGTTTTGCTTCCAGGAGATATCGTGGACATGTATGTTCCGCGCGCCAGCGTGATGCAAATGATCGCCACACTCCAAGACATCTCCGCTCCGCTGGGCGTCTTTTCGGTGACCGGGAATCACGAATATTATGGCGGGTTGAAGAAAAACCTCGAATACCTGGCCCAGGCAGGCGTGAGGGTGCTTCAAGACGAGGCGCTCAGAATAAACGATGAGTTCTACCTTATCGGCCGAAAGGACCGGACCGCTTTGAGTTTCAAAGAGGACCGAAAAACCCTGGCGGAGATCCTGCGCTCTGTGGATACGGGGCTTCCGCTCATTCTCCTCGACCATCAGCCCTATGGGCTCGCCGAAGCCGAGGAGACGGGTATCGATGTCCAGCTCTCAGGCCATACCCACGCCGGGCAGCTCTTTCCGATGAACCTGATTAATAAAATGGTCTGGGAGAAACATTGGGGCTATCTGCGCAAAGGAAAGACTCAGTACTATGTGTCCTGCGGGGTGGGGACTTGGGGGCCTCCGGTCAGGACGGGAAGCCGGCCGGAAATCATCCAGATCCGGCTAGCATTCAGTCCAGGGAAAAATGCGAAGTGAGGACAAACCAAATAATCTCAAAATTTATACCCGATCTTTCTCAGGAATTCCTTTCTCCACTCGATATCGACTTCTCCCTCGATGCCTTTTGTTTTCACGCCGTCGATGACCCCGAGGATTCCCCGACCGCTTTCCGTCTCGCCGATGATCACGTCGACGGAATTGGCCGTGGCGCAAAAGATCTGGCAGACCTCAGGGACGCTCTTGATGGTATTGAGGATGTTGACCGGGTAGCCGTTCTCCATAAAAATAATGAAGCAGTGACCTGCCGAAAGACTCTGGGCATTTTTCTTGGCCAGGTCGATGAGCCGCGCCTCATTGCCCGAATAGCGGACGAGCGCCGGCCCCGAAGATTCACAAAAGGCCAGCCCGAACTTCATCTGAGGCGCCGTATTGACAATGGCCTCGTGAAGATCCTCAACGGTCTTGATAAAATGGGATTGGCCGAGGATAAAATTCATCTCCTCCGGCTTATTGATCTTGATAACTTTGATGTCCATATCATTCCCTCCTTGAAATCTTATTATTATACAAATATTCTTTAAGAGACAAGTTGATAGGCTTTTTCATTCAAAAATAAGGAGAGCCATATGCCTCACCCAACCCTCGACCATCTTAAAATCGCAACAATCGAGCGCCATATCCTCGAGGAGCAACGCAGCCATCCTGAGGCCACCGGAGTCTTGACTAATTTACTATACGATATCGCCCTGGCCGGCAAGGTCATCGCGAGCAAGACGACCCGGGCCGGGCTGGCGGAGATCTTGGGCCGGACAGAAGACATCAATGTCCAGGACGAAGAGGTGATGAAACTCGACCGCTTCGCCGACCTGACAATCTACCGTCTCAACGATCATACAGGACGCCTGGCCGCCATGGCTTCGGAGGAACACGCCGGTCACCTGCCCATTCCGGATAAGTACCCCAAGGGGAAGTACGTGCTCCTTTATGACCCCCTGGACGGGTCGTCGAACGCAGACTATAACGTACCAGTCGGCACGATCTTCGGCATTTACCAGCGCGTCACTGCCAACGGCCCCGGAACATTGGAGGACCTGCTCCAGCCCGGAAAGAACCTGGTCGCCTCGGGATATCTCTGCTACGGCTCGAGCACCATGCTTGTCTACACGACAGGGAACGGCGTTCATGGGTTCACCCTGGACCCGACAGTGGGCGAATTCCTTCTCTCGCATCCCAACATCCGGATGCCGTCCCCGCCAAAATATTTTAGCGTCAACCTCGGTTATCAGACTTATTGGAGCGCCGGCGTCCGGCGCTATACCCAATATCTCCAGGGAGAGGAAGGCGGTGTCAAGGGACTCTCTCTCCGCTACATCGGAACGCTGGTCTCAGATTTTCACCGCAACCTGCTGGCGGGGGGAGTCTTTTATTATCCTGCGGATACAAAAGACCCAAAAAAGCCCAGCGGCAAGCTGCGCCTCCTCTACGAAGCGGCTCCCCTGGCGTTCATCGCGGAGCAGGCCGGCGGCTATGCGTCGGACGGAAGGCAGCGCATCCTGGACATCCCACCCCAATCGCTCCACCAGCGCACTCCCCTGTTCATCGGCAACCGCGACCTTGTAGAAAAAGCCGAAGACCTCATCCGAGAACACGACTAAGCGCTCCTCAATCGGGGGGAAGGTCAAGCCAGGAATTCGACTGTGGGGCTCTTCATTTTGTTCTCCTGACCTCATTCCAGAACGGCTTTGTCCGAGAGAGCATCCGCTTTTGCTCCTTTTTCTCGGCAAAGGTGCGGGACACATAAACTCGCTCTCCCGTCAGCGGATCCTTGCCGGTGTAGTACATGCATGTGGAGCGCGTCATCGGTGTCGGCGTAAAAATCTGAACCCCTTCTATGGGCCTTGGCCCTTCTGACATGAGGCCTCGCACATGCCGCGCCAATTCCCGAGCTTCTTTCTCTCCCGTCCCCGGATGGCCGACCATGAAATAATATTTCAAATGCTGTCGCCGACCCTGGCTGAGTTTTTTGAACAGGCGACGGAACTCTCCAAGCGGCTGCCGGCCCTTGTTCATCAGGCGAAGCACCCGAGGTGACACATGCTCGGGCGCAATCTTGAGAAGCCCGGAAACGTGATGAGAGCACAGCTCCTGCAAATATTCGGGACTCTCCATTGCCAGGTCGTAACGGATGCCGCTCCGGACGAAGACTTTTTTTACTCCGGGAATGGCTCGCGCCTTCTTCATCAGCCGGATGAGCCGTTGATGGCTGCGGTCTAGGTCCGGGCAGGACAAACAATCTTTGTCCAGGCACGGCGAGGCGCAGTCCATTCCGTACATGTTCGCCGTGGGGCCGCCCAGGTCATCCACAAAACCCTTAAAATCAGGATGTTTCACTAGACGACGGATTTCCTCTAAAATAGATTCTTCGCTCCGGGAAACGATTCGATTTCCCTGATGAAGCGACAAGGAGCAAAAGGAGCAGTTGCCGATGCAGCCGCGGTGGGTAAGAACCGAAAAGCGGGCCATCTCAAATTCATGAAACCCGGCCCGAATATCGCGGGAATACGGGAGGCCATACACCCAATCCAGATCCTGGCTCGTATACTTCGGCATCGGAAACTGAAGTACAAAACGCCCAGAATGGCCTTGTGCCAGATGCCGACGGTTGGAGAACAACCGTTGCGCTGTAGCGAATTTCTCAAGGTCCGAGCAGACGTCCTCAAAGGGCGGAAGAACCTCGAAACCGTCCGGAATCTCCCGCCTGATGACGGCCGTGCCCGGTATCCCCAAAATGTCATGACCGTCTTCGAGGCGACGAGCAATCTCGACCGCCTGAAATTCGCCCGGGCCGTAGACAAGGATATCGGCACGGGAATCCACGAGGAGGCTGCGCCGGACTGTGTTCTCCCAGTAATCATAATGTGCGAATCGCCGTAATGACGCCTCAATTCCGCCGATGACGATAGTGGATCCGGGGAAAAGATGCTTGATCTTATTGGCATAGACAAGAACCGCCCTATCAGGAATCCCGGAATAACGAGGCTCGTGCGGGTCCTGAGCCCTGGGCCTCTTGAGCGGAGTGAAGTTGACTAGGAGACTGTCCATGGACCCTGAGGTGATTCCGAAGTAAAGACGGGGCTTCCCGAGCCTGAGAAAGTCTTTATCCGCTTTCCAGTCCGGCCGGCCCACCACCCCAACTTTGTAGTCCTTATCGTCCAGCGCCCGGCCGATCACACCTACGGCTGAAAGAGGATGGTCGACATAAGGCTCTCCGCTGACGAGAATGACATCGAAATCCTTGCCCGTAGTCGCGATCATTTTCATCCGCAATCGATCTTGCCGCTCGCTAGCGAAGACCTATTATAGCTGACCGGGACCATTATGTAATTCTTTTATGCGAGATGTAGGCTGCAAAACGTTAGGGGGGTGAGGGCAATAATTCGAGTGATATTTTTCATTGGGCGGGATGGGGCCGCCCCTGGCCCCCGGACCCCGAGGGAACCAGTCCCGTCGGTTCCCCCCGTCGCTAAAAAATCGACGGGTCCCCCTTCCGCTACGGGGCTTCAGGGCGGCCCCATCCCGCCCGCAGAACTTAGCTTTATTTACTCCGTTGACCTGAGTACCATCCCAGTACTGCCTTAAAGATCTGCTATTTCTTAAGGAGGCAGACAGCAGGGGGACGCTGGCCCTCAATATTCGACACGCCGAAAGCAATAAATCCCAAAGGCCGAATTCGCGACGAGCAGCAACCCTGCGACCAGAAAGGGATAGGTCAGGCCGAAATGAAATCCCAGGGAAGAAAAAGCGAGCGCTCCGACCATGTGGCCGAGGGTCATGACGGTGAGCAGGATGGCCGAGCTTCCGCCGATGCTTTCTCTTTCGAAAAGCCGGGAAACAAACAGGACGACCAAGGCGCCCAGGAATCCGTCGCCGGTCTCATGGATAACCCTGAAGAAGAACGATAGCAGAAGGCTGGGGTTGACCATCAAAACCAGCCCGCTGCCGGAGAGCAGCATGGAAAAAAGAAAAAGCCGTTTGTTGACCCGGACGTCGTGCTTAATCAACCCGATCAAGAAAGAAGAAAGAGCCAGGATGAAAAGAGAAAGGGATATGTAGATAGAAAGGTCAAACGTGGTGAGGTTAAAGTAGCGTTTTAGGAACGGGCTGTAGACTGTCCCTTCGACTCCCCAATGGAGTCCGATCACAAAAAGCATGATGGAAAAAAGGATCGTTTTCTTGTTCAGCAGGTTTCGTCTGTAAACTTTCAAGGGAACAACCCCAAAACGCACATGGTTCAAAGGCCGGACAAGAGCCTGGAGCAAAAGAAGGGACAGGGCAAAGAAAACAAAAAGGGTTGGAAAGCTCCAGGTCGTAATCACTATTCCGCCGAGAAACGGACCAGCCGCGGTCCCCAGCGCCTGCCAGAAGACCAGGCGGCTGTATTTTTTGTTCGGGTCGATAATTGTTTCGTCTTTGTAATACAAATTATTAATCGAGACATCGAGCGCGTTGTTGGCCAGCCCGAGCAAAAGGAACATGCAGGCCAACGGCAAAAATTCCTGGACGCGGCTCATCAGGAGAAAGAGGACGCTCAGCAAGGCCAGGGCCGCGTGGATTACCTCCTTGATGGAGAGACGATCATTCAGCCAGCCGGTCGGAAAGGAAAAAAGGAGCGGGGCGAAAGCGTAAAGGGACGTGATTACGCCGATCTGCCAGCCAGAAAACCCCAGCCTCAGAAAATAAAGAGGCGCGAGAAAAAATACGGAATTAATGGCCAGTTTACGGCTGAAGTTAACGAGGTGAACCAGTTTCGACGAGCCCATACGTTCATCCAAAGCCCCCTATTATAAAAGAAGCGGGGCTGTCCTGAAAGAGTTGGCCTCCTGAAAGCCCGCATTTCCGTCTCTGCAATTGGGCCGATGATTCATACAGGGTGACACGGCTTGAGTGCCAGCTGGGGGATGAGGTAAGGGATGTGGGCGAAGAGGGCCGTCCGGAGGCGGAGCTGAGGACCCGAGCGAACTTGCCTCGCTGGGAGCAAATTCGCGTGCCTTCGAGCTCATGCCCCGAACCTCGTCGGGGCGGTAAGCCGTGGAAGGCCCCTATTCTAAATCAGCCCTTTTTCAGGTTGATACTGCCGCTGAAGGTAGAAAGCTTGACCGAAGCGCCCCCGCCGTTCACCACGCCGCTGATTTCTTTCCTGGATACCTTGCCGACCACTTTGACCTCAAAATCGGTGGCGATGTCACCGCTAAAAGTCTCCGCCTCTAAGTCAAAGGCCGCGTCAGCGGGAAGCAACATTTCGATAGTTCCGCTGTGAGATTTCAGGTTATAAGTCCCGGCGCGGTTGATCTGTCCCCGATAGACGACAACCCCGCTCAGACTTTTCAGACGCACAGCGCTGGCCTCGGAAATATCCAGCATTTCAACGCTGCCGCTGACTGTTTCTCCCTGGACGGAGCCTTTGACCTGAGTCGCCTTGATATCTCCGGACACAGATTTGAGAAAAAGGTCTCCGCTGACTCCCGAGACCACCAAGTTTCCGCTGACCGCGCTACAGTCGCCTCCCTTGGAAGCTCTCCTCAAGCCCACATCGCCGCTGATGGCGCTGAGTTCAACGGACCCGCCCGGTCCCTCGACATCGATATTTCCGCTGATGCTCTTGGCGTCAAGCGCGGCTTTCTCGGGAATCCAAAGCCAATAGTTGACAGAGACATTGATCGATCCGCCAAAGGGTGATTTGGGATACTTTGTCTCGATGTTGAGGACATTTCCTTCTTGGGTAACTTCTATATCGATCTTAGCGGCGTTCTCCTTGGCCTTAGCCTCTGAACCCGCCTGGGAAACCTTGACGGCCTGGATTTTAACTTGATCCTGAGTCCAGGTCCTGACCTCAATGTCGCCAGAGATATTGCTAATATTGATTTTTCCTTCTTTGGCCAGGGGGACGGTCTTCTCGAATTTTTCTTCGTATTTCTCCTTGGCCAAAGAAACGGATACGGAAAACGCGAAGACCAGCACGAAGGAAACCGCCAAGGCGGCCGTTCTTTTCATCCTGAGTTGTCTCATTTTTTTCCTCCTTTTTGAGTTATTCTTAAAGCGTCAGTCCTGTTCTCTTTTCCGAGGAAGCCTTCTTCGCTCCCATCATTTCCTCGAGAACGGTGACTTTGTCCTTATAGATACCTAAAAGGTAAGCCCGAACGGCCAGGTCATTCGGGTTCTTTTCCACAACCTGCTCGCAGGCCTGAATGGTCTCGTTGATCTCCTGGAGGTTCTGCTTGAAAACTTCAGCCAATCGGGGATCCAGGCCGTTTTTTTGGGCTCCGATGGCCTCATCCAGAGCCTTGATGGCGAGCACATAGTGCTGTTGCGCCTCTTTTAATTTTGCCAGAGCATAGCTTTCTGGCCCGGGTGTCCGGCGCGGCCTCAATCCCACAATCAGACCACCACTGATAACAACTAGCGCTAAGGCCGCGGCCAGAGCATATCTCAGCCCGGCAGGCATTCCGGTCCAAGCAAACCAGCCTTTTCTTTCCTGCCTTGCCGCCGGAGTCTTCTCGCCGGCATCCTTCAGTCCTGCGGCAATTCTTTGCCAGGCCCAGGGGGATGGCGCGGGCGCTGGAAGACTTTTCGCTTCGTCAACGATCCTCTCGAAATCGCGGAGCAATTCTCGACAATCCGGGCAGTCCTCCAGGTGCTTTTTGAGCCGAGCCTCTTTTCCCCCGGATAATCCGCCGTCAACATAATCGCTGATCAGCCGTCTTGCCTCCATACACTTCATTTTTTCTCATCCCCCCAAATTCTTTTTTTCTTGAGGTATTCCCGGACTCTCATCCGTGCCTTGAATAACTGCGACTTGGAGGTTCCCACAGTAAACCCGAGTATCTGGGCGATTTCCTCGTGCTTAAACCCCTGGACGTCGTGGAGCAATAAAACAGTCTTGAGTCCTTCCGGAAGCTCCTGGATCGCCTCGCCCAGAGGCCGTTCCAGGCTCTCTTCGTCATGGTTGGAGATAGCTTCCTCCCTCCGGCCTTCCACCTCACTCAAAGACACCGCCTGGCGGAACCTGCCCTGCCTGGTCCGGAGATAAGAATAACAGGCGTTCAAAGCGATGCGGTAAACCCAGGCGACGAACGTCTCCATTTTTTGGACATCTTTAATATGAGTAAAAACCTTGATAAACACGTCCTGGAGGAGGTCTTCGGTGGCCTGACGGTTATTAGTGTAGCGGTAGATCAGGCTGAAAAGAGGACCCTTATAATGTTCAAATATCTCCTCCATGGCTTGGGACTCGCCTGCCTTGCTTCTTTCGACGAGGCCCGAAAGGGAAGACAGGGAAACATCCGGCCCTTTTGTTTGCTCTCTCTTGTCTGAACTCATGAGGGAAAATGCCTCAACAAACCACGCCTGAACAGCCCGGATGCCATTATCCCCTAATCCGGCGGGCCTGACAAGAGTTAGGGCGGCCAACATAGGGATTATTTCTTCCTCAATGTCTAAAGATGCACGGAGATAGCGAAAGGTTGCCTCGAGATTTTTGATTTTGACGGGAAGCCTTGGGGAGGATTTTCCGATTAGGATCTGCGCTGACGCATAACTTTGCGCGCCTTGAGGTCAAAACTGTCACCTGGGAGTAAGATGTCCATCCTCATGCCAGTCAACCCGATTGCCCGGGACGTCGTGATCTTTATCTTGGCTTTGGAAGCGTCATATATGACCACGTTCTTTTCTCCTACGACATCAAAGACTTCTCCGGGGTTCACAATAATGGCCGTGGATTCGTCAATCCCTATCCCAAGAAGCTGCGGCTTTTCTGCCACCAGGCTGATCAGCCGATTGTGTCTCTTCCGGGTGGCAAAATGCTGGTCGATGATGGCAGTTTTCAGGAACCCGAATCCCTCGACAGTAATGACGTTAGCGGCCTCGATTGTCTCAAACTGATGGTCTTCGCCGACTTTTTTCCGCTCCTCGCCCGTAATCATGACCTCGCTCATCACCGCCGCCCCGGCGCTAGTCCCCCCTATGACACAGCCCTTCTCATAAAGGTCCCGAAGCTTTCTGTGAATAGGGGTGTCGCGCAGAACATCCATCTGCCGCGACTGGACACCGCCGGAGAAATAGACGCCGCCGACGTTGTTGAGGATCGCCACGCTCTCCTCTTTGAGGGCCTGGTCCCGGGTCAGGACATGGTATTCCGCCTCCCGGGCTCCACAGCTTTTGAATTCAGCAGCTATTTCAGGCCCGGCTTCGGCCGGGACGCTGCTTGCCATGGGGAAAATAACGATCTTCCCACTCCCGAAACGACCGGCGAGCTCGACAAACCTTCTCATCATTTTCCCAGGCCGGTCCCCTCCCCCGATGATAAAAAGGTAACCCCTGGCTTTGGCAAGTCCTCCTTGAGTAAGGATCCCCAATAAAAGGATAATAAAAACCGGCCATTTCCTCATTTTTTCCTCCAGGGGCGCTATATTAACATATTTCAAGGCATTCCAGTCCAATAATCAGCCCCACTGGAAGGATTTTTTCCCCGCCCAGCAACTTCACCTCTGGGGGTGATAAAAACAGGCAAAAAAATCCCCCCGCGATTCATCCTCATAGGTTATTGATATGGCCTCAATCCCATGCGTACATTAAACAAGACACCACGAGAGGAAACTTCTATCTGAAGAGAGTTTACGAGAACAATGAAAGCCCAGATTGAATCTCGTCCGGCCAAGGCAATTCCGCTCAGGCTCAGGCCCACAGAAAGAGCTCTCCTCTCCAAGGCAAAATTCAGAGACATGATCACGGCCATGTCCACGCGGTTTATCAACCTAGCCCCCGAAGACATCGATAAGGAGATTGAGGCGGCCATCGGAAAAATCGCAAGGTTAGCCGGGGTCGACCGCGGTTATGTGTTCTTGCAAAGGAACTCGCGGCTGGATAATACGCACGAATGGTGCGCCCCGGCTGTCCCCCACAGGAAACACGACTTGCAGGGTCTGCCCGTCCAGTCCTTGCCCTGGTTGATGGGTAGACTCCAGCGGTTTGAAAGTATTTACCTGCCCCGGATCAATGATTTGCCCCGAAAGGCTGATGCGGAAAAAAAGATCTGGAACGCGCTCGGGATCCGCTCGCTCGTTATTGTTCCCCTGGCCTGCCACAATTCTCTCATCGGATTTCTTGGATTGGACTCTGTCCGGACGGAAAAGTGCTGGTCGGAAGACGCCATCTCCCTGCTCAGAACGACCGGGGACCTGTTCGCCGGGGCTCTTGAGCGCAAGAGAGCCAGCGAGGCCGAAAAAGACGCAGAGAACAGGTACCGGCAGCTTGTCGAAAACTCGCTGGCAGGGATTTACGTCGTCCAAGACCACGTTTTGAAATTTTCGAACGAGAGTTTTGCCAGGGCGTTCGGGTATGACAAGCCCGAAGATCTCATCGGCAGGCGCTTTCTCGAGCTCGTTTCACCTGAAAGCAGGGAACTCGTCAACACCCGGCTGAAAGTCCGGGACAACGGGAAAAAGAACGCCGGGCATTATGAGTTCAAGGCAGTCAGGAAAGACGGTTCGTCGTTTAATGCTGACGTTCAGGCTAGCCAGATCATTTTTGAGGGTCAGCCGGCCATCCAGGGAATCCTCATCGACGTTACAGAAAGAAATCTGGCCGAGGCATCTTTAAGAGACAAAGAAAGCAAATACCGGTCTCTTTTTGAGGACGCTCCCGTCGGCCTATACAGAGCGAATCCAGAAGGAAAGCTTTTAGACCTCAACCCCACTATGGTCCGGATGCTGGGATACGAAGACAAGGATTCTGCATTGGGAAAGTACGCCACTGATTTCTTCCTGGACCCGAAAGACATAGAGAGAGCCCAGGCGCTCCTGGCTAAGGATAAAGCCCTGCTCAACTTTGATTTTCAACTCAAGCGGGCCGACGGGAAAGTGATTTGGGTTCAGGACAACGTCCGCCCTCTATTCGATAGCGCAGCCCAGTTGCTTTACTTTGAAGGGAGCTCTCTGGACATCACCAGACAGAAGCAGGAAGAAGAAGACGCCCAAAGCAGAAACAGCCAGGTGATTCGCCATCAGGCTGCGCTGCTCGAACTGGCCAAGCTGACCTTTTCTGACCTCAACTCTGCTTTCAGGACGATCACCGAGATTGCGGCGCGGACTCTCGATGTGGAGAGGGCCAGCATCTGGCTGTTCAACTCCGACCATACGGCCATCATCTGCCATGACGCCTTTCAAAAAAGCCAGAATACCCATGACCGTGGCCAGGTCCTCGAGGCCAGGGATTTTCCGCGTTACTTCCGGGCTCTCGAAGAGAGCTGTGTTATCGCGGCCGACGACACACTCACAGACGATCGGACGAATGAGTTCGCCGAAAGCTACTTGATGCCGCAGAGGATCACCTCGATGATGGATGTCCCCGTTCGCCCCTATGGAAGAATCATCGGCATCATCTGCCATGAGCACACAGGAGCGAACAGAAAATGGACCCTGGAAGAGCAGCAGTTTGCCGTGTCCATCGGCGAAAGCGTCGCCCTGGCCGTCGAAGCTTCCGAGAACAAGAGGATGGAAAAAGTGAACGAGTCCATTCTCAAGATCTCCGAAGCCGCGAACTCCTCGAAAAATCTTGACGAGCTTTTTCATTCGATTCATCGAGTCATCTCCGGCCTGATGCCGGCTGATAACTTTTATATCGCTCTGTATGATTCCCTCAGCAATCTGCTGTCCTTCCCGTATTTTGTGGACGAATTTGATTCACCTCCCGCGCCCAAACCGCTGGGCCGAGGGCTGACCGAGTACGTCCTCCGGACTGGAAAGCCCCTTCTGGCCTCGCCGGAAGTCTTTGCCCGGCTGGAGAAGCGGGGCGAAGTGGAATCCATCGGCGCTCCCTCGATCGATTGGCTCGGAGTCCCTTTGATTACCAACGGCAAAACCATCGGTGTCCTCGTTGTCCAAACCTATACCGAAGGCGTCCGCTATGGCGAAGAAGAAAAGAACATCCTGAAGTTTGTGTCCGACCAGGTCGCGATGGCCGTCGAACGCAAAAAATCCGAGGAAGAGGTGCAGGAGAGAGAGCGGTTCCTGTCCAGCGTTTTCGAAAGCATCCAGGACGGGATCAGCATTCTCGACCAGGATTACAACATCATCAGGGTTAACTGGGCGATCGAAAAGTGGTACGCCCATGCCATGCCCATTATCGGGAAAAAATGCTACGAGGCCTATCATCTCCAGAAGACACCATGCGCCGTCTGTCCGACGCGGACAACGCTGAAAACGACTCAAGCCTCTTACGAAGTCGTCCCCAAGATCGGGGACGGAGGCCACACCACAGGATGGCTGGACCTTTACAGTTTTCCGCTGATCGACAAAAAAACAGGGCAGATGAAGGGAGTCATCGAATACGTCCGGGATATCACCGAACGGAAAGAGGCCGAAGACCGGCTCCAGAATTCTCTGATCGAGAAGGAAGTCCTCCTGAGAGAGATCCACCACCGGGTGAAAAACAACATGCAAGTCATTTCCTCTCTGATTAACCTCCAGTCCCGCCGCGTGAGCGACCCCATGGTCCTGGATATGTTCAGAGAATCGCAGCGCCGCATCCGCTCTATGGCTCTCATTCACGAGCGCCTCTACCAATCCTCGGATCTTTCCCGAATCGAATTCTCCCAGTACCTCAACAATTTAGCGACGCACCTCTTCCATTCCTACCAGGTTGACTCCAATCGCATTCACCTGACCATGGATACCGAAGAGGTGTTCCTCAACATCAACACGGCCATTCCCTGCGGACTGATCGTGAACGAGCTGGTGTCGAACGCTCTGAAGCATGGATTTCCCAACGGGAGGAACGGAGAAGTCGCCATAACGCTCCATCGAGTGTCGGGAGAAGGATATTTGCTGCAGGTCAGGGATGACGGAGTGGGATTTCCGGAGGAGCTCGATTTCCGCCGGACCGATACGCTGGGAATGCAAATTGTCATCACTTTGGTCAATCAGATTGAGGGTTCGATTGAACTCCAGCGGGAAAAAGGCACGGAGTTCAAGATTCTCTTTCAGGAGGTCAAGCCCAGGCAAAGGACATAACAATGGAAAAAATCCGAATCCTCATTGTCGAAGACGAAGGCCTCATCGCCCGGGACATCGAGAACATGATCAAGAACGCCGGGTACGATGTCTGCGACGTGGTTTCTACCGGGGAGGAGGCCATCCAAAGGGCAGAGAAAAATCAACCCGACCTGATCCTGATGGATATTATCCTGCGCGGGGACATGGATGGAGTCGAAGCGGCCGAGCGGATTCGAGAAAATTTCGACATCCCGGTGATTTATCTGACCGCGCATACCGATGAGACCACGCTCGAGCGGGCCAAGCACACCGAGCCGCAGGGTTACACGCTCAAGCCCGTCGAGCAGAAAGAATTACTAACCGTTATTGAGATGGCCCTGTACAAACACCAGCTCGAGATGAAACTGAAGGAACGGGAAGGTTGGCTCTCAACACTTCTCCAGAGCATCGGAGAGGGAGTGATCGCCACGGACAAATCAGGCAGTATTACTTTTATGAATCCTGTCGCCGAGAAGCTGACCGGCTGGCGCCAGGATGAAAGCATCGCCAAACCTCTTCCGAGCATCCTCCATTTGATCGATGAAGAAAGCGGCAAGCTAATCAGGTTATCGCTGGAAGACGTTCTTTCGAAAACCTCCCAGAATCAACTCAACGGGAATGTCCAGATCGTGAATTATGAGGAAAAGATACCCGTCGAGCTGAGCACGACCGTCATCCGGGACACCAAGGACAATGTCAGTGGCCTGGTCTTAGTCCTTCACGACCTGACCGAGCGCAAACGGTATGAAGAGAAGCTCCGGTTCAATGCCATCCACGATCATCTCACGGAGCTGCCCAACCGATTTCTCTTCTTTGACCGGCTGAACATGGCCCTGGCCCATGCTCAAAGAGACGTCCATAAGCTGGCCATCCTGATGCTCGACCTGGACGAATTCAAAAAGGTGAATGACACCTGGGGGCACAGCGTCGGCGACAGGCTCCTCCGGGCCGTGGCTTTTCGCCTGATCCACATGTTCCGCAAGGGCGATACCATCGCCCGCCTGGGCGGCGATGAATTTGTGCTGCTCCTGCCCGAGCTGGCCCAGGCAGAAGTCGCAAAGAATGTCGCCGACCGGATCCTTCATTCGTTCAACAAGCCGTTTGAGTTCGACGGGCTCAAAATCTCAAGCACGGCGAGTATCGGGATCTCGATCTTCCCGGATGACGGAGAAGACGCCGATACTCTCACGAGAAACGCGG
>Ga0129297_10000438_pt1 | contig 19795 bp, 14 predicted proteins | sample I18A1metaG_FD_94708 | JGI IMG/M metagenome (GOLD analysis project Ga0129297, IMG submission 94708) | Lake sediment bacterial and archeal communities from Gulf of Boni, Indonesia to study Microbial Dark Matter (Phase II) - ​I18A1 metaG | ecosystem: Environmental > Aquatic > Freshwater > Lake >... | reverse complement strand
TCTCTCTTCGCTTTTTGGTTATGGAACCAAAATCGGGCAATAGTTGAATCAAGAAAAACGACATAATCTTTGTTTATTCGAGATTGAAGCTCCTTGAGTATACTGAGGATGTCTATGCTCCTATTGACCCTGCTCATTCCATGATCGGACAAAACTAGGAGTTTTACACTTTTGTCTACCTTTCTTATGTTATTAAGAACGAGTTCTATGTTTGAGTCTATTTGCTCAACGTATTCTTTTATTGCTAGGGAGTTCGGTCCATGTTCATGCCCTGCTTGGTCTAGGCTGCTGAGTTTCATATACAAAAAATTGTATTTATGCTCATTTTTCGACATCTGGATGGTATTACGAATAATCTCCTTGTCAGTCATAATGAAGGGTGGCGACATCAATATGTATGGGACCGCTTTCTCTCGAAATACATCAAAGAGGGTTAGAGCATTACTTAGAGCTTTTTCTTCAAAGATATTCTTCTTCTGTGATAATTCGAAGTGGCTGAGCATATTAGCCGGTATGAGATTAGATGCAGCGTTAAAAGGATTTCGTGCAAAATACTCATTTATAAGGTACCTTAGCGCAAGCCTTAACCTATCGTGTGGAATCGAATCTGTTATCCTAATAAATTTTAGAAAAATATTTCCGTCGTACTTATCAAATTCATGATTTTGTCTTAGGCTAAATTCAGTCCAAGTGCCATGTTTTTCAGGCCATAACCCTGTGAAAATCGTTGTTTCTATCCCCCTAAAAGCAAACGCCGGCCGTATTTGGCACGAAAACCCCTCTCTAGCAACATCGTATAGAAATGGTGCGCTCTTCTTAGACAGATAACTGCTTGAAAAACCATCGATCAATATCATCACTGTTTTGTTCACGAAAAAACCCTCAGAAAGTTATTTCTTTGAGTTTTATAGTAGAGGATATGCTCTTCAGAAGGAGCTATTATGGAGTTTGTAAGCTTCTAGATACAAGCTTCTTAGAATATCCCATTCTGACATACTCAAGCTTGTGAAACCTGAGGGAATGCAGTATCTTAATTCTTCTCTTGCTTTCTCTAAATAATCTTCGTGGAGACTGCCATTCCTACTTATTGAAAAGAGAATTAAGGGCGCTGCAAGAAAAACCTTGATTGCGGGGGCTTGTGGTCGAAGAAGTGGATGTAGATAAAGCGTACCGTTACGTCTAAGAATTTGATGCATATAATTAATATTCATGATTATCTGACTAACGATATTAGAAATAGCAATTGCTCCTTCTTGTTCTATTCCAATTTTTCGCGTAAAGTTTCTTATGAATGGTCTTAAATAATTATGCCACATAGTTGATCGAGCTTTCTCAGGAAAACTAATCCAATCTGAAAACGTACTGTTAAGAAACTTTTCCAGGTAATATCTTAGTACAATTTCGAGGTAATTCCTAGTATCAAACCATAAGTCAATAGGATCCATCTTAACTAGACTGAAATCGGGTCTAAGTTTGAATAATGTTGCTGAAGTCACTCTTTCGGGAAGATCCGGTAACTGCTTATAAAGACAAGGAAGATCAGTTTTGTAGTGCTCTCTAAAGATCTTCATTCTTCCTACATATGTATGTGTGTATTTTCTCATCAAGATGCATAAAGCAGTGGCTATCTCCATGAAAGTCTTGTTGCATTCATAAATTATACCTTCTTTCCTCGGTCCCTCTAATTCTACACTTCTTAGATAATTGTAGGAAAACTGTCCTATAAGTCCGGTTGCTTTTTCGAAAAGAAGACGTAGACCGCTTGATAGGGGTATGTCATCATAGCCCCATGGATTTAAATTCCGTATATCCTCTCCATACAAAATACTGCTAGCGGCCTTTAGTTCGTAGTCTGAAATGTCAGGCGATGTTAAACTGTTTTTTGTATTAAACATAATGTCTACGACAAACTTTGAGAAACGAAATAAACTGCTTTCAGGATCCTCAATACCAAGCTTACTGTAGATCTTCCGTTGAAGCTTTCTCCGGTCTTTTTCACTAGGAACTTCTTCTACTACGACTACTATGTCATAATCTTTCAAGGGCATAACCATTTTATTTCCAATAAATTTGATGCTTCCCTCTCCCCTCCCAAATCCTCCGGTCAAAATGATAGATTTAACTCCAGCAATATTTTTCAGAATTGTTTCAGTTATCAGACCAAGTTGTGAACTAATCTGTTCATCAATCCAGTCTTCTTCGTATACCGTATAATGCCCCATGTCATCACACAACGTTGACAAGAATATGTGCGGGCGGTGCGAACGGGTTAACTTACATCTAATAATTTTTTCGTGGTGTGCAGTTGTAGGATAGAATTATAGGTTTACGCTCAGCCTCCTTTGTGCTAGCTAGCGCACAATAGGATGCTACCGGTCAGATCACGCAATGTCATGCGGATAAAAATGCCTTGAGTAACTCTGCACTAGAAGTTGCGCGATTCTTTATGATCCTTGTCGTCAAGATTAATTCCTTTTTTATCTCATTTCTTAGTAGAAAAGCGTTATATATCTTTGACACAAGTTCATCATAATTTGTTTCAATATCACATACCCATTTCTCTTGACCAGCGGTACTCATCAAGGCCTTGATCTTAAAAGTGTAGTCTATCCCAACGGATGGGATGCACATAGAAATCGCGTGAATGAGAGAGTGCATTCTGGCAGCTATGAAGAAATCGAGCTGTCCAATTATTCCTTTTAGTACTTCCGGAGTATATTCTGCAGTAATTATTTTAACTTTTTTGCGGGTGGATGCGCTCATGAATCGATAGATTTTCTTAGCTATTATTCTATCGTCATTCTCTCCAGGGCCATAAACGTGAGGGATCAAGATCACAGTGACATTCAGCTTTTCAATTAAATGATTGATCACTTTTGACATTAGGTTAATGTATGCGTGTAGCTTTGCCTCTAAGCTCCTGCAGTTTGAGAAGCCATATTGGTATGCTAGTGCGCTCACGTTTATACCTACAAGCGGTTTACGGCAACCGGTAATACCTTTTTTTTGCATGATCTCTTCAACCTTTTCACGTGCTATGGGCTGCAAGAGGAAAGCAGTATCTGCACCGAGATGGACAGACGGGTTCTTAACTCCGATCTTTTGTAAGTATTGCATAGAAATAGGATCTCTTACAGTTATCAAATCAACTTTATTGAGAGTTATTCTTGTTAGAAAAGTTAAAATCTCGCCTTTCAGATTGTCCCTGAACGGTCCTATTTGTGTTGAGTAAATAGCTATTGGTTTCCCTAGTAATATCGCCGTCCAGATATGAATTAATACCATGATGTATGAATCAATGCCATAACAATCTGAGATCACGTCTGTGCCACACACTATGATGTGATCTGCTTCAGTGTATGCTTCTAGCGTCTTCCGCCTCTTTGATTGAACCAGTGCGTACGAGGTAATTCCAAGAGTCCTTCGCAATATTGCCCATAGCATTGGGCTAGCAAGGAGATAAGTAGTTTTTGCGAACCTTGTAATTCTGTTAGACGACGTTAGTGAACTAGGAAATAAATAATCAGACACTATCGCGGCACAACGTTTAGAGCCTATCTCCGGCCACATAGACAAGATCGTCAAAGTTGCTTGTGGGCTGAGTTCACGTACGATCGCAAGCAACGAATTCACAACAGTCGCTGTTCCCTTATTTTTGAGGTTAAACCCTCCACCGAAGATCAAGATATTCTTTTCAAGTCGATTTCCGTCTAAAATATCTCCTCGTTTGTCTATGTACTGAGACTTAATTTTATTAAACATATCGCTGTAAAGCTTTAGGATCGTAAGTGGAATATGTTTCAGCATCCTTCGAAAGGCTTGTTTCGATGATAGGTAAATGTTAAGGTAAGTTAGTATTGCAGCTACATATGATATTGGTTTTGATTTGAAAGATCTCGTGCTACTTTCAGGGACTTGGATTCCAAGCGACTTTAGAACGGAAATGCGTGCAATTAGGCCTCCTTTCTTAAAAGCGAGCTGCAATTTTTGAGATTGAAGTACCTCATTATCATTTGTTTTCTTGATTTTTATTTTTCCACTTTGTGTTACTTTTTTCAAGAGTTTGTCGCCGACATCACTTCTCGTCATGATGATCGACTCGGCATCGTTATGCTTCATTAATTCGGGTAACCAAGCATCGCCTATCGATATATCTGCGAGTTCATTCGTTTGATCTTGGCATAGAGTGCAATGTATTGGCGTGAAGAAGTATGGGCTAAAGAAGTATCTCCAGTAGAACGATGAAGGCAAAAACATCTTTTTTCCATCTCGTAATGTAACTGTCATGCCACCGGGCCACCCCTCTCCGCGGTAGTCTAAATTGATGACCTCGTTGACTTTTACATTCATCCTTTGAAGTAGAAATTCAGTTCCCAAGAAGTTAACGGTATGCGAGCAAAATAGACCAATGTGTAAGACTATCTTATTTTTTAACTCCTTCTGAATCATCTCAGCTTTTCTAATTCCTTGGATGTGGCATGGAAGCCCCACAACAGCAAACTTTCCATCTTGGTTCGATATATTTTTCAGGGCTATGTTGAGAGGAACAGGGCAGTATTTAGATTTGGCTGCAGAAATAGTCTCTTCCCTGCTCCTCGAAATAAACACTTCGGGTTCCAAGGGGTTAACTCTGCTCATTCTAGTTACTATCGCACCGTCTATCATCTTTCTCTCTAAGGCAAAGGCTATTAGTGCAGTCGCCAACCCACCGGATGCTGATCTGTTACGTATCATCTCATCTGTTGAATGACCGACGTAGCAGTTGATGAAGTTGCCAAGAAGTACGTTGTTAGGACTTGAACCGAAAATAAGCCGGTCAAGTTTGATCATATCTAAGGATATGTTTGGGCACACCTTTAGGCAAAGTCCACATTCTCGGCATTTTTCTAAATCTTTTACTGTTGGAAGATAAATTCCTTGGCAATTTCTGTGCATCTCAATAACACTGTGAGGGCAAATTCCTGCACAAGTCCCGCAACCAGAACAAACATTCCCTACTGGGGGAAGTTTCATAGGTGGATAAACGTCCAATGCTAAACACTCTGGCGTTTTTTCAGAAAGCGTTTATTAAGTATCAAGATATATGATTAAATAATCGGAAGCACTGAAATGCTTTGAGTCGATTCCCGATAAACTCTCGCGGTTACTGTTGTGGTCGTGTTATAGTTGTAGTTTCCCCTGTACACGGTTAATCCTTGCCATGTGACTGTGATGGGCTGAGTCGTATTCGTCCAGTAGACTGCGAGCGGAATGTTGCCTATGCCCGATGACAGGGCTACGGTTTGAGGCGTAGCTGGATAGTTCGCCGTTATCGTGAAGCTAAGCGAACCTGTGGTCAGAGCGTTTCCAGACTGGTCTTTGAAGGTGACAGCCTTATCTGTGAAGTGCACGGTTGTGTTCTTGGTTAGGATTCCTGTTCCGTAAACCGTTAATGAGCCGCCGCTCCAAGTGTAGTTTTTAGCGTCCGTGATGTATTTCGGTGTTGGAGATAGGTCGTTGAATCTTAAGCCTTGAATGTCGTTTCCCGAATCCTGAATGAACTCGTACCCCGACGTTTAGCGTACAGTGATGTTCTGGTCGAAGCCGAGCACGTGTCCAGTGGCGTTCATGTAGTAGACTTCGTAGCTTGGAAGCGAAGTGTCGGTCGGAAGCGTCATAGTGTCAGCGGGAGAAGATGTGGCGAAGCGGCTGAGAGATAAGCCCCAGCTGAAAGCTAGAAAAAAGAGAATGATAAAGGCTGATGAGAGCCTTCGCAAATTCAACTATGATTCGTCAATTTCACGTTTCAGAAGCTTACACGTATTCGATCTCCACGCATAGGAATGCGGCATCGGTAGCACAGTCTCGGTCTCCAGCATCTTCATAGAGGACTTTTATCATTATGGCGTCTCCGCCAACAAAGTCGTCCACGTCGTCGTCGGTGGATGTTAACGTCCAGTAGATGATGTCGTTAGCCGCGAAGTTGCTTGAAGTGCTTGCCTTATTCGCTACGTCAACGGATTCAGCGGTGTAAGCCTCGCTATCTGACCCTCCGCGACCTACAATTTCCAGTCGCATCTTATCGGCTTCAGTGACAAGCGCGACAGCCCAAATCTTCCAGCGAACCACCTGCTGAACCTCCGCAGGCAAATGCCCCGTAGCAATAGCGTATTCAGCAGAGGCATCTATCTCCCAACCCCAAGGAGCCGCATCCGCTGAGAGGAAGAGTGTTCCGTTTACGAAGGGCACGACTATGGTTGGAAGGATTGTTCCTGTCCCGCCATCTAATATCGCACCTAGCGTATTCCCTTTTAAGTTATTCGACATAACGATGTTGTCGCTACAATTTGCATCGGCGATTTCAATGCCATAACGAGCGTTGGCAGTACACTTGTTCCCCTTTATTGATGCTGTGTTGGTGTCGCCAGTTAAATATATGCCACTGTAGCCAGATGGTGCGCCAGATATAAGGTTGCCTGAAATTATGTAATCATCGAAGGAACCTGTGCCACCTATATATATTCCAGTTCTACCGGGATTTCTAACGACGTTATTACTGAAGGAAATTCTATCTCCAGCACTGGATGCAACTAAACCGTTCCTCCCACCTCCCACAACAATGTTACCCACTACCAGAACATCGTTAGCTCCACCTCCGACATAAATGCCGGTATAAGTGTTGTTGTAAACTTGGTTAGCTTCTATTAGGTTCTGACCGCCGGTCACATAGATTCCTGATTGCATACCACCTGTCAGACCGTTTGTGTTTAAGACATTGCCCGAAACCAGAATGTATGAACCACTTACGACAATTCCATCCTTAGCATTATTCCTAACATCATTTCCCACGACGGCTATATTGGTCGAAAGTGAATCCACGCTTATTCCTGTACCATCTCCGTCGTAAACTGTATTTCCGGCTATGACGCAGTCATCTTGATCATTTGCCGAAATGTTCTTCCCCGTATTATTTCTGGCAACAGAGTTCACGATGGCACAGTTGCTTCCCGTCTCAATTTCAATTCCCGAGTCCAAGTTCCCATATGCAACAAAATTGGAAATAACAACCCCAGTTGACTGAGATACTTTAATCCCATCCGCCCCGTTAATTCCCCAGACTCCATAAACCAAGGAGTCTGTGCAGTAGCCCAAAACTATGCAGTGGTTGTCTGTAGGAAGAGTAGGAGTAGAGCCTTCAACCCTCAAGTTTGCGATAGTTATGTTGGAATTTCCTGCTGGATCATAGGCGTTTCTGTTAGTTAAAACATCAAATGTTGCACCAGCCACGCTTTTTAAGTGGGTGGCATAGCCCTCCCCAAATACTCCAATGCCACTATTAATCATTATTCGGCTGGAAAGAGTGTAAGTCCCCGCTTTAATGAATATTTTCCCTCCGCTTGTCAAAGCGTTTATCGCGTTGTTTATGACTGTCGCCGCATCCGAACCTGAATAGTCAACTGCACCTGTTGTCCCGTTAACCGCCTTAACCGTTGAACCGTCAATCAAAATGACGTAGCTGGCTTCCTTCACAATATTGCCGGGCGTAGCGTAGTCTTGAACCCATCTTACGCCTATGAAGATGCCTGATGCAAAGGCGATGAATGTTAACGCGAAAACCAAGGCGACTAGCTTCGTTCGTTTTCTACCTTTCAGGAATGGCGAGAGGAACATGCCTAGCGCACCTAAACCGCCGAAAGACAGAACCGTAACCATGCTGTCCACGTTGTTGAGAAGAACGGTTGGCTGAAGAAGCTTCGTGACGGATTGAGAGTCAGCTTGTTTCGGCACATCTGAGCTGTCATGTAGCTTCCAAACGTTCACGGTAGGCTTGGACTCTGCAACAGGTACTTGACTATTCAAATCTGTAGCTGTGCCACTAGAAGCTTTCCAACTGTTCGCCATCTCTAGCGTAGAAGGGTCATCCGTCAATCCTTCAATCTGGCTCACATATTTCTGGTGGGCTTCTGCTTCAAGCTTCAAACGAAGCTCATCAATCGAGCTAACACCGTAATTTTCTCGAAGGTATTGAGCGACAGGATTCAGAGTTTCTTCTTGAGCTTGATGTTGGCTTCGAGCGTAAACCTGAAAGCTGAAGTTGAACGCAATCATGAAAATGAAAAGCGAGAAGACGAGTAACGCTAGGGTTTTGGCGCTAGGCTTCCTGAAACGCCCCACCTACGGATCGCCACAATAGTTCTTCTTAATTGCTTAGGTGAGCCAAGTCTCATTGCTATGGAGTCACGGTCTCAAGTTGTTTCCTCTTCTGGAGCAATCAACTACCAAAGAGAAGTACTTCATTCGGGTTCTTTGATATGGAGTTTGATGTCTAGCTAGCTTCCGCGGCCAAGGTCGCTTCATCCACCATTACTCTGAATCGGGCTGAATTTCCAATAGACCTGAACATAACCGTCATCATATACTTTACCATAATGATTATCCAAGAGAACATTATGGTCTAATGTATTCCATTCATTAATTGGTGTACCTTGAGCGTAGTAGTACCAATCAACAACTTGCCGATACGACCGAATAAATATTGTTGCACTCTCGGCTTTTTTTTGGATATCTTCGATAGTATCAGTATACCGAGAAAAGCTTCCAACATTAAAAATCGCCAGTCCTGTGCCGTAGCCGTAGCGAGAAAATGTATATGGATTCGTGTCAAAGAAGCGATAAATTTCAGCGGTGATATCGTCGGTCATCACTCTTTGCCGGTCAATATTGTTGGTTGCAACAAATTCCACAGCCCTAGCTTCCCATACATGAACACTAATAGAGTACACCCATAAGTTTGCGGCGAAAAAGGATACTAGAATCAAAGCGATACTAACAAACGGCAATATTTTAGAAGCGAATTGGAAGGGTCTCATGAACTTTCTGGCTTTTGACCTAACGTTCATCTTATTTCCGAAATGAAGCGATGCCAATAAGGAAGCAGGTACGTATCCAAAAAGCATCAACCTATTGAGATAATCTGTTTCAGCCGTAGAAAGTGTCACTAGCATCGCAGTTAGAAATAGGCATCCGATGATAACTCCGAGTATGAACTTTGTTTCAGTTTTCTTCCGCCAGAATAACAGACCACCTAACGCCAAGACCAAAACGATTGCGTGAAGAATTATTCTATAGCTCGAAAGGAATATGTTATAGTGGGCTGTTCCAGGTCCGATATTATACGCTCCAATAGAACCCCACATTATCCCTTGTCTGACGTTGTCAAGTACTATTGCCAAGTTTATTTGGAGATAACTCGTGGCTATGTATATCTGCCAAAAAAGCCACATAGTTAAAAGAGATAGGGATAATAACAAAAGATTCGAATGTAGTTGGTTAGATATTTTCACGATGGGCAGTCCTATTAAAGTTGCTACAAGGATAAGCGACGAGAAAGAGTGAGTGGTAGCAAGAACAAAACTCAAGACTAGAAAAAGGATGGTCAAAGTCATATTTTTATTCCGAAGTGTTCTTTTCTTTATCAAAAGGTAAATGCATAATAGGTACATTGCTAGACCTAGTATTTCTGGACAATACTGCGTATATTCCCAAAACCTAAAATTACCTAAAATAAATAACGTGGGGGCGAGGAAAGCTTTTTCCATGCCGATTAGAGTTCTGGCAAGCAAATATAGCAAACATAATACCAACGCTCTAGAAAGCACGGCCAGAATGGCCCCGGAAAAGATGATTCCAATACTGGTGAACTCATTTAAAGTATTTGATAGAATGAAAGTGCTCGGGTATCCGAGGTAAAGGGGTCCACCAATGGGTGCACCAAGTTGAAGCTCCAAAGCTGACATAGCATGAACGTAGGAGTCCCATCCCATTATGACAGGAAGCTGGCTTATTGGAAATGATATTAGTATAGCTCCGGAAGCCAGCGGTAAGAGGTTCTTTGCCTTATTGAAGTTTAGAAAAAGACAAGATGCCAAAAGAACTTGAAGGAGTATGATGAAGACCCAAAAACTGTTTGAAAGCATGTATAAAGAATCTGGAATTCTGAAATCAAATGCCTCAAAATTAAGTCTAAGAGCCAAAGGGCTAAAAAATAGACTAATCATTACGACTGAGAGAACCAATATGGCAAAAGTTAGTTCTCTACCACTGATCGTGGATGATCACCAAATGGAGTATAAAATGGAGTATAAAATGCGGAATATCGTTTTTTTCCTTTTATCCTAATGCCTTTTCGTATAAATCTAATGCTTCTCTCGCTATTATCTTCCAATTGTACTGATTTTCTGCCAATTTTCTTCCCTCTTTATTTAATGCGGCACATTTTTCCTTATCCGAAATGAGCTCTTTAATTTTGTCAGGGAACTCTTCCAATTTCGAGATCAATATATGCTTATTATTCTCTAGTTGTAGCCCTCTTATGCCAAATTCTGTTGTAATGAGTGGCAATCCAGACGATAAATATTCCAGTACTTTCGAATTAGTCCCACTACCTGAGAACATTGGATTGATTGCAATATCGGCCATCGTAAAGTACGAATGTACGTCGTCTACGAAACCAGTAAAAAGAATATTATCCATTTTCTCTTTGCGCACCCACTCACCCACACTTCCTGCAACAAGAAATAGGACGCGATAGTCCTTCATCTTATGAGCTATGTCATATATCGCTTCCACAGCTTTGACGTTTGGAAAATGGCTACTTCCCACAAATAACGCTATTCTTCTGTCAGAAAACCCAAACTGGTTTTTGACCGCTTCTCTTTCTTTTTCAGAAGCTATTCTAAATCTTGATACATCTACGCCATTTGGAATTACATTTATCTTACTTTTTTCCACGTTATATTTAGCACATAAAATACCTAAATCATCTTTTGATACTGCAAATATTTTGTCGGCTTTTTCCACAGCATTTTTCTCCATTATTTTTACTCTCTGCAATTTCATGCCTTTGCATTGTTTTTCATACATCAGGTGTTCGACATTATGCTCTACAAGAATTATTGGTTTATTCTTCGGTTTATTATTATAAACCCAATCAAATATCCAAGGACTTTCCACTTGCACAATGTCACTTTCTTCCATCCTTTTTTTAGCAATCTTGAAGCTGGATGAATCAAGTTTGAAAGGAACGACCTCGGGCAGTTTGAACTTAGAAATGGAATAAGCTGTAAATAAGAAAAATAGATTGGCGAATACGTATTCTGCATATCCCTTTCTTATGTTTACCGTCTGAGATCGCAACGGAATTTGTAGATTATTACGTCCACGTTCATGAAACATTAGTTTCAACATGCGTGTTTTTCTGACGAAACTATAGGTGGAAGGCATAAACGAAAACTGAAATATGTCAAAGTATTTTGAAAGCTCGAGGTTCAAATTAAATATTCTGGCTTGTCCGCCACTTCTAGGAGGGTATGTAGAGAATGGCGAAAAATCTATGATTTTCATCTGAGTTCTCCTGAAAGGACATTTGCACGCCCGGTCTAGCGGTTTTCTGAATGATCTAGGAGTTCTTGGTAAACGCGCTCGGTCATTTTAGCTGTTTTTTTCCAACTGAAATTCTCGCTTGCGTACTTTTTATTTCGCATTCCAATTTCTTTAGCAATGTCTGGGTTTTCAGCTAAAAATTTCAAAGCACGGGCAGCTTCTAGAGGATCTCCTGTCTTGAATAATTTTCCATTCACCTCATCTTTAATTAATTCTGGTATTGCTGCAGCTCTGGATGCGACTACTGGTTTTCCTGCCACCATTGCCTCAAGCAAAACTAATCCAAATCCCTCGACCAAAGAAGGCAGTACAAATACATCACAAATGTTATACAATTTCCTTAAAGTTAGGTTATCAACGCATCCAGTGAAAGAAACATTTTTATTGACACCGAGTTTGTTGGCAAGTGCCTTTACAGGATTTTGTTTTCCTCCTCCGACGATAATCAACCTCGCTCGTTTTTCGTTTAGCAAAATTCTAAAAGCTTTTAACAGTACATCCAAACCTTTTCTTTCAAAGTAGTATAGCCCACCCACAGATAATATCTTGTATTCATTGGTTAGTCCTAATTTTTCTTTCAAGGGCGATGGATCCTCTATTTCATAATCTTTTGGGTAGACGCCATTGTGAATTACGATTACCTTTGAACTCGGAACTTTGTAAAATGACAATAAACATCGTTTAGTAAAGTTGCTAACAGCAATAATCCTGTCAGCTTGGTTAATTACGATTTTTTCAACAAATGGCTCCAATCCCACTTCGTTATCTAAGTTCAGTAGCCTACTAATAATTGATGGTTTCAACATCTCTAGTGTATACCGATAAAGATGATGTATGGTCACAACTCTAGGCACAGTAACCAAACCTTTTGCTAAACCAAAATCATAAATATCATTACCATGGAGTACATCAAATTCACCAACAGCAGCTCTTATCTTCTCATAGTTTCTCCTTAACTGCAATCCGTAATGTAGAAATCTTACAAAACGTCTATTTAGATAAGGTACTCTGTGAACAAATACTCCATCTTCGATCGATGTTGCTGAGGTCAGGTTAATGTTTGGTGATATTACATGAACTTCGTGACCAAGCGTTGCAAGCTCTCTGGACAAGCATTCAGCATATGTTCCCGCGCCTCCTTGACTAATTGGAGGGTACTCTTTGGACACAAAACAAATTTTCAATCTAATTACCATTTCAGATAGGGGAGTTTCACGGATAGATGCGCGCGCGCATAGAAATGTATTTTGAGAGGACACTGCAACTGTAAGGAGGTTTTTGTTACGTATATATGACTGTTAGTGCTTTCTTATCTGTCGCACGCGAGACGTGCAAATCAAAAAGGCCTTCCAAGATATCTATTAAACTATATGCTCTTTGTATCTATGGACCTTTTTATTGAGTCTATGATACCGATAACCGTTCTGCCCTCTTCTCCCAGGATAGGAGGTTTTGTTCCATTCTCTATACTGCTAATAAATTCCTTTATGATTAATTGATGGTATAGCAGAGGTCCCCTAAAATAAGTTTTATCGACTACACTTTTTGTCGTCTTAAATAGTTTTTTCAAGACGCTGTTAAATTCTTCTATAGGTGTAGAATATCCATGTACTTCTCGCACGTGACTGTTTCTTACATCTACATCCAGTATCCCTGCAGTTCCCATGATTTTCATGGACATCTCATAGCAGCCAGTTACCCAAGAGAGGTCAAGATGTGCACAGGCTTTGTTATTAAACAAGATAATTGCATGAACATTATTTAAACAACCCATGCTGCCTAAAAAATCTCTTGCGACCACTTTGACATCTTCGAGTGAAGAGTTACAAAGAAAGTTGATTGTATCGATTAGATGGGGTCCCAGATCTTCAAGAACTCCCCACTTATTAAAGCGCCAAGGTGTACGCATTGCGCCCGCGTCAATGTAGTCATGCCCAATCGCATGTATACTTGTTATATTACCGATACGTCCATCTTCTAAACGCTTTTTTGCCTCGACTACGCATGGAAAGAACCTGTAATTATGTGCAACACATAACTTTACGTTCGAAACCCGACACGCATCTATCATTTTGTCTGCGTCCTCTAAGTTTGTTGCCATAGGCTTTTCTACAAGTACATGTTTTCCCATCGTAGCGGCATCGATTGTGATCTTGGCATGCGTAGATGGCGGAGTGCAAACGCTGACTAAATCCATGTCTTCTTCCAATAGATCATGATAGTTTGTATACCATTTCCTGATTTTGAATTTCTTTGCACACGATCTGGCTCTCTGCTCAGATGCATCCGCTAAGCCGACGATATCAACACCTAGATCACGATAAGCAGGAAGATGCGCTCTTCTTGCTATGACACCGCAACCGATTACTGCTACTTTCAAGTCACTATTTCTCCAACCCATTCCTTAGAGACATAACAGATCTAAGCACCCAAGCGTACAAGTGATTGAACTCGAAGTCTATTCTAGTCTCCGCGAGATCTTCACCAATAATCTTGAACGACATATGCCCGATCCCAGCTTTCTCAGCTTTCCTTATATGCCCGATGAAGTAAGGATTGAACCCCAAGATTTTGGCGCACACTGAGTCGACTGAGACTGGATCTCTCCCCGTAACAATTATGTTCGATCTTATCGGTATCCCCAGATCTGGTCCCTTGACTCCGCCCATTCCCAAAATTCCATCTACAATGCAGAAATCCGGTTTCATAGCGAGGGAGGCATCAACAATAACATCGTCGAGCGCTTGGTGAAATCTTATTTTCCTACGATACGGGATGCAGCCATATTGATTTTTGAGACAACAGGTTATCTTAGTGAGCAAGGAGGTCTTTAACTTGGGCATCGTGATCAAGTAATCCGCATCAGCTATTGCTTTTGGAATTTCAATTTCATTAAAATAACGCCCACTTATTCGCTTCTTGACCGCCCTATCCTTGCTGAGATTTACCCAATTAGCATGATACCTTTCAATGATAGGTTGTATACCAAGCCAACGTACTAATTTGTCAGGGCGCGCAACAGTAGCGTCGCTCTCGACAATAAATACATTCAATTTTTCCGATATAGAGTGCAGATAGCTCAGAACAGCATCTAGAAAAATTGGATGAGTAACGGCTCCAGTGTCAGGGCTTCTAAAGTCGCACAGATTTATTTTAATCACAACTCGATCGCCATCTGATAGATCGATTCCCCCGGCACGCTGAGTTGCTACCGGAATTTGCTCATGAATTTCAGCGTAACTTGATTTTGTCACTCCGACAATACTCAATATCCGTCAGTTCCCTCCAGGAACTTGAATAACGCAGCTTTGGTTAGATTCGATCTGCGCAATGCCCTCTTGGAAAGGCGCTTCCGTGCAAGTCGCTTTCCACATGCCGGACCGGTCGCCTCGCTTGTAGTCCAAGAAACCAAGCAACACTCCGCGGTACGAATAGTAGCCACTCCTCCCTAAGAGAATGAGCAACACTGCAGCGAATGGCAAGAGTGCATAGAGCAATCTTATCATAGGAGGCGGCTTCGTAAATGACAATGCTTGATAGATTCCTGCAACACTTCTCCTCTTGTAGATCTCCTCTTCAATTGCAGTCTTCGTTCTTTCAGTCACCGTAGGACAATCTTCACAGAAAACTACCTTGTATCCCAATTCAAGTGCTTTGAACATGAGGTACGTGTCTTCCGCTTTACAAGCCTTCAAAGGTAGGACCTTGCGCAAAACTTCTTGCCTTATCATCATCAGTTCGCCACTAGCCGCAAGAGGCAAGAATCTTCTGATAGGATTAAATAACGCAAAGAAATTCCGTTGAGGTCCGGCTATCACTAGTTCAGGCGCAAAAACAATCGCTACCCTGCTATCTCCAAAGTGGTTTAGCATAGGGCCGAAGTCACTTAACCTTGCATCTACATCGTTGAACGCGACCAAGTCAGCATCTTGAGGTATGAGACACTCTGAGAAGTTTACAGCATCATACTTGCCCCTCGGGGCCCTATAGATAACCTTCGGATGGTTTACGCGGTCTCCACACACGATCACATAGGGCACATTAAGCCCCTCAAGCTCCTTAATCTTCTCAGTCACGTACTTCCTATTCCTAGCAAAGACCACAAAGAAGAGCTTCATTGTACCATTCCAGCAACCGCAGCCAAGCCAAGATGCTTTCAAGAAACGGCGCGGTGGATCTGTATCTCCAAAAGAATTGTCAGCAGGTCCCTATACTTCTGCAAGTCCCGTGAGAACGAGTAATCTGGGTGGATTAGAAGCACGATATCTCCTTCGAAGGAGCGTATCAAATTAGCCTGCTCAACCCATAACTTGATCGCATCACCGGTGTCCATACCGAGCAGGTTGAGGAGCTGGTGGTCTTGGAAAAGAGTCAACGGAATCTCAACTACTCCGTCGAGTTCGAATGCTTGAACAGACTCGATACCGAACCCACTCATGGTCAAGGGGTGAACAGGCTCCCAGCAGGGAAGTGAAAAGTCAAACCTGTACCCAGCTTCATTTAGTGCAGATACGATCTTACGACTGAACTGCAGCAAAGGAGATCTGAAGCACTTGACCTCCTTCCCAAATATCTCTTCAAGTTTCAGCCTACTCTCTGTCATCCTCTGAACAAGCTCCTTATGCCTCTGAATATGGATTAGCTTACCGTCATGCTTGACATCATGCGAACCGATCGTGGACCCATCAGCCAACTCTGCCGCTATTGCTCTTCTTATCGGATATTCATGAGAGGGCAGAAACCACGTGGATTGTACATTCAAGTCGTCTTCCACAGCCTTAAACGAAAGTGCCCTCCGAAGACCTTTCTCAGATTCAACATCATGAGTGATCAAAAGTGAGGGCGGATTCTTTCTCTGCAACTGAAAGCCCAAGACATTGAACGCTTCGGTTAGGATTTTCCGAGCCGCCTCGTTAGCAAGGTGATTTAGGAGATTCGAGTCAAGGTTGCGCAACCTGAGAAGGCGGCTCCTTATCGGTAAGGGAACGATATTGTATGGAAAGGGCAGGTTTGTGGCGAGATTATACATGAATGCAACTCGCGGGTTCATGACCTCCTCGAATCTCTCCGAAGATGCTCTAATTAGGTCATAGGGAAGGTCAACGATTCCATCGCAGCAATCCATTGGACAGAGACGGTCGCTTGAAGTAGCATGTGTAGACACTCTGATTAGCGGTCTAGAAGAATTCAAAAAGGAGCCTCTACAGATTATCAAATCTGAGCCATCGGCTTCTCCGCTGAGTTCTACGTCATAGGGATATAGTAGATATCCCAAGGCGGCTGCCTCATTCTCGGCAAAGCCGCTTAAGCCTACCTTTATGGTCAGCTACTTCCTCGCTCCTAAGGAGAGTAGAATGAGCGGTGAAATTATCGGCCACCAATCTCGCAGCGGAAATATCTTAGAATATCCGCCCCTATGCCGATACGGGTATACCTTTGACACCGGAACCTCCTTCGTCCTATAACCCAACGTCAAAACCTTATAGTGTACGTAGTATTCGAGTCCGTAACCCTCAAGCCAGCTCTGCCAAATGTTAATACGTTCATCTCCAAATATTCGCGCTTTATAGGCTCTGAAGCCATTCGTTACATCTGTGCATCGAATATTGGTAAGGAGTGTCCAGATAAACGGGTAAACACGAGAGAATATTCCACGCAATATAGGATTCTTAACGCGCCTTGCTCCCGGTAGAAACCTGGAGCCCTGCACGTAGTCGTAACCCTCCCTTACAATGGGATTCAAGAGCCTAGGGATCTCCCGTGGATCATCCTTGTCATTACCTGCCATAACCACGATAGTATCATACCCGTTATCAAGCGCGTATCTTATTCCCTCTCTTATGGCGTATCCTACTCCCATCCGTCGAGAGTTCTTAATGATGTGAATTGGAATCTTGATCGCTCTACTGGCAGTTTCAATCTCTCGCAAAAGACCCTCCGTCGGACAGTCAACAACAAGACAGATCTCATTAACAGCAGGATTTGCAAATTTGGCAAGAACCTTTCCTATCGTGCCAACCTGATGATAAACAGGGATAATGGCTATTCTTCGAGAGCCATCCGAACAGTCCATTTCTCATAGCTCTGATCTTACAGAAACAAGAGCTTCAGTTCTAAGCGTCCTGTATCTTGCGATCCTTCCTGGATTTCCAGTTACTAAGGCATGGTCAGGCACATCCTTCGTCACAACAGACCCAGCGCCAATCAACGCATGTTCTCCAATCGTCAGGCCTGGCAGTATAACGGAGTTCGCCCCTATCGACGCCCCCTTCTTGACCCTCGTTTCCAAGAGTCTCCATTCTCCATGCGCTTTTGGATATTTGTCGTTGGTGAAGGTCACATTAGGTCCTATGAAGACATCATCCTCAATCGTAACACCCGTGGGGATGAAGACAAACGGCTTGATCTTACAGTTGTCCCCAATAACAACTCCGCCTTCAATGTAGACATAGGGCTCAATCTTGCAGTTCCTCCCTATCTTGCACTTGTAGAGGTTGACATGGTCATAGATCTTAGTGCCCTCTCCAACCTGAACATCCTTGGCAATCGAATACTTCGATGAAGCCCGAATCTTTCTCAATCTATGTCCACGGTCTCCGTTCTCTCTTCTTCTACCGACTTACGAGCTATCTCAAGAAGCCTAACAACATGCGCACCAATCAAGCCGTTACTTTCATTGAAGTAACAGTGGTTCACAACGCTATTGTTTTGAACACAGCAGATGAAATGCTCCAGCTCATCCTCGATCGTATTATTCCTCTTGACATAGAGATCCTGGAAACCATCGTTCTCAAACACCTTCATATCCTGAGATAGACAGTCGATCTTCGCAAACCGCTCCGATCCCATTACGGAAACCTCTCTGGTCTTCCCAGGCGACAGCCAACTCAACTCAATGTGAGCCATCACACCGTTCTTGAATTCTGCCACGACATAGGCCATCTCCTCAAGCTTCTCCCGGCGGTAGGCTTTGGCTCTACATGTAATCTTCAAAGGCCACTCTCCGAGAAGAAAATGAAGTATATCGAATGGGTGAGGAGCGAGATCAGTTATTATATCTCTCCCTTCAAATGGAGGCGTTAGCGTAGTCCAATCAAGTTTGAGATAGAAGAGTTTGCCGAAGAAACCGTTATTGATAAGGCTGCGAGCCATCCTCAATGCGTTATTGAACCTGAATATATGTCCGACCGAAAGAACAAGGTTCCGTTTACGCGCCAGCTCCACCAGTTCATAAGCTTCTGCAGAGCTGAGCGTCATAGGCTTCTCAACCAGAACATGCTTCCCAGCCTCCAAAGCTTCTCTACAGATTTGATAGTGAGTTTCATTTGGTGTACAAATGTTAACGGCGTCGACGTCCGAAGAAGATATCGTTTCTCTGTAATCTTTGGTAATGCAGGGCAGGCCATAATCCTGGCAGTACTTTAGATTATCCTCAAGAACATCGCAGACAGCATGAAGATTGACAAGTTGGTTTTGTTTTCTCAATTGTAAATATTCATTGACTATCTTCTTACCCCAGAACCCTGCTCCTATAACGCCTACGTTGATCTTCCGCACTTGAACCACTTAGAACCAACTAGATTTGATCAAAGAAGCTGCGGATATTCTCACAAACGTACTGGATCTCTTCTTCCCCAAGCTCAGGGTACATCGGCAAGCTCAATACTGTCTTTGAAAGAAGCTCGCTCCTAGGGAACTCCTCTCCATTGTACTCGAACAGCTCTCGATAAGCCGGCTGCAGATGTATGGGGAGAGGATAGTGAACCCCACATTGGACGCCTTTCTGCTCCAACCAAACCTTCAACCTATCTCTCTGACTTGTCCTGATTACGTAGAGGTGATAAACGGGCTTAAGCTCAGAGCCCCCATTTGGCGGTAATATAACATCCGCTAGGTCGCTCAACAATCTATCATAAAGCATTGCGAAAGCCCTTCTCTTCTCATTCCATTCGTCAAGTCTCTTCAGTTGAACTCGACCAATCGCAGCGTTCACTGTGTTCAGTCTAGCAGTGAACCCGATCAAATCATGCTCATAATGCGACGCTCTACCGCAATCTCGTAGCTTAGCAACTTTGCGAGCGACCTCTTCATCATCCGTAACCACCATGCCGCCATCGCCACAGACAGTCATATTCTTGGAAGAGTAGAACGAGAAGCATCCAACATCTCCTAAAGTTCCAACCTTCCGCCCATAGTATTCAGCTCCGTGAGCCTGACACGCATCCTCTACAACGGCACATTCTTGATCTCTGAAAGCATCTAGGATGTTCTTCATGTCCGCTGGAAAACCATACAGGTGAACAGGAATGATCGCCCTCGTCTTGCTGGTTAATCTCCTCTTCGCTAACTGAGGGTCTATGTTACCAGTACTGAC
>Ga0129297_10000437_pt1 | contig 19803 bp, 15 predicted proteins | sample I18A1metaG_FD_94708 | JGI IMG/M metagenome (GOLD analysis project Ga0129297, IMG submission 94708) | Lake sediment bacterial and archeal communities from Gulf of Boni, Indonesia to study Microbial Dark Matter (Phase II) - ​I18A1 metaG | ecosystem: Environmental > Aquatic > Freshwater > Lake >... | reverse complement strand
CCTCGGTGCTACCCGGGGATGAGGTGCAACAAAAAAAGCCCGCTGGTGCGGGCTTTTTTTATGGTGGTGCCGGGGATGCGGCCTACTAGGCCTTGGCGGCCCCTTTGGTCCCCTTGGCCGGCTTTGCGGCCTTGGCTGCTTTGGCGGGCTTGGCAGCCTTGAGGTTGGCCATGCGGGTTTCCCGGGCCTTGGCGAGGATGTCGGTCATCCCCCGCTCTTCGGCAGCCTTCCTCCTGGACTCGGAAAAGCTCTTTGCCGCCAGTTTCTGGCTGCTCTTGATGCCGAACTGCTTGCGGTACTGTCCGGGGGTGAGCTGGTGAGCGGTTGCCAGGTGTTTCTTCAGGGTCTTGAACCCCCCTTTGCCGCAGACCATGCAGATCACTTCGTCTTTCCTGAATGCCTGCTTGATGGTAAGCGCAGGCGCTTTGGACTCCTCCGCCAGCTGCTCGGCAGCACTCTCCACCGCCTGGCCACCTTCGAGGTTCTTCAGGGCCTTGTGCACCGTCTGCAGCTCCTGGACAAGCTGGTCGGTGGTCATGGTGGTGTTTGATGCGTGGGCGGAAACGATTTCGGTTACCAGTTCCAGAATTGTTTTCATCTTTGTTCTCCCCTGTTGTTTAATTGATACCCTGTGCGTAGAGTGCATACTTTCTGTCTTCTTCAAGGACATGGTGCAGGAGCCATTTGCCGAGAAAGACAATCATCGATTTAGTCAATTCGATTTCATTTCCTTCATACGCCTGTTGCATCTCTTTCAGTTTAAAGATGAACATGGCGTGCAGCTCAATATGTTCCTCTCGTTCAAAATACTCGATCCGCCGCATGTAATCCTCTTCGGCAGTGAAATGGTATTCCGCGTAGTCGAACAGCTCTCTGATCTTTGGCTGGATACAATCGACGGTGTCGATGCGAAGGCAGTTGTCATAGATGCTGTTGACAATATCTATGAGGATCTTGTGGTGCTGATCGAGCTCAGCCACATTCACCGAGTATTCATCCTTCCAGTTGAAGAGCGGCATAAACAACTCCACAAAATAGTGGCGGGCTGCTTGTATGTATGGACAAATTTGTTGAATTATCTTCTGTTTTTTTTATTTGTCAACAGATGAATTGATAATATGTCAGTTTTCAGGCAACACTTGTCAAGATGTGTGAAAAAAAGTTCAGTCCATTTCACTACGAAGCCGGCTCCCTGCCGGAGTCCTGCCGGTACATCGTGCAGTATCTGCCGGAGCTTCATGAAGCATCATTGAAAAAAAGAAGGCCACTGCTATACTTGCTGCGATAAACCTGCACGTTGACGTCCCGTCCGCAGGCCGATACCGGAGATCCCATGGAGTTCGAGTGTTGCTGGTTCAATTCAGGCCGCAGTCCGCTTGAGTGCCCCAATATCGAGGAGGGCGAGGAGTATCTCTATACGTCGCAACGGAAGAGGCTGGTGGAAAAGTGCCTCACCTGCCCCTCGTTCCGCCGCGACCTGGAGAGAATCCCGGAAGACAATGAGCTCCGTCACATCGTCTCCATTCTGCGGGAGGAGTACCTGGAGCAGCGGGGGCACCTGAATTCCCTCTCCGCCTTTCTCTCCAGCAAGAGCCGCGAGATCAAGTTCCTTCATGAACTCAGCATGGTCTTGCAGACGTCGATGGACCTTGATGAGGTCCTGTCCGTTGCCATGACAGCGATCACCTCCGGCAAGGGGTTCGGCATGAACAGGGCCTTTCTCCTCATGACCGATCCGGAACGGCGGTATCTCCGGGGGCATATCGGCGTGGGACCGCGCAATTACGAGGAGGCGTGGCAGATCTGGGATGAAGTCGACCGGAGCAACTTCTCCCTGGCCGAACTCTCCAGGCAGTTCTACAAATCCAAGCTGTCGTCGGAGAAGGCCAAGTTCCAGGATATCCTCGAACATCTGACGGTCCCGCTCCACGACGGCACCCATATCTTCAACCGCGCTCTCAGGGAGAGGCGGCCGATCCTGGTGGAGAACGCCTTTCAAAACCCCGAGGTCGATCCTGTGCTGGCCTCGACCCTCGGTGTCGACCACTTCCTGGTGATGCCGCTCATATCCCGCAACAGGAGCATCGGCATCCTCCTGACGGACAATTTCGTTACCAACAAGCTGATCACCCCCCGGGACATGCAGTCCCTGCAGACCTTTGCCTTTCCCGTGGCATTTGCCATCGAGCGGGCCTCCCTGTATGAACGGCTCCATGAAGAGGTGGAGAAGCAGGTGCAGGCCAACCAGAAGCTGCAGGAACAGCAGGAGTTGATCGTGAGGATGGAGAAGATGGCCGTGGTCGGCAGGATCACGGCGACCATCGCCCACTCGATCAGGAACCCCCTGGCCGCCATCGGCGGCTATGCCCGGGCGCTGCTGAAAAGCTCGGCCACCCTGGAGCAGAAGCGGGAGTACCTGGAGAACATCGTCGTCGAGGCGGGCCACCTTGACGAGGTGCTCCATGAAGTGCTCAGCTATTCCGATTCGCTGCATCCGGTCATGGACTACTGGGACCTGAACCAGCTTGCACTGGCGGTTACCTCCGAGCTGAAACCGCTCCTGCGGGAACGGGACATCACCCTGGACCTGAATCTCGACGCCGATCTCCCGGCGGCATGGCTCGATTACAAGCAGATCTCCTACTGCCTGAGAACCATCGTCAACCATGTGGCCACCAATCAGCCCCAGGTTGACAGGATCGAGGTCCAGACCAGCCGTGGCCATGATACGGTCACACTCTGCGTGAACGACAACGGTCTGGCGCTGACCGGCGAACTCAAGAAAGCCCTGACGACACCGTTCACCGCCATCGAAAAGCTCGGCATGGGTATCGGACTGCCGCTCTGCAAGGTCATCCTCGAGCGGCACGGCTGCTCGTTCGTCATCGAAGACCGCCCCGAGGGGGGGAACAGATACTGCATCGTCCTACAGCACAAGAAGGAGGAGAAGACTCTATGACCAGGATCCTGATAGTCGACGACGAGGCGAGCATACGGCTGCTCTATTCCCAGGAGCTGACCGACGAGGGGTACGAGGTCGATGCGGCCGGCACCATAGCCGAGGCGCTCGCCCTCCTGAAGGAGAAGAGTTATGACGTAGCGCTGCTGGACATAAAGCTCAAGAACGAAAGCGGGCTCGACCTGCTGCAGCAGCTGGTCAAGGAGCGGCACGACATGTCGGTCATCCTCTCCACCGCCTTCTCCTGCTACCGGGACGACTTCTCCGCGTGGCTGGCGGACGGCTACGTGGTCAAATCCAGCGACATGCAGGAGCTGAAGGACGAGATCAAGCGCCTCCTGGAGAGGAAGGCGCGCTGAGCAGGGTCTGTACGAAGGAGGAGAACCGATGAAAGCAGTCATCATGGCCGGCGGGTTCGGGACCCGTATCCAGCCGCTTACCAGCTCTCTCCCCAAGCCGATGATACCCCTGTTCAACCGGCCGATCATGCTGCACATCGTCGAGCTGCTGAAGAGCCACGGGATCACCGACCTGGTGATGCTCCTCTACCACCAGCCCCTTGTCATCAAGAACTTCTTCCGCGACGGCTCCGAATTCTGCGTCAAGATAACCTATGTCACGCCACTCGAGGACATGGGGACCGCCGGTGCGGTGAAGTGCGCGGAGAAATACCTGGACGAGCGGTTCGTCATCATCAGTGGCGATCTGCTGACCGATTTCAACCTGGAAAAGATCATCGCGTTTCACCGGGACCGGGGCGCCAAGGCGACCATCACCCTCACGTCGGTCAAGGACCCGCTCCAGTTCGGGGTCGTGATCACCGACAGGGAGAAGCGGATCATCCAGTTCCTGGAGAAGCCGGGGTGGGGAGAGGTCATCTCCGATACGGTCAACACGGGGATTTACGTGCTGGAGCCGGACGTGTTGCAGTACATCCCCCCGGGGGAGAACTTCGACTTCTCCCAGGACCTCTTCCCCCTGCTGCTGGCGAAGCAGGAACCCCTGTTCGGCGTGCCGGCAAAGGGGTACTGGCGGGACATCGGCAACACGGATTCCTACCGTGAGGCTCACCACGATATCTACAAGGGGAGGATCAACGTCAGGATCGACGAAGGAAAGCAGGATTTTGCCGGCAAGGACCTGCGCATCGGTGCCGACGTCCGGCTCGACAACGCCGCCAACCTTACCGGCACCGTCGTCATCGGCGACAACTCCCAGATCATCGGCCAGCCCCTCATCAGCGACACGGTGATCGGCCGCAACTGTACCATCGAAGACGGGGTTCGGCTTTCCCGCTGCGTGGTGTGGGACAACGTCTACATCAAGAAGGGGGCCAGGATCACGGACGGTGTCATCTGCAACAGCGTCGTCGTCGGTCAGGGTGTTGTCATCGAGGAGGGGGTCATCGTCGCCGAGGATACCTCCATCGGCGAGGACGCCTTCATCAAGCGCGACGTGAAGATCTGGCCGCGCAAGGTGATCGAGGCCGGCTCGACCGTGACCGGCAACCTCATCTGGGGGGAGCGGTGGCGCAAGTCCCTCTTCGAGGGGGCCATGATCAAGGGGTTGACCAATGTCGAGCTGACCCCCGAGTTCGTCGCCAAGCTCGGCTGTGCCTACGGGACAACCCTCGGCAAGGGGAGCTTCGTCCTTGCCGGCCGGGACACGGCCCTCTCCTCCCGGATGCTGAAACGGAGTTTCCTCGGCGGCATCCTCTCCGCCGGGGTCAACGTCCGGGACCTGAAGATGATCCCTCTCCCCCTGATCCGCTACAAGCTCAACACCTACGGCGAGGTGGGGGGGGTCTTCTTCCGTCAGTCCATCGACGATCCCGCCTCCACCGAGATCGTCTTTCTCGACGGTGACGGCCTCGATTTCTCCAGCTCCATGGCGAAGAACTTCGAACGGATCTTCTTCAAGGAGAATTTCCGCCGTGCCCACCATAGCGAGCCGGGGGGGATCACGGAACTCCCCCAGGTCCTGGATTTCTACCGGGAGGGGTTTCTGCGCAACATCGACCGGGACCTCCTGCGCAAGAGGAACCTGAAGGCGGTCATCGATTTCAACTACTCCTCCGTGGGACAGGTCCTCCCCGCCATCCTCAACGATCTCGGCTGCGAGGTCATTGCCCTCAACGCCTATGTGGACGAGGAGCGGGGGGCGAAAAAGGCCGAGGAGAAACCGGGGGGGCTGCAGCAGCTGGCCAAGATCGTGCAGACACTGGATGCTCATGCCGGGTTCTGGCTCGATCCGAACGGCGAGGAGATCACGCTGGTTGACAACGGCGGCAAAATATACGAACCTGCCGAGCTCATCACCCTCATGGTGACCCTGCTCCTCAAGGTGGGGGAGCGGGGGACATTCGTCTTCCCGGTCTCCGCTCCGTCGGTTGTGGAGCAGATGGTCATGGAAAACCGCTGTACGGTCGTCCGGACCAGGAACAACGACCGGGCAATGATCGAGGCCTCTCTCGCCCCGGGTACGGTCATGGCCGGCTCCATGAACGGTCAGCTGGCATTTCCCCGCTTCCAGCCGGCGTTTGATGGCATGTTCGCCATCGCGAAGGTCATCGAGCTGGTGGCCGCCACCGCCATGCCCCTCTCCAGGGCCTCGGCCGATGCGCCGCGCCGGGCTTTCCTGCAGACGAAGATCCCCTGCAGCCAGGAGATGAAGGGGGGGATCATGAGGAAGATGAGCGAGGACAGCCTGGATAAGGAAGCCACCTTCATCGACGGGATCAAGGTCCACTTCAGCGAGGACTGGCTGCTGGTCCTTCCCGACCAGTACCGTTCCTGCATTCATGTCGTCGCCGAGGCGAAGGATCCCAAGGTCGCCCGACGGATGCTGGACGAATACACCCACAAGGTAGAAGGGTGGAAAAAGGAGCTGCAGTGACGGCAGGAGCGAGGTTCGGGGAGCGAGGGACGAGACACACCTCCCCCGGACCGGTCTGCCCCTTGTGTCTTTAACCGTGAGCCCCGGATCTTATGAAACAACCCATCGACATAATCCTCCTCTGGCACATGCACCAGCCATACTACAAGGATCCCCTGAAGGACGAATATATCCTCCCCTGGACCTATCTCCATGCCGTCAAGGACTATTACGACATGGCGGCAGTTGTCGACGAGGTCCCCGGCGCCCGGGCGGTCTTCAATTTCGTCCCCTCCCTGCTGGAACAGCTGGAGGATTATGCCTCCGGAAGTGCCGTTGATCCCTTTCTGCAGCACGGCAGGATGAATCCCGCCGACATGGGGGATGAGCAGCGCCTCTTCGTCATCAACAACTTCTTCGCCGCAAACCGGCAGCGGCTCATCGAACCGAACCGTCGCTATTTCGAGCTCTTCCTCCTGGCAGGGGGAGAGGCGGGGCAGGCCGGCGAGCCGCAGCTGCGGCAGTTCCGGGACCAGGACATCCTGGACCTCCAGGTCTGTTTCTTCCTCGCCTGGACCGGCGAGGCGGCCCGGCGCCGGTACCCGGAGCTGCAGAAGCTGGCGGCAAAGGGGCGGGGCTATACGATGGACGACAAGGAGCTCCTCTTCGGCTGTCACGGCAGGATCCTGCGTGCCATAATCCCCCTCTACCGCAAGCTCCACGCCGAGGGGAAGATAGAACTCTCCGTGACCCCCTATTTCCATCCGATCCTGCCGCTTCTCTGCGACATCAAGAGCGCCGCCGTCGCCATGCCCAAGGCCCACCTCCCGGTCTCCAGCTTTCGCTGCCCGGAGGATGCCCGCAGCCAAATCGACGCGGGGATTGCCTGCTTCACCAGGGTGTTCGGGTTTCCTCCCGCGGGGAGCTGGCCGTCGGAGGGGTCGGTGAGCGACCGGGCACTGGCTGAGATCGCCGAGGCGGGGCTCTCCTGGGCGGCGACTGACGAGGGGGTGCTTTCCGCTTCCCTGGGGGGGCTCGGCATCGGTCGGGAGGCGCTCTACCATCCCTACCTGTTTGCCGGCAGGGAGAGGGACCTGGCGCTCTTCTTCAGGGATCATACCCTGTCCGACCTGATCGGGTTCACCTATACCCAGTGGGAGGAGCAGCGGGCCGTCGCCGATTTTGTCGACAGGGTCCGGGCCATCGCCACCAACGTGCATGATGCCCGGGTCGTGCCGGTCATCCTCGATGGTGAGAACGCCTGGGAGTACTACCCCGACAACGGCTACCATTTCCTCAAGGGGCTGTACGAGGCCCTGGTGGCCATGGAAGGGGTCAGGATGTCAACCTGCGGCGAGGTCATCTCAGCCGGCATCTCCCGGAGACTGCAGCATATCCATCCCGGCTCCTGGATCAATGCCAATTACGGCATCTGGATCGGTCACCCGGAGGAGAACCGGGCGTGGGACCTCCTTGCCAGGGCACGGGAGGACGCGGTGAACGGCAACGAGCGGGTCGCAGGGCTGCTCTCCCGCGGGGTGACGGACCTGGATGGTGATGACGAGGCGGTGCGGATCTGCCGGGCCCTCTTCGCGGCCGAGGGGAGCGACTGGTTCTGGTGGTACGGGGACGACCATTTTTCCCCCCACAGCGACCAGTTCGACCTCCTCTTCCGCCGGCACCTTATCTCGGTCTACCGCCTCCTGGGGGGGGATATCCCCCCCGAGCTGTACGAACCGATCAAGAAGAAGAGCCCGGCAGGATTTGTCCGCGAGCCGGCAGGGTTCATCACCCCCTGCATCACCGGGAGCGTGGGTGATTATTTCGAATGGCTGGCCGCCGGCCTGTACGACCTTTCCCGCCAGTCATCCACCATGCATTCGGCCGAAAGCGAGCTGAAATCGTTCTACTACGGCTTCGACCGGAGTGCCTTCTACTTCAGGATCGACGGCAGGCAATCCCTGGAGAGCTATCTTCGGACGGAGGACCGGTTCACCATTCTCCTCACCCACGAGAAGGAGTATCGCCTGGTCATGCATCCACCCGCCGGCTTCGGCAAGCTGCAGTGCCGGGAGGGGGGGGAGTGGCAGGACCTGGAGCATTTCTGCTCCTGGGCGATCGGCAGGATCTGCGAGGTCCAGATCCCCCTTGTCGCCCTGGGGCTGGAGCCGGGGGAGTATGTCTATACCAGCCTCGTGCACCATCGCGGCAGCAACGAACAGGGGCGGTGGCCCGCCGACTCGCCGATGAAACTGATGTACGCCGGCGGAGAGCTTGAGCTCGATACCTGGCTAATTTAACAACGGGAGCACACATGTCAGAACTGCGGTGGGATCCGCTGAAAGCACACTGGGTTATCATTGCCACGGAGCGTGGCCGCCGGCCGAGGGATTTTCACCGGGAGCCGATGGTCCCCGACAGCACGGTCTGTCCGTTCTGTTACGGTTTCGAGGGGAAGACCCCCCCTGAGCTCTTCTCCGTCAGGTCCTACGGCGAGCCGAACAGCCCCGGCTGGCAGGTGCGGGTCATCCCCAACAAATACCCGGCGCTGCGCGTGGAGGGCGAGGTGCGCAGCCGTGGCTACGGGTTGTACGACGTGCGGGAGGGGGTCGGTGCCCACGAGGTGATCATCGAGACGCCTGACCACCACCAGAGCATGGCCGATTTCTCGCCGGCCGAGATCACCAACGTGCTCTATGCCTACCGGGCGCGCATGCTCGACCTGCGGAACGATTTCCGTTTCAGGCACATGGTGCTCTTCAAGAACCACGGCTCACAGGCTGGGGCGACCCTGAGCCATTCCCACAGCCAGCTCATCGCCGTCCCTCTCACGCCGCCGGTGGTGGCAAAGGAGCTGCGGATCTGCCGGGATTTTTACAGCAGTCACGAGCGGTGCATCTTCTGCGATCTGATCGAGTTTGAAATCAAGGAGGGGGTACGGGTTGTGCGGGAGACCGCCGACTATCTGCTGGTGACACCGTACGCAGCCTGTTTCCCGTTCGAGCTGCGCCTCTACCCCAAGCACCATGCCCACGACTTTGCCCTTCTGGGGGACCGGCAGCTGGCGGAACTGGCCATCATCATGAAGGACATGCTGCAGAGGATCAAGGTGGTGCTGAACGACCCGGCGTACAACTTCATCCTGCATACGGCCCCGCCGGCCCAGTCTCGCCCGGGAAAGCCCGACTACTGGGGTTCGATCCGCTATGACTACCACTGGCATATCGAGCTGGTCCCCCGGCTGACCCATATTGCCGGTTTCGAGTGGGGGACCGGGTTCTACATCAATCCGACCTCCCCCGAAGATGCGGCCGCTTTCCTCCGGGAGGCGGAGGTGTCCTGATTCCAATTCCATAACATATCAAGGCCCTATCTTCGTTGGCTCGCCACCGGCTCCTCAGCGTACTCTCGGTACGCCTCCGTCGCCGCCTTGAAATCATCCTTGATCTGGAATCGTAATAGGCTGCCGCGGCAGTGTGACGGCATGAAAAAAGCCCCCGGGTTTCCCCGGGGGCTTTTGTGTCAGTGCTTCTTCTGTTCGTGCTTGCCGCCGCCGGCGACGTCATCCTCGCCGATCCTGTGGCATTCGCTGCAGTTTGTCTTGACCAGTTCGTCGCCGATGTCGACCGGGTGGACGAACTCCTTCGGCTTGCTGCCGGCGGGGATGTTCTCCTGGGTCTGGTTCAGCAGGGTGTGGCAGATCTTGCAATCCTTGGAAATGATCTTGCCGTTGGCTGCCTTGTGCTTGCCGTCATGGCAGCGGAAGCAGCCCGGGGTGTAGAAGTGGCCGAGGTTGCTCGGGTAGGTGCTCCAGGAGACCTTCATCTCGGGGAAGAAGTTCCTGCTGTAGATGTCCTTGATCTGCTCGACCGCCTGGGTGATGGCTGCCGCCTTCTCCTTGGCGATGGCCGGATACTCCTTGGCATAGTAGGCGGGGATGGCGCTGGCGATTGCCGCATGGGCTTCCTTGGTGTTCTTGTACGGTTTCTCCAGGATGTCGACCGCGATCTTCTTGATGAACGGCAGTGACCGGTCGATCTTGCCGGTGACGAACTTCATGTCCATCTCCTCACCCGGGGCGTGGTAGATGTGGGTCGGCCGGTTGTGGCAGTCGGTGCAGTCCATGAGGCGCTTGTTGGCCTTGGCCAGCTCATCCTTGGAGATGGGGTTTTCCGTGGTGAAGTATTCGGTTACCGCGCCGTCCGCCTCTTTCACGGCGACGTAGGGGATGTCGTTACGCTTCCTGTCCTTGGCGACGAAGGTGACCTCCTTGCCGATGTGCCAGTGGATACCCTTGGTGTTCGGCCCCTTGGGATTGGCGCCGATATGGATCAGCATGTCGATCTCCCGGGGGGTGTTTTCCTGGTTGGGAGCATAGTGATAGAAGATCTTCTGGCGGCCGACGTAGAACTTCTCCGGCCAGTGGCAGTGTTCGCAGGTATCCCGGGCGGGGCGGAGATTCTCGATGGGGGTCTCGATGGGGGTCGGGAACGAGTGGGTGAGGACCGCGTAGACCTGGCGCAGGCCGGAGATCTTGGCCTTCACGTACCACTGGGCGCCGGGGCCGACGTGGCATTCGACGCACTTGACCTTGGCGTGGGGGGAGTTGCTCCATGCGGTATGCTCCGGGCTCATGACCTGGTGGCAGAGCTCGCCGCAGAAGTTGGTGGACTCGGTGAACTCGAACCCTTTCAGGGAGGCGACGCCGACGATGACCGCAAAGACGATGGTGGCGACGACGAAAAAGATGGTCAGTTTCAGTTTGAGGGGGTTGTTGAGGTCGAGTACCGGCAGCTTCTGGATCTCGGTGATACCCTTGCTGCGCAGCCGCGTACGGACGATCCAGCCCCCGAGTGGGACCAGGAGGAGGCCGAAGATGAGGATACCCGGGAAGGCGAAGTAGACGAGGAGTCCCATGTAGGGATTTTCGATCCCGGTAAACATCTCGATTGCCAGGAATGCGATGATCAGCACCGTGCCGAGGATTGCAAAGACAAAACCGGCCAAGCTGATCGGGTTGAAAAGATAGGATAAAATCCTCTTTCTGGTGTCCGACATACTACCTCCCGCGACTGTTTATTAATGGCTTGCTGATTGAAAATGAAAAAAATACCGTCTCCGGAGGGTATTTGTCAAATTAAAATATTGTTTGAATTCACTTGGTTCAGGAGGGTACATAAAAAAAGGGCTGCCGAATGGCAGCCCTTTTTTTATAATGTGTGGCTGGTTTAATTAATGGCTGCCGCCGCCGATGAACGCGATGATCATCAGCAGGAGCAGGCCCAGGCCGGTGAAGAGGGCCACGAAGCCGAACCCTTTGACGATGAAGTCATAGGCCACGCCGCTGGTACGCTTGGCGGCAAACGATTCGGTGACACCTTCCTGCTCGTAGCGCTTCCACTGGTCGCCACGCTCCTCGATCATCTCCTCCTTGGAGATCTGGCCGTTGAAGATGACGAAGTCCATGGGGAACTTCTCCGGCCGTCCGTGGGTGTTGAAGAAGTGGACGGAGAAGATGAACCCGGTGGCCAGGAGCGCCTCGTCGGAGTGGACGATGGTCGCCACGTTGAACGCCCAGCCGGGGAGGAAGGAGCCGAAGAGCTCGGGGAACCAGAGCATCAGGCCGGAACCGCCGATGGCGAACATACCCCAGAAGACCGCGATGAAGTCGAATTTCTCCCAGTAGGTCCAGCGCTCGAAGGTCGGCTTGGGTGCCTTGAAGAGGAACCATTTGACCATGCCGATGACATCGGTGATGTCACGGAGGTTCGGGCAGAGGGAGTCGGGTCCGAAGAGCCGCTGGAAGAAGTTCCCCTTGACCTTCTTGCTGAAGAAGAGGAAGTTGACGCTCATGACCAGGGCCATGCCGAAGTAGACGAAGGTGATGCCGGCGCAGACCCGGTGCCAGAGTCCCGCATTGGCGGAGCCGCCGTACATCTTCATCATGAAGACGGCCCAGGGCTGGTCGCTGAACTTGAGGGGGAGGCCGGTGAGGGAGAGGCCGAGGAAGCTGGTGATGACCAGGATGTGCATGAAGATGTGGATACGGTTGAAGCGGCGGTACTGCTTGTGTGCCTCGGGCACGGCATGGTGGCCATGGCCGTTCTGCAGGGCCTCGGCCTTCTCCCGGTTCTCCACGAAGCCGCGGAACATCCAGAGGAGGGTGTGGATCCAGAACACGGTGAATGTGCCCAGCAGCAGGCCGGTCATGCCGACGAAGGTATAGAAGAGGATCGGGTATTTTTCCCGGTCATGCTCGCCGTGGGCGTAGAACTTGGCGAAGAGCGGCGTTGCCTTGGGATGGCAGGTGGCGCACATCTTCACCAGGTTGTTCGGGTGCAGGACCGAGTTGGGGTCGCTCTTCGGGAGGATGGAGTGGGCGGTGTGGCAGTCGGCGCACCCCGCGACCTTCTCCGGGAAGCCGAGGCGGTAGTTCTTGCCGTGGTAGCTGGACATGTAGGATTTCACGGCAACGGTGGTCACGTTGTTCTTCTTCATCAGCTTTTCGTCCGCATGGCACTTCAGGCAGACCTTGGTGTGGAACTCCCGCTCGTCGTGGGACCCTTTGGGTCCGAGCGCCTTGATCTCGTGCAGGTTGTGGCAGTCGTGGCAGGCGGCCGAATCCTGGTTGCCGGCGGCAACTCCCTTGCCGTGGACCGAATTGCGGTAGACCGCCTCCTTGTCGTGGCACTTGATGCACTTGGCCACGGCGATCCGCTTATCCTTTTTCCAGTGTGTCGCCGTGTGGATGTCGGAGTGACAGTCGGCGCAGCGCACCCCTTTCTGGACGTGGACGCTGTTGTAATGTTCGGCGTTTTCCTTCTTGTGGCAGCGTTCGCAGGCTACCTTGTGGACCTTGGTCTCACCGCGCATGTGCTTGGCAAGGTCGGTGATCTCAACGTGGCAGCTCGTGCAGGCGTTCTTGCCGTGGACCGAAGCGGCGAACCCGCTGATGGAGATCTTTTCCCTGTGGCAACCGAGGCAGGTCGCCGGATCGATGGCCATCCCCTGCTCGGCGAACGCGGGGACGGCAACTGTTGCCAGCAGTAACAGCAGGGGGATGAGGCGTGAGATGAATCTGGGCATATACTGCTCCTCTTTCTATGTTGTCATGGTGTGAGGGGTGAACCTTGTGTGGAAACCGGCATCGTACCGTGATGCCAGGGCTGACCGGTCGGCAGGGGGGGGCCCGGCTCGGGGAGGGGTCGGCCCACGGGGAAACGGCCATGCCCAGGGGGGTCAACGACAGGAATGCGATAATGCAGCTGAGGTTTTCCCTGAAGGAAATGACGGGGGGGAGGGCCGCGAAAAACTCGAAGCTTTCCAGGGTAAGGCTCAAGGGTGACGCGTGGAATGAACTCCGTGCGTCGTGGTAGGAATTCTGCTGATGGTAGTGGCACTGTACCGCCGTCTGGACCAGCAGAACAGCGCCCGAGAGTGTCAGAAGCAGATAATAATGAAACGAGCCTAGCGACATCCGGCAGTTCCTTAGGAACGTTTATAATGAGGATGCAAATTATAGCAGCGCTAATTTAGCTGCAACAATTAAAAAAAGCAATTGCTAAATTGAATGCAGTATACAGTATGCACCGTCTGGTGCGGTAGGGCCGGAGGAGTTATCTTGCTGTAATTACTACAGGTTCTGTGATCTTCGCCTGCCGTGGACAGGGGGCGGTGCGGTGCTTGACTTTGCCCGCCCCTTTTGTTAGCTTCGATTATTGAACTACTGCCCTCTCCGCAATCGAGCAGGCGATGCCGGCCTGCTGACGGATTGCCCGGTGACGTTGTTGCCGTGGAAACCGGGAGAGTCGACTGCGAGGGGTTTGAAAACATCGTGTGCCGATGGTCTGTCGGCGCTCTTGGAGATGCACATGCACAAGAAACTGTTTATCCCCGGTCCCGTGGAGATAGCCCCGGAGATTCTCGAGGCAATGGCCACCCCCATGATCGGTCACCGGATGAAGGAGTATGCCCAGCTCCACGGACGGGTCACCGCCAACCTGAAGAAGCTGATGTTTACCGATTCCCGTGTGTTCCTCGCCACATCCAGCGCCTTCGGCGTCATGGAAGGGGCCGTGCGCAACCTCGTGGGTAAGCGCTGCGCCAATTTCTGCAATGGCGCCTTCTCGGACAAGTGGCACGATGTCACCAGGCGGTGCGGCAAGGAGGCCGATGCCTTCAAGGTGGAGTGGGGGCAGCCCGTGACCCCTGAGCTGGTCGACAAGGCTCTCTCCAGCGGCAAGTATGACGCCATGACCCTGATCCACAACGAAACGTCCACCGGTGTCATGTCGCCGCTCCCCGCGATAGCCGAGGTCCTGAGCAGGTATCCCGACGTCGTCTCCATCATCGACACGGTTTCCTCCATGAGCGCGGTGAAGCTGCCGGTGGACGAACTGGGGATCGACTGCTGCATCTTCGGCGTGCAGAAGGCGTTTGCCCTCCCCCCCGGTCTTGCCGTCTTCACCGCATCGGAAAAGGCCCTGGCCCGTGCCGCAACGGTGGAGGGGCGTGGCTACTATTTCGACTTCCTGGAATTTGCCGCCAACGATGACAAGGACAACACCCCCTCCACCCCCTGCATCTCGCAGATTTACGCAATGGACCGGCAACTGGAGAGATTTTTTGCCGAAGGGCTGGAAAACCGCTGGGCACGGCACCGTTCCATGGCGGAGTACGTGCGCGGCTGGGTGAAGGCGAACGGGTTCGGGCTCTTCCCCGACGAGCAGTACTGCTCCCAGACCCTCACCTGTGCCACCAACACGAGGGGGGTGGACCTTGCCGCCGTGAAGAAGCTGCTGGGTGACCTCGGCTATGCGTTTGACGACGGATATGGTAAGATTAAAGGAAAGACGTTCAGGATTGCCCACATGGGGGATATGAACCTCGCGGATCTCCGGGAGTTTACCGCCAGCATTGAAGAGTGTCTGACCCGAATCTAGAACGGTATGAACCGATCAAAGGAGTTTGCCCATGAAATGCCCGAATTGCGGAGAGCGGAAAACAGTGGAAATTGACCTGCACTCGGAAGGATACACGTCCGACGAGCTGCCACTGAAAGAGTGCGGCTCCTGCGGTCTTGTCTGGCGGGTCAAGTACGTGAAGGGTGAAACCATGATCGACGTGGTCAAGCCGGGCAAGAAACAGTAACCGCGGATTCCGCCGGGTAAGACGTTCGTCCCCGCGATGCCCCTCTGTCGCTCATGCGGCTCCGTTCCGGGGCGCGGAGGGGCGTAGCGCGAAGCCGAGCCAGCAGCGCACGAGGAGCTCGGCACACTTTCTCCCCCCCCTGTTGTCCAGCACGCGAAGCAGATAGCGGTCAAACAGCCGCACCAGCGGCGTCTCCTCCCTGACGCTACCCCCCTTGCGCAGGAATTCCACTGCCACGTCCAGTAACAGCGCCGCCTGCCAGGCGTTTTCCACGACATACCTGCCGATCCGCTGCCAGAAGAGGCGTCTCTCATCCTCCGGCAGTGCGGCTATCAGCGCCTCTACCTGCCGCAGGCAGGGTTCAAGGCTGATCCGGCCGCTTTGCGTCTGCAGGCGATACAGGGCGGGGATCTCATCCAGGAATTCGTCCCGGCCGGCCGCTCCACAGGCCATGATGACGGCATTGAGCGTCTGGCGCTCCTTCATCCCCTCGGCCTCGAAACGACGGGCCGAGGTCGTTATCTCCGGGGTGAGGCGGAGCCACTGCCCCCGCTGGCGGAGCCTGTCGGCAAACCTCGTCTGGGCGAGGAGGTCGCACCGTTCGCAGTAGGGGCCTGCCTCCCTGAAGAGGGAGCGGGGGAGGAGGAACCCCTGGTCGCCATGGCAGCACCCGGGGCGACTCAGGCGGGCCTTGCGCCGGTAATAGGCGTAGCCGAGCGACCGGCCTGCACCCGTCCGGGCAAATTCGAGGGAGAAATGCCCGCCCACGGGGAGTCCGGGCGGCCGGGCGGCTGCATGGCGCAACTGGTCGATGCCCTCCCTGAGGGCCAGCGGATGGTCGAACCAGCTGTCGGCATGGAGGAACAGGAGATACTCTCCCCTGGCCCGGAGAGCGCCGGCGTTCATCTGCCTGCTCCGGCCGGGAGGGGATTCGATGAGGACCGCCGGCTGGGGGGCTTCGCGGGCAACCCGCGGTGTGGCGTCGCGTGAGCCCCCATCGACGACGATGACCTCCATGGTGACCCGGCGCTGCCGCCCCAGGCATGCCAAGGTCTTGGCGAGGAGGCGCTCCTCGTTCAGGGTGGGGATGACGACGGTGAGTTCGGGACTCTTCATCTCTGCGGGGCGGGGGAGGCGTGACGGCATCTGCTCACGTTGTTACCGCTTCCGGACGTCGATCCGGTTGTCGTAAAAGGTGCTGCCGTGCCCCCGGTCGGTCAATCTCTGGGAAACGAGGGCATTGACCGTCCGCTCTCCCGGTGCGAACTCGATCCACCAGACCCCTTCCGCCACGGCGATCCCCGGTGGGACCGCCGGACTGACCTCCAGCCGGAACGCCACCTCTCCCAGGTCGTTCCAGGCGGTCACCAGCTCGCCATCGACCAGGTTGCGTGCCCCTGCGTCCTCCCCGCTCATCTTCAGCTTCATGGCCCCCTGCTTTTCCCGCAGGTCGTCGCGTTCGTTGAACGAGGCATTGAGCCCGTGGGGGGTGGGAGCGGTCATCAGGCGCAGGGGGTAGGCGCCGTGTTCCTCGTGGGTCGGCAGGAAACGGGGATAGGGCTCCGGTTCCGCCGGGTTGAAGATCTCGATCTTCCCCGACGGGGTAAGGAAGCGGCTCTGGTCGGTTGCGGCGGCGAGGCGTACCGCTCTCCCCTCCCCGAGGCGCTGCAGGTCGATGCCGCTGCGCAGCGGTGACGGCAGCGCGAGGAGGTGGTCGATCAACTCGTCGGCACTCTGGCGGAAAAAGGGGTCGTCGAACCCCAGTGCCGCTGCCAGCAGGGAGAAGGTCTCCCAGTTCGACCTGCTTTCGCCGACGGGAGGGATGACCCTCCGTGCCCGCTGGACCAGGTAGGTGCCGTAGGAGCGGTAGATATCGCTCTGTTCCAGGGAGGAGGTGGCTGGCAGCACGATGTCGGCGTACCGGGCGGTGTCGGTCATGAACCGCTCGTGGACGACGGTGAACAGGTCGTCCCGGGAGAGACCGCGGATGATGGCGTTCTGGTCGGGGGCGATGGCCGCGGGGTTGCTGTGGTAGACGTACAGTGACATGACCGGCGGCTCCCCGGGGGACGTGAGGGCCTCTCCCAGGCGGTTCATGTTGATGATCCGGGTGGGGCGGGCCATGAAGTCCTCCCTGGTCACCTCGGTCATGGCAAAGGCGCCGCCGGTGGCGGTGTCGGGGAAGCAGCCCCCCCCCTTCGTGCCGTAGGCGCCGACCAGGGCGGGGAGGCAGGCGATGGTGCGGGCCGTCATGGCGCCGTTGCCGTAGCGGGTCAGGCCGCTGCCGAGCCGGATGAAGGGGGCCGCTGCCCCGGCGTATGCCGCGGCCAGCTCCTCGATGACCATGGAGGTTACCCCGGTGAGAGCAGCGACACGTTCGGGCCCGTACTCGGGGAGGATGGTGGCGGCGAACTCCCCGTACCCCTGGACCCTCGTGCTGACGAACTCCCTGTCGACCAGTCCGTCCCGCTGGAGGATGTGCATGATGCCGAGCGCCAGGGCGCCGTCGCTGCCCGGCCTGATCAGGATGGTCCGGTCCGCAGCCCCGGCGGTGGGGGTACGGTAGGTGTCGATCAGCCATACCCGGGCGCCGCTTCTTTTCGCCGCCCCAACGCCGTGCATGAAGTGGACGCTGGTTGCCGCGGCGTTGATCCCCCAGAGGATCACCAGGTCGCTGTCCGCCACCTCGTCGGGGTCAACCGTGGGGGTCTCCCCCATGACGGCCTTCCAGCCGGCGCTCTTGGCCGGGGAACAGATCGTCCGGTCCAGGCGGGAGGCTCCCAGGCGGTGAAAGAAGGGGTGCCCGCTGTTCCTCTGGATTAGCCCCATGGTGCCGGCGTAGGAGTAGGGGAGAATGGCCTCCCCCCCGTGTTCCGCCACGATCCGCCGCCACCGGGAGGCAATCCGCTCGACGGCTTCTTCCCAGGTTATGGGGGTGAAGGTGCCGCTCCCTTTCGGACCGCTCCTCAGGAGCGGTGTCCGGAGGCGCCGGGGGGAGTGGACCGTCAGCTCGTAGCGGTTCATCTTCGAGCAGAGCGTGCCGCGGGTGAAGGGGTGGTCCGGATCTCCGCTGACCCTGACGGCTCTGTCCCCGTCGACCTCCACCAGCAACCCGCAGGTATCGGGGCAGTCATAGGGGCATACGGAACGGTGGATCGTGGGTGTCATGGCAACCTCCAGGGGATGATCCCGGTAAGTATAACCTGCTTTGCCTCGTTTGCCCACACCCCGCGGGGGTGTGTTGTTTTTGGGGCAGCCTGTGATATAGTGCTGAAGACCAAGGAGGTTCGTCATGTACGTGTCGCACGGGATTGTCAAGACCTTTGCCCTGGCTGCTGCCGTCCTGGTGGCAACCGTGGCCGCAGGCCGGGCCGAGACGGTGCAGGGCCGCGTCAAGGCTGTTGCCAGGGATGCCGCAGTCCTCTCCCTGGAGCTCGACGGGGAAAAGACCCTGTTTCTCAACTGGACCAAAAGCACGTCATGGAAGGATCCGAAGCTGCCGGCCGACCTGAAGGTGGATGATGTGCTGGCCGTGGAGTACGACAAAAACGGTGACCAGGCCATCGCCCGGAGCGTCTCCCCGGTGCTGCCGTCGGTCCCCTCCGGGATGAAGTCGATCACCGTCGAAGCCCTGGCCGGGTACCTGGACAAGGGGGCTTCCTCCCCCGTTACCCTGGTCGACGTACGCCCTGCCGACCGCTTTGAAGCGGCGCATCTGCCGGGCGCCGTCTCCGTGCCGCTCCGCCGCATCGAGAAGCACTCCGCCGGCATCCTTCCGGAGGACCGTGCCGTGGCGCTGGTCTTCTACGATGAAGGCGCGGGGGACGGTTCGGCCGCCCGGGCCGCCGGGCTTGCCATGAAGAGCGGCTACACCGGAGCGGCGGTCTTCCCCGACGGGGCAGCCGGCTGGGTCAGGTCGGGACGGTTCCTGGCATCCTCAAGCTCCTTTCTCCGTAAATCGAAGGCGATCATCATCGACCTGCGCAAGCCCGAACAGGTTGCCGCCGGCCACATCGAGCGGGCGGCGAACATGCCGGCGGACAGGCTGGCGGGGAGTGCGGCCCTCTTCCCCGCGGGAAAGAGGGTGCCGATCGTGGTCTACGGGGAGAACGATGCCGAGGCGATCGCCGCCGCCAGGACGATCCGTTCCTGGGGGTACCGGCAGGTTACCTATTACCCCGGCGGGGTCAAGGCCTGGCTGGAGAGTGCCGAAGTGCTCTCCACCGAGCCGACGAACGAGTTCATCTCGTCGGATGTCAAAAGCAAAGGTGCCCCGTTGAAGGCCAAGGATTTCGAGATGGCGGTCATCTCCCCCCTTTCCGTGCAGGTCGTCGATGTACGCGGTGATGCCGACCATGCCAGGGGGCACATCCCCAAGTCCGTGCACATCCCCCTGCAGCAGCTTGCCGCCCGCCATGGCGAGCTCGACAAGGAGATGATCCTGGTAGTGTTCGCGGCAGATCCCGCGCAGGCCGAAATGGCCTCGGATTTTCTCCTGGAGAAGAATTACCGGGTGAACTACCTCAATGGCAGGGTGGAGTTCCAGGGCGACGGGTCGTACCAGGTGAAGTAGCCCGGTCCCCGGCATGCCGGTTGCTTAAAAAGCGGTATCCCCTCGCGGGGTGCCGCTTTTTTATTGCAGCGGTTCGGCCAGCCGGTGGATCGCTGCCCCCGCGCCGTTGCCGGCATAGATGAAGGTGATGCGGGTCTCGGCGGGCTCCCGGGAGGGGGAGGTGTAGTCGCGGGCGAATGGTGCGGTGAAGGTCTTGAAGCGGCTCCCACGGGGGAGGTCGAGCATCCGGGCCAGGTCCGGATAGGGG